>Ga0182030_10002804_pt1 | contig 37113 bp, 34 predicted proteins | sample 812S3MmetaG_FD_121299 | JGI IMG/M metagenome (GOLD analysis project Ga0182030, IMG submission 121299) | Permafrost microbial communities from Stordalen Mire, Sweden - 812S3M metaG (Illumina Assembly) | ecosystem: Environmental > Terrestrial > Soil > Wetlands > Permafrost | place: Sweden...
CAGGGCGTGCGCTTCGTGACCACTTCAGCCGGCGATCCCACCCGGTACACCAAGCCGTTGCACGACGAGGGCATCACCGTATTCCATGTCGTGCCGTCGCTGCGTGCGGCGGCCAAAGCGGTGACTGCAGGAGTTGACGGTCTGGTGGTCGAAGGCGGTGAGGGCGGGGGCTTCAAGAGCACCAAGCCAGTGTCCACTATCGTGTTGTTGTCCCAGGTGGCGAGGGAGTTCGAGGTGCCCATCATCGCGGCGGGCGGCATCGCGGACGGTCCCACGATGGCCGCCGCGTTCGCCCTGGGCGCTGAGGGCGTCCAGATGGGCACCCGGATGGTCTCGTCGGCCGAGTCGCCGGTGCATGCCAACTACAAGCAACTGGTGGTGGATGCAGATGCCACCGACACGGTGATGCTCAGCGCTCATTCGAGTCCCGCATACCGGGTGATGCGCACTCCCCTCACCGAGTCGCTGGAGAAAGAGCCGGTGGTCCGGATGGGCCAGACCATCGGTATCAACGGGGTCCTCGATCTGTACTTCAACGGAAACCTGGACGCCGGGTTCGCCTTCGGAGGCCAGGTGGCCGGGCTCATCGACGCCGTCACTCCGGTGGCCGAGATCATCGACAGCACCATCGCCGGGTTCTACGCCACCCTCAGCCGCCTCGGCACCTTCGCCGCCCCGGAGCCGGCCTGATGCGAAGCGTCAAGTTGGGCCGCACGGACGTGCAACTGCCCGAGTTCGGGTTCGGTACCTATCTCTACAAGGGCGGTCCCGAGCCGTTGCGCAGCGCGTTCGCTCTGGGATCGACCTTCGTCGACACCGCCCCCCTGTACCTCACCGAGCCAGTGGTGGCCGAAGCGGTCCGCGGCCGGCGCAACGAAGTGTTCGTGGCCACCAAGGTGGGTGGCCACCAGGCCCGCTACGACGAGGTCGTCGCGTCCTGCGACCGCAGCCTGCACGAGCTGGGCGTCGAACAGATCGATCTCTTCCAACTCCACTGGCCCAACCCTGACGTACCCATCGAGGAGACGGTTGGGGCGCTCGAAGCGCTGGTCGATGCGGGCAAAGTCCGGTTCCTGGGGCTCAGCAACTTCAGCGTCCCCGAGATCCGCGCCGCGCAACAAGCGGCGCGCCGCCACCGCTTCGAGTCCAACCAGGTCCAGTACAGCCTGGTCCAGCGCTCGGCGGAGGCCACCTACAACCCCAACGGTCTGGCCGGCGAGGACGAAGGCGATGTCCTCTCCTACTGCCGGGCCGAAGGCCTCACGATCATCGCCTGGGGACCGTTGGGCATGGGCCGGCTGCTGCGCAGCGATGATGAGCGCCCTCCTGCGCAACTACTGCGCGCCATCGCCGTTCAGGTGGGGGCGACGCCGGCCGAGGTGGCATTGAACTGGTCCACCTCGAGGGGTGGCGTGACGGCCATCGCCAAATCCGACAGCGCGTCGCGCATCGCGGAGAACCTGGGGGCCGCGCAGTGGCGACTTTCCGAGCAACAGCTGGCGCAACTCGACGCGGCTTACGACAAGTACCGCCAAGCGGCCGCCGTACCGGGACGCCTGTGCGACTACTTGACGCAGTGGGCCAATCAAGTGGAGACCACCGGCCAGCAGTGTTGAGCGGTCACCGTTGAGCAATCGAAGGGGAGGCAACAAATGTCATTGACAAACAATCGGGTTGTGGTGGTCACGGGAGCCACCCGGGGGGCCGGCAAGGGGATCGCGCTCGGTCTGGCCCCGGGCGCCACGGTGTATGTAACGGGGAGAAGCCGGGAGGAAGGCGACGGCCCCGACGGTCTGGGAGGCACGGTGTTCGCCACCGCGGCGGAGGTCGACGCCCGGGGCGGCCGGGGGGTCCCGGTGGTGTGCGACCACTCCGACGACGACGCCGTCAAGGAACTCTTCTCCCGCGTGGAACGCGACGAGGGACGTCTCGACATCCTGGTCAACAATGCGTTCGCCTTGCCCCCCAAGCTGCCCAAGAAGGCCGGGTTCTGGGAGCAGCCGCTCAACCAGCTCGAGACCCTCGACGTCGGCCTGCGGTCCAACTATGTGGCAGGCTATTACGCGGCGGCCATGATGGCCCGCCAGGGCGAGGGCCTCATCGTCTTTACCTCAGCCCCGGCCGGTCGGGTGTACACGCTCGGCCCCACCTTCGGCGCGGCCCACGCAGGTTCCGACAAGATGGCCCATGACATGGCCGTCGAGCTGAAAAAGTTCAACGTCGCCGTACTCGCCATCTGGATGGGTCTGCTGCGCACGGAGCGTGCGGAGCGGGCCATCAAAGCCGATCCAGACGGCCTGGGGAAGCACTTCGCCAACGCCGAGACCCCGGAGTTCACCGGCCTCGTCATTGACGCGTTGGCCCGGGACCCGCAGCTGCTGGAGCGTAGCGGCAAGGTGTGGTGGGGTTCCGAACTGGGCGCCGAGTACGGGGTGACTGATACCGACGGACGTCAACCCGCGTCCAACCGGGACTGGATCGGACCCACCACCGAATACAGCGACCTCGTGCTCTAGGTTTAGGCCGGCAGGGCTCCGGTGCGGGCCAGTTCCGCGGCGATCTGGATGATCTGGTCCTCCTGGCCGCCCACCAGGCGCTGGCGGCCGCATTCGAGCAGGATTTCGGCTCCCGACACCCCGTAGCGCTCCGCCGCCCGGTAGGCGTGCTTGAGGAAACTCGAATACACGCCGGCGTAGCCCATGATCAAGGCCAGTCGATCCAGGGTCGGCTCCTCGTCCATAACCGGGCGAACCACCTCTTCGGCGGCGTCGATCAAGGCCAGCACGTCGATACCGGTGCGGATACCCAAGCGTTCGAGCACGGCGGCCATGGCCTCGGTCGATGTGTTCCCGGCGCCCGCGCCGAAACGGCGGGTGGAGCCGTCGACCTGTACCGCCCCCGCCCGGATCCCGTAGATGGTGTTGGCCAGCGACAGGGACAGGTTCTCGTGGCCGTGGAATCCGACCTGGGCATCGGAGCCCACCTCGGCCACCACTGCGGCCACCCGAACCGAGGCATCCTCGAGGATCATGGCCCCTGCGGAATCGACCACATAGACGCACTCGCACCCCGCGTCGACCATGATGCGAGCCTGGGCGGCGAGCACCTCCGGTGGTTGGGTGTGCGCCATCATCAAAAAGCCGACCGTTTCCAAGCCGATGTCGCGGGCCAGGCGGAAATGCTGCTCGGAAACGTCGGCTTCGGTGCAGTGGGTGGCGATGCGGATCACCGACACACCGATATCCGCACAGGCCTGGATGTCCTCCTTGGTCCCCAGGCCGGGCAACATCAGCGCGGCGATCCGGGAACGCCGGGCCGTCTTGACGGCGGCGGCCATCAGTTGGCGCTCATCGACTTTGGAGAAGCCGTAGTTGTAGGAGCTACCCCCGAGACCGTCCCCATGCGTCACCTCGATGACCGGTACTCCGGCGTCGTCGAGCGCTCCCACGATGGCGATCACATCGTCGGTGGTGAACTGATGCCGCTTGGCATGGGAGCCGTCGCGCAACGACGTATCGGTGACACGAACGTCGAGCTCGTCGGAGTAACCCATCACGAACCTCCCTGTTGTTGGGTAGCGAGGATGCGGCGTGCGATCTCGTCGCCCACCTTGGCTGCGGCCGCCGTCATGATGTCGAGGTTGCCGGCATAAGGGGGGAGAAAATCCCCGGCCCCTTCCACTTCCACGAACACCGCGACCCGCTCGGTACCGTCATCCATGACGTCGAATTGGGGCTCCGCTCGCAGGTGGTAACCGGGCACGTAGGTCGCCACATCGTCGACCATCTGGCGGATCGACTTGTCGATGGCTCCGGTGTCGGCGCCCGAGGGCAGCGAGCAGAAGATGGTGTCGCGCATCATCATCGGCGGCTCTGCCGGGTTGAGGATGATGATGGCTTTGCCGCGCTTCGCTCCACCGAGGACCTCGACGGCCCGTGACGTGGTCCGGGTGAACTCGTCGATATTTTGCCGGGTTCCGGGACCGGCCGACGCCGACGACACCGTGGCCACGATCTCCGCGTACTCGACCTCGACGCAGCGCGACACCGAATGCACGATGGGGATCGTGGCCTGGCCGCCGCAGGTGACCATGTTGACGTTCGGTTCGTCGATGTGCTCGATGAGGTTCACCGGGGGTACCACGAACGGACCCCGGGCGGCGGGGGTGAGATCAACGGCCCGCATTCCCGCCTCCTTGTAACGAGGGGCATTTCGCACATGCACGTAGGCCGATGTGGCTTCGAACACGATCTGAGGAAGCTCGTCGCGAGCGAAAAGCCAGTCCACACCCTCGTGGGAGGCCTCCACGCCCATGGCCCGAGCGTCAGCCAACCCTTTTGATGCGGGGTCGACGCCGACGAGGTAGCGCGGTTCGATGAGCTCCGAGCGGCGCAACTTGTAGAGAAGGTCCGTGCCGATATTGCCCGAACCGACGATCGCCGCGATCACCTTGGTGGCGGTCATAGGTGCTGCCTTCCTTTTCCCACGGTTATTTGAAGCTGACCCCGACGCTACCGAGTATGTCGAAATCAGCACGGATGGAATCCCCGGCGGCCACGTCGTAGGCCCGGGTGCAGGACCCGGGGAGGATCACGTGCCCCGCCTCCAACGTCACCCCAAAGGCGTGCACCTTGTTGGCCAGCCAGGCCACCGCGGTGGCCGGGTTACCCAGCACCGCGGCGCTGGTTCCGGTCGCGATGATCTCGCCGTTGCGGCGCAGGGTCGCCCCGATGGCCCGAGGATCGATAGCCGAGATGGGCGTCGCGTTGCCGCCGAGCACCACGCGAGCGGAGGACGCGTTGTCGGCAATCGTGTCGGGCAAGGTGATCTTCCAATCGGCGATGCGCGAATCGATGATCTCAATGGCCGGCACCACATAGGCGGTGGCCCGCAGGACGTCTGCCACGTTGCATCCGGGGGCGGGCAGCGCGGCACCCAGGATGAAGCCCACCTCGACCTCGACCCGGGGCTGGCACATCTCGCCGGTCGCTACATCGAAATCCTCGAAGACGAACATGTCTTCCAGGAGATGCCCGTAGTCCGGCTCGTCCACGCCCATCATGTCCTGCATGGCCTTGGACGACAGGCCCACCTTGTGGCCCCGGATGATGCGGCCGGTCTCGAGGCGCTCGGCGATGTTGATCAGCTGGATTTGGTAGGCGTCGACTACGTCCATATCGGGGAAGTCGGCAGTAAGGGGGGCGATCGGCTTGCATTCGCGCTCGGCGACCCGGAGTGCCTCCGCGGCCGAGGCTCGTTGCTCTGGGGTCATGCTCTCAGCATGGCGGCCAGCGCACGCTGGGGCAACGGCGAGGTTCCGCCCAGCGAGACGGCGCGCTGTACTTTTACGGTGGAGCAGTACCTTTATGGCGTGACGGTGAACGCCAAGTGCGAGCAAGGCCATGGGGCCGGCGAGCACAGGGAGTCGGTGGCAGAGCGCATCTCTTTGCTTATCGATGCGTTCGACGCCTCGAGTCCCACGCTGACCCTGAGCCAGTTGACGGAGCGCTGCGGGCTACCCAAGTCCACAGTGCACCGCATGGCCGATCAGCTCGTCGATCTCCGCTGGCTAGAACGGGCACCCACCGGCTACCGGCTGGGAATCCGCTTTTTCGAGATCGGCGGGTTGGTCACCGCCCGCAACCACCTGCGGGAACGGGCCCTGCCGTGGCTCACCGATCTGCAGGCCACCACCGGCTGCTCCGTGCACCTGGGCCTGCTCGAAGGCAACGACGTCGTCATCTTGGAGAAGATGTGGGGGCACGGCACCGCTTCTCTGCCCACCAGGGTCGGCGGACGCATGCCCGCCTACTGCACGGCGACGGGCAAGGCGCTGCTGGCCTTCGCGGGCGAGGCGCGCATCGAGGAGGCCATCACCGCGGGCTTGGTGGCCCGCACGGGCCACACCATCGTCGTTCCCGAGGTCCTGCGCGCCGAACTGGCCCGGGTGCGGGATGCGGGCTGGGCTTTGGAGACCGAGGAAAACGTCCGGGGCTTGGCCTGCGTCGCCGCCCCCATCCGGGGCGCCGGACGGGCCGTTGCTGCAGTGTCGGTGAGCGGGCCCGTCGAGCGCGTCGAGGTTTCCCGGGTGGCCCCCGTGGTCCGGCGGACCGCGATGGACATCTGGGGCCAGCTGTTTTCGCGCCGCCCAACGGAAGCCCCGGCCAAACCGGCGGAGGCGTGGGACGATCAGCGGGTCCGGCAATGGTTGGGGCTCGGCCCCGATGACTGGATGTAGCTAGCTGACCTTGAGGTTGGCGGTGGCGCCGGCCTGGAACTTGTGACCCCAGAAGCTCACCGCGGTGATCTCGTCGGTCGTCCAGGTGCGGTCGTCGACGTGGACCCCGCCGGTCCCCACCTCGACTGCCACCCCGCCCGGGCCCACGATGTAGGTGGACAGCACCCGGTCGTTGGTGTGGCGGCCCAGGTTGGCTTGCAGGTCGATGCCCCGCTCCGCGCAACGGTCCAACGCCAGCCCGACGTCGTCGATGGACTCCACCTCGAGCATGAAGTGCACGAGGGACCCTGGCAGGTCCGCGGCCAGCAAGGCCAAGCTGTGGTGGCGCGGGTTGACGCCCAGGAACCGGATCATCATGGTCTGTCCGGGGCCCATGGGTACCCGCATGGAACTACGCAGGCGGAAGCCCAGTACTTCGTTGTAGAAGCGGAGCGACGCCGCAATGTCGGGCGCCGCGATCACCGCGTGCCCCATGCCCATATTGCCGGTCACGAAACCCGATACCAGCGGGGTGTCGAGGCGGACGTGATCGAGGATGGGGCCGAAGTACACCTCGATGGGGACGCCATGGGGATCGGAGAAATGGACGAGGTGTTCGACACGCCGCTCGTCGGCCTCCTCGGTCGACCCGTCGGTGATCTCGACGCCCGCCGCCTTGACCTGGTCGACGATGGCGGCCAGTTCGCGATCGTCGGCTACCTCGAAACCCAACGCCTCGATCCCATTCGCCTCGGCCGGGCTGATCACCACACGCGCCGGCCGGTCGTCGATGCGAAAATACGCAGCGTCGGCGTTTGCTCCGTTGACCGCCATCATCCCCAGCACTTCGGATCCGAAGGTCCGCCACTCGTCAACGACGGTGGAGTACAGGCGCAGATACCCGAGAGATCGGACCGGTATCACTTTGCACCCACTTCACTCTTGCGGGTCAAGAACTCGATGGCCACCCGTTCGAAGTCGTCCTTGCGTTCCACTTGCGCCCAATGGCCGCACCCCGAGAACACGTGCAACTCCGCGTTGGGCATACGCCGGTAGCCGAAGACCGACTGCTCGTAGGGCAGCATTCGGTCGTCGCGGCCCCAGGTCACCAAGGTCGGGGCGGTGATCTTGTGCACCTTGGCGAACATGGGGACCTCGTCGGGGAACTGTCCTAACGAGGCGAAAATGGCCATGGCGGCGGCCAGCGCACCCGGGCGTTCCGCGTTGGCCATGCGCTCGGTGATCAACTGATCGTCGATGACGGCCTTGTTGGCCACCATGGTGTCCACCCAGGCTTCCATCCCCGCGCGCGACGGAGCCTTCATGAAGTCGAACAGGCGCCGAGCACCTTCGCTGGGGTCGGGTCCGAAGCTGCTGGCCGCCAACCCGCCAGGGCCCATCAAGACCAAGCGATCAGTGCGGTCGGGGTGAGCCAAGGCGAACTCGAGGGCGACGAAGCCGCCCATCGAGTTGCCCAGCACATGTGCCCGCTCGATGTTGAGCGCGTCGAGTAGTCGCAGCAAAGAGTCGGCGGCCACCTTGGGGTAGGCCTTGTCGAACTCGGGGCGCTCCGAGAGCCCGAAGCCCGGCATGTCCATGATGACGGTGCGGAAGTGCTCGGCCAAGACGGGGAAGTTGCCCCGGAAGTTGGACCACCCACTGACGCCGGGACCCGACCCGTGCAACAGAATCAGGGGAGACCCGCTACCAGCTTCGTGGTAGTGGATCCGCGGCTCGTCGTCGAGCCACCGGGAGGTTTCGTCGAAGTCAAGCATGGGTGCTCCTTTTCGATGCGGGTTGCCCGCAGCGTCAGGCTGAAGCCTGCGCTTGGGTGATGTGGTTGTAGTAGCCGTTGCATTCGAAACCCTTGGTCGCGGGGTCGATGCGCACGAACTTGTCACCACTGACCCCCACCATGACGATACAGGTGGCGCCTTGCTTGGCCGCCGGGTTGGTCGGGGGTACGAGGCCATTGGCGTCGAACGTGGTGGTTTTGTTGATCTGGTTGATCAGCGCGTCCCGGTTGGGGCTCCCCCCTGCGGCCTGCAACGCCTGCACCAAGAGAACACCCGATTCCCATGCCGTAATGCCGTAGATGTTGGCGGTGTCACCGGGATGCACCTTGTCCAGCCAGGTCAGGTAGGTGTTGAGCTCCGGGTTGCTGGCGCGGTCCTCGCCCAGGTACATGGGGAAGAGCAAGGGCATGTAGGCGTTGCTGGCCGGCGTGTTGCCCAGCAGCTTGAAGAAGGTGGCGTCATAAGCCGGCGCCGACAGGACGGCGTCGGGGTGGAAGCCCTGCTGCGCTGACTCCTGGAGGAAGTCGACGACATCCTGCACGTCCGTGGATTGCAGGTCGACGATCTTGACCCCGTCGTTCTTCATGCGCAGCACGTCGGCGGTGAAGTTGGTCTCCGTCAGGCCGAGGCCCCGGGTGTAGACGTAGTCGTAGCCCTCCGCCTTGAATGCCGAGCTGAGCGAGTCGAATGAGCTCTTGGAGGTTTGCGAGTACAGCGCAGCGGTGTGCGTGATGTCGTTGGGGAACTTGTTCTTGATCCAGATGGCCCCGGTGGTGCTGTAGCCCGGGGGCTGCGGCGACGGGCTCAGCGCGTTGCGCGTCGTGTAGAGCTGCGGGCTGAACAGGTAGGCCTGAATGTCGGGGAAGTCCGGGTTGGCGTCGAGGGTCTTTTGGCCGCAGGAGTCGACGACGGAGAACGTCCCGGCGATGGCAAAGGTGGTCTGCGCCAGCCCGTTGATGGCATTGGTATAGGTGGTGCAGCTCAGACCGTCGTCTTTGAAGTCCAGCTTCAGCTGCCGGCCGTCGACACCGCCGATCGAGTTCTGGTACGCCACGAACGCATCCATGGAGTCCTCGGCGTTTTTGAACAGACCGGGCACGGGACCGGTGACCGTGGCGATCTGGCCGATGGTGATGGTGCTCGACGTGACCCCGATGGTCTCGCTAGCCGCAGAGCCGGTCGTCCCGGCCGGCTGGGGCACCGTGGTCGATCCGGTCCCGGCGGTGGTGGCCGACCCGGTGGTCGTCGATGAACCGCTGGCCGCCGTCGTGGTCGACGCCGATTTGGTGCTGCTCCCGCATGCGCTGATCACCAGCCCGCCGGCGGCGACGACAGCCGCCAAACGCAGTGCCCTCTGACGATGTTGCATTTACTCATGCCCCCTATGTGGTGTGTTGCGTATTCCCGGCCCTGGGGACCGAGCGCGACGCGAGTCGCATGGTTCTAACCCGTTCTCGGACCCTGGTCGAGCCTTTGGGTCCGCTGGGCGGGATGGATCAGCCCTGCTGGTTCCGCAAGTAAATGTCGGCCACTGCGCCGCCCACCTCCTCGGGGGTGCCCTGCATCTCGATACGGCCCTGGGTCATAACAGCGGCCCAGTCCGCCACCCCGAGCGCCGTCTGAGCGAACTGCTCGACGACCAGGATGGCAAACCCCTCGGCGGCGATCTGTCCAACCAACTCATAGAGCTGGCTCACGATGATGGGGGCTAGCCCCATCGAGATCTCGTCGAGGAGCAGGAGTTTGGGATTAGTGGACAACGCCCGCGACATGGCCAGCATCTGCTGCTCGCCACCAGAGAGCGTGCCGGCCAGTTGCTTACGACGTTCCGCTAATCGAGGGAAACGGGTGAAGGCCGCCTCTTCGACATCGGAACGACGTACGCCGCCCCGATAGGTCCACATCCGCAGGTTCTCGGTAACGGTCAGGCTGGGAAAGACCCCGCGACCTTCGGGCACGCTGCACACCCCGGCCCGGGCCAGCTGATCGGGACTCTTCTTGCTCACATCCTGGCCGTCGACTTCGACCGCTCCCGAAGACACCCGGAGCCGCCCGCTGGCCACCCGAAGGGTGGTGGTCTTGCCGGCCCCGTTGGGCCCGAGCAGCGCGACCACCTTCGACGCGGGAACCACCAGGCTCACCCCACGCAGAACGGCGACCCGGTCATAGCCCGCCATCACGTCGCGCAGCTCGAGGGCCGGGGTTGCGGTGTCCAACGGCCGCGGGGAGCTTTGAGGCAACGCAGTCATCAGTCGACCTCCTCGGTCACCAGCAACTCCTCGGGCGTATCGGCGGTCGCTGCGCCGAGATAGGCGGCCTGGACCTTGGGGTCCTTGCGGATAACGCTGGGCTGGCCCTGGGCGATCAACTCGCCGAAGTCGAGCACGTAGATGTACTCGCACACTCGCATCACCAGGTCCATGTCGTGCTCGACCAGCAACACGGCCATACCTTCTTTGACCAACTCCAGCATGAGTTCGCCCAAGCGCTCGGACTCCTGGCCGTCGAGGCCCGAAGAGGCCTCATCGAGCAAGAGCACCTTGGGATTGCAGGCCAGCGCCCTGGCCATCTCGAGCAGCCGAGCGGTACCCGTCGGCAAAACGTCGGCCGTCGTATTGGCTTCGGCCGTCAAGCCCACCCGGGCCAACAGTTCGTCGGCCTTGTCGTTCCGGGCCCGTCGGCTCAGTGTGGTGCGCCGGGCCTCTAGCGCCACCAGGATGTTGTCTCGCACGCTGAGAGACCCGAAGACTTCGAGACGCTGGAAGGTGCGGCCCAGGCCGCTTTGCGCCCGGTAGCGCGTTCCCTTGCGGGTGACATCCACCCCGTCGAGGACGACGCGCCCGGTGTTGGGCTTCTGCAGGCCGGTGATGACGTTGAACATCGTGGTCTTCCCCGCACCATTGGGCCCGATGAGCCCGGTGACCCGTCCTGCCTCGGCCTCGAATCCGGCGCCACCAATGGCCCGGATCCCTCCGAACTGAACCGATATGTCCTCAGTTAGCAACACCGCTCAGGCTCCCTTCTACGACAGTGGCCCCCGGACCCGGGGTACCGGAACCAGCAGCCCGGCGATCTCGGAATTGTTGCAGTGGTGTGTTCCCGCCGAAAGTGCCTTCGGGGTTTTGGGCGACCCCGATGGCGGCCAGGCCGACCAGGAGCTCGAGGAGGTTGTTGGGCGCTCCATGCCACCAGCTGCTGACATGGGATTGGAGCACCGGCCCGAGGGCCAGGGACAAACCGCCCAGCAGCATGCCGCCGATGGTGCGGATACCCCACACCACCGCCAGGAGCAGCAACGTCAGGCTCAACAAGAAGGTGAAGTCGCCCGAGTCGCCGCCACCAACCTCGCCCTGCGCTCCTCCGTACAGGGCACCTCCCAGGCCGGCCAAACCAGCCGAGAGGGTGAAGACGACCAGCTTGGAGCGGGTCATGTCCACGCCGAGGGTGAGGCATGCCGCTGGGCTGTCGCTGATGGCGAGGAGCCGGCGCCCGAAGGCGGAGCGGCGCAGGGCCAGCAATCCGATCCCGGCGACGATGAAGACGATGCACAGCCCCACGAAATACGTGCGGTTGCTGTTGAAGGAGATACCCGGGATGTGGGGGCGGGCCACGCTGATGGAGTCGCTGGTCCCGAAGAAGCTGGTACTGGTGAAAAACACCGTGTCCATCCCCGACGCAAAGGCCAGGGTGGCCAGCGCCAGGTAGAGGCCCCGCAGCCGGAGGGCGGGCAGGGCCACCAGGGTGCCCACCGCGGCGGACAGGCCGACTGCCGCCAGCAGCCCCAACGTCGAGCCCCCGGTACCTCCCACTTTGCTCATGGCGTAGGCCCCGAGACCGGCGAAGGTGAGCTGACACAACGAGACCTGGCCGCCGTAACCGGTGAGCAACACCAGTGACAGCATGATGATGCTGTAGGAGATACCCCGGTTGGCGTAGTTGAGGTTGTCCGACGACAACAGCTGGGACACGACGATGGCCAGGATCACAAAGACCAGGCCGGTGATCAGTGACTCCCTGAGGCTCGCTACCCGGGGGGCCCGTAGGCGGACCTGACGGGTGATGGTGGCCCGGGTCTGGGGCAGGACAAGGATGACCAGGAACAGGTAGAGCATGGGGATGATCTGCCCGAAGGTGCTCCAGAAGGTACTGCTGGGTAGGTAGCCGATCGCGTAGGACTGGAGCAGTCCGAGGACCATGGCGCCGAGGAAGGTCAGCGGCAGACTGCGCAGGCGCCCGACCATGGCCGCCGCATAGCCGTTGATGACCAGCAAGGTCAGCACGGTGATGGACAGGTTGACGGTGGGCGCCAAGAGGATGCCGGCGATCGACGCCAGCGAGGCGCCCATGGCCCACCCGAGCATCGAGTAGCGGGAGGGGGCGGCGCCGGTCAGGGCGGTGAGCTCACGGTCATCGACCACAGCCCTGGTGGCAATGCCGGCCCGGGTCAGATAGAAGAAGAGACGGAGTCCGATGGCCACCAGGATGGCGACGGCCACCACGATGAGCTGGTCGTAGCTGAGGTTGACGCTCCCGATCGAAACCTGCTTGCCGTTGAAGAACTGCGGCACCACCCGCTGGCCCTCGGGATTCCACCGCCAGTCGGCGATGGCGATGAGAAAGAGCAGCAAGCCGATGGTCACCGTGAGCTTGGCTTCGAGGCTGGCGTTCGACAGGCGGCGCATCAGGCCCCACTCGATGGCGGCGCCGCCGAGGGGGGACAGCACGAATGCCACGAGGATGAACGCGGCCCACGACGGCCATCCGAAGTGCCCCTCGAACTGCCAATAGAGGAAGGCGCCGATCATCCCCATCGCGCCTTGGGCGAAGTTGAAGATGCCCGAGGTGGTGTAGGTGACCACCAGACCCATAGCCGTGAGGGCGTACACGCACCCGTAGGTTGCGATTCCGACCACCGTAAGCGCCAAAAACTGTGACATTCCCAGAACCCACCTGATTTTGGGCGGGCCGGCGTAACCGACCCTCCCCCCGATGTGGCTTGCCGGAGCGCACTGCGCGGACCTGCCCCGGCCTGTTTCGCCTCCGAACTATAGACAGCCGCGAGGGACCGGAAGCGCGATCCAGTTCCATTCTTGTTCGCATGTTGTGAACACAGTGGGACAGGCCGTGCCACAGCCCCCCTGAGCAGGCAAAACACCGGAAGCCGAACGGGCCCGGAAACCCGCTCGCGATCTTTCGCCAAGCATACAGAAACGCGTTCTAGGGCGTGCGGACCCTTCGGCCCGTCGCGGCGGCGCCGCTGGCGACATAATGAGCGCTGTGACAGCTCCTCATTCGCTTGAAGATCTCCTTGACCTCGAAGCCATCAAAGCGGTCAAGTACGCCTACATCCGCTGCGTCGACACCAAGGGTTGGGAGGAGATGGCCGGCCTCTTCACCGAAGATGCGGTCGCCACCTACTCGTCGGGCAAATACAGCTTCAAGGGACGCGCCGCCATCATGGAGTTCCTGTCGAACTCGCTCGGCGATCACAAGATGCTGAGCAGCCACCGGGTGCAGCAGCCCGAGGTCACCCTCCATGGCGATGGCACCGCCACCGCCGTTTGGGCCTTGGACGACACGGTCATCATGCTCGAGGCGAAAATCACGCTGCGGGGCTCGGCGTATTACACCGACGAGATGGTGAAGATCGACGGTGAATGGAAGATCCGCTCAACCGGGTACCGGCGCCTCTACGAGGAGATGGAACCCCGGGACCACGCAGGCCTGGTGCTCACCGACCAGTGGTTCGAGCACGAGGCAGCCGGCTGACCGTTAGGACTGGAAGCCGCCGAACCCGCCCCGGTAAAAGACCAGAGGCTCGCCCCGGCCGCCTTCGAGGGCTTTCACCGAGCCGATGACCAGCACGTGGTCGCCGGCGTCGTGGACATCTTCGATCTGGCAATCCACCCAGGCCAGCGCGTCGGCCAGGCGGGGCGCTCCGGTGCGGCCGGGGGTCCATCCCACCCCTTGGAATTTGTCGGCACCCGAGGCGGCAAAGCCACGGGCCAGATGCTCCTGGGTATCGCTGAGGATGCTCACGGTGAAGCTTCCGGTGGGCTCGATACGGGGCCAGGTGGTCGACGACCTTCCTGGCGCGATGGCGATGAGGGGCGGATCGATCGAAAGAGAGAAGAAAGACTGGCAAGTGAGCCCCACGGGTTCCGCGCCGTCCATGCCGGTCACCACGGCCACGCCGCTGGCGAAATGACCGAGGACGGTGCGGAAGATACCTCGGTCGATTTCTGACTCGGGCAACGTCGTCACGCCGCAGACACTAGAGGTCCGGCAGGCCCAATGGAAGATTCGGGGTCTCGATACCCCCGTCGACCTCCAACATCTTTCCGGTGATGAAACTGGCGGCGTCCCCCGCCAGGAACACCACGGCGTCCGCGATATCGGTCACCTTGCCCAACCTCCGCATCGGGGTGTACGAGACCATGGTCTTGCGGATGTCGTCGTTGAGGACGGTGTCGAGAGCTTCGGTGGCGATCGATCCCGGTGCCACCACGTTGACCCGGACTTTGGGAGCGAGGTCCGCAGCCATCGAACGGCTCATGTGCACCATCGCCGCCTTGGCCGTCGCGTAAGCCAGGAAGCCACGGTCGCGCAGGCGACCCATGGCCGAGGAAATGTTGATCACCGAACCATTGCCGCTGGCCAAGAGCGCGGGGGCGGCCAGGCTGGTCAACTCGAAGGCAGTCAGCACGTTCCAGCGGAACGCTTCTTCGACGTGGCGCGTCTTGGTATCGAGAAACGGCCGCGGAGCGGTGCCGCCCACATTGTTGACGACGATGTCGATACGACCAAATGCGTCATTCGCAGCCTCTACGAGCCCGCCCAGCGTCTCGAGGTTGTTGAGATCTGCGGTTACCACCTCCGCCCGGCGCCCCAGAGCCCTTACGCGCTCCGCCACTTCGGCCAGGGTTTCCGGCGTGCGCGCCCCGAGGACGACGTCAGCTCCCTGTTCGGCTAATCCAATGGCGCATGCCGCGCCGATGCCGCGACTCCCGCCCGTCACAATGGCCACCCGCCCGTCGAGGCGCAGCCTATCGGTCAACATGGACGGGAGCATAACCTGCGTCCGTGGCCGGCGACCGCCAGACGATTGGAATCTCGTTCCAGCCCGGCCGCTACCATCCGGGCGACGGTGGGGCCGATAACAGGGGGGCCGATGGCAGACGACGGCAGCGCAACGACATCATCCGCCGAGCGGAGGGGGGACCGCCCAGTGGCCCTCGTCACCGGAGGAAGCCGCGGGATCGGGGCGGCCAGCGCGCTGGCCCTGGCCGAGGAGGGCTATGACATCGCCCTTGCGGCGCGCACCGTCACCGAGGGAAGCGGCGTGCTCGAAGGCGATCACCGTGGCCGGATGGCGCAGCGCCCTATCGCCGGTAGCCTCGAGCAGGTCGCCGCCGGGGTCGTAGAGCGCGGGGGGAACGCCCTCACCCTGCGAATGGACGTCCTGGACCGCCAGTCGGTCGTCGATACGGCACAGGGTGTTTTGGCCCGTTGGGGCCGCATCGACGTGTTGGTCAACGTGGCCTTCTACCGGGGACCGGGGCATGCCGATCCCTTCCTCGGAACTCCCCTCGAACTCATCGAACGCGCCATAGAGGGCGACATCACGGCGCATATCCTCCTGCTGCAACATGTGGTCCCGGCCATGCTGGACCAAGGTGGCGGCACCATCGTGAACATGTCGTCGGCGGTGGCCGCCACCGACCCGCCCGGCCCGGCGGGCGAAGGCGGATGGGGGTTCGCCTATGCGGTGGGCAAAGGCGGCTTCGACCGCATCGCAGGGGTGCTAAACGCCGAGTTGGGACCGAGAGGCATCACGGCCTACAACGTCGAGCCGGGTCTCACCGCGTACGGCGAACGCCTCGAGGAGCAACGTGCGTCGTTCCCGTGGATGCAAGTCAGCACCCCAGCGACCATCGGGGCGGCCGTCGCCTGGTTGGTGACCCACCCAGAAGCGGCGCGTCCGTTGCTGTCACGGCGCATCCATCTTCCCAAGATCGCGCGCGACCATCACCTGGTAGCGGACGACTGATCAACCCGTCTGGGCCGTCCTTCGCACAGCGCCGTCACAAAACTGCAACTAGAGTTCAGTCATGCTCACCGGGGAAAAGCTTCTGATCACTGGCGCGACCGGCATGGTGGCTTTGCCTGTTGCACTGGAACTGGCCAAGGACAACGAAGTGTGGGCGGCGGCCCGCTTCAGCGACGCCAAGGCGAAAGCCCAACTGGAGGCGGCGGGAGTCCACACGGCGACGGTGGACCTCATCTCCGGCGACCTCGGGACCTTGCCCACAGACTTCGCTTATCTCCTCAACTTTTCGGTGGTCAAGACCCAAAAGTGGGGGCCCGACCTCGACGGCAACGCCGGCGGCCTGGGCGCGCTGATGAATCATTGCCGCGACGCCCGTGCCGTGCTGCACTGCTCGTCGACCGCGGTGTACCAACCCGACGGCCACCACGCCTTCGCCGAGGACGATCCCTTGGGCGACAACCACCGGGTGCTCGAGTTCCTGGCCACCTACAGCATCTCCAAGATCGCCACCGAAGCCATGGCCCGTTTTTGCGCCCGCCAGCTGCAGTTGCCTACCACCATCGCCCGCCTCAACGTGCCGTACGGCGACCACGGGGGTTGGCCCGCTTTCATCTTCGAGATGATGAAAGCCGGCATGGCCGTTCCCGTGCACCACGACGCGCCGAGTATCTACAACCCGATCCACCACGACGACATCGTGGGGTCGATCCCCAAGCTGCTCGAAGCGGCGTCGGTGCCGGCCACCGTGGTCAACTGGGCCGGCGACGAGTCGTCGAGTATCGAGGACTGGTGCGCCTATTTCACCGAGTTGACCGGCATCGAAGCAACGTTGGAGCCCACCGAGCACGCGCTGGCCAGCGTGAAGATCGACACCACCCGCTTCAACGAGTTGATCGGCCACACCACGGTGTCGTGGAAGGACGGCCTGCGGCGGATGATGGAGGCCCAGTACTCCGAGTTCGTCAAGCCGTAGCGGGCAACTCGAACAGCTTGGCCAACGCCTCGAGCTGCTCGATGTAGTGCTCCGCAGATTGGTGCACGAACGTCGAATGCACGATGGTCGTGCCAATGCCCTCGAGTTGTTCGACCATGGCCACCGCCCCCGCAGGATCGCCGATCGGATCAAGGGGCTTACGCGGTCCGAGGACGACGTCGAACCCCGGGGGCAGGTCAAACGACCCCAGCATTTCCCCCATTTGAGGGATGCTCAGCGCCGTGGGGACCCAGCCGTCGGCCAGGGTTACCGCTCGGCGTAGGGAACGTTTGGTCTTCCCGCCGATCCACAGGGGGACCCGGTACTGCACGGCGTGGGGATCGATCACAAACCCCTCGAAGTCGTAGAACTGGCCGTGGTAGCTCGGGACGCGTACCCCCAGCGAGGCGCGCAGTGCGGCGATGGCGTCGTCGGCCCGGGCCCCACGGTCGGCAAACGGCGCTCCGAGCAGTGCAAACTCCTCTTCGAGGGTCCCTACTCCTAAGCCCAGAATCAAACGTCCTCCACTGACCACATCCAAGGTCCCGTAACGCTTGGCGATCTCCAACGGGTGGTGGTAGCCGAGCACCAGAACATTGGTGGCTAAACGGATACGTTCGGTGCAGGCCGCCAGGTAGCCCAGGGTGGCCAGCGGGTCCCAGTAGGTTCCGCCGCGTACTTCGGCCACCGGTTCAGGCACACCGACGTGGTCGCTGCAGGTCAGATGGGTGAACCCAAAGCGGTCCGCAGCCTCCGCGATCCGGCGCAGCTCAGCGATACCTCCGTCGCGCTCCCATGGGGAGAAGGTGCCCGGATAGCGAAAAACAACCGGGAGAACGATCCCGAAACGCAAGGCGCCTACTCCGCTGCCTGCTTGAGCACACCGAGCGGGTAGGTCGTCTCAAACGTGTCGGAGATGTAGTCAGGGCCATCGGCGGTGGGGAGAAACCAACCGGTGGGACACATGGTCAGCACCTCGACAAAGGTGTAGCCGGCGCCCTCGGTGGACAACTCGAACGCCCGTTTCAAATAACGCTTGGTCTTGGCGACCGAACCGGCGTTGTTGACCGCCCCCCGGGCCACGTAGGCGACCCCGGGCATCGAGGCGATCAGTTCGGCGACGGGCACCGGATAGCCGTGGGCGTCGGGCGTCCGGCCGTCCAAACTGGTCTTGGTCCGCTGGCCCACCACCGATGCGGCCGTCATCTGTCCCCCGGTGTCGCCGAATACGCCGTTGTTGAGCATGATCGTGGTGATCCGCTCCCCCCGCGCCGCGGCGTGGAGTACCTCGGCCAGGCCCTCGCTGGCCACGTCGCCATCGCCTTGGAGGGTGAACACCGCGGCTTGGGGCTGGACCCGCTTGACCCCGGTGGCCACCGCAGGGGCCCGACCGTGCAGGCACTGGAGAAAATCGATGTCCGCCAACTGGACGATGTTGGTGTAGCAGCCGTGTCCCACCACCCCGATGACCCGCTGGGCCAGGTCGAGCTCGGAGATGACCTCGAGCAAAAGCCGCCAGGCCACCGGATGCCCGCAACCAGGACAGAGGTGATGCTCCCCAGACAGCTGCAGGGGGGCCAGAGCGGCGGCCACCTTCTTGGCCGGTCTGGTGGGCGCAGTGTCTGTAGCCAATGTCACGCTGTCGACGGTCATGAAACGCGGACCTCCCCGATCGCTTTGCGGACCCGGTCCCGGATCCAGGGGACGGTCAGGATTTCGCCCTGACGCATCCCGGAAAAATCGATGCTGACCCGGCCGACGGGTGCCACCGGCACCCGACCGCCGACCGAGAGGCGGACATCGTCAATCATCTGTCCTGCGTTGACCTCGAACACCAGCACCCGCGACGCCGCAGCGGTTGCCTCGGCCAAGGCGGCTTCAGGAAAGGGCCACAGCGTGATAGGGCGGAACGCTCCCACCCGCAACCCGTCGGCGCGCAGATCCTCCACCACCTGGTCAACGAACGGTCCCGAGGTGCCGAACGACACGATGACGGTGTCGGCGTCCTCGCAGGAGTTGGACTCCCAGCGTTGCTCGACGCGGGCCATCTCCTCGAACTTGTCGGCAATATGCTGCCAATGCAGGTCGGGTCCGAGGCCCGGGTTGGTGGCGGTGCCCATGGCCCACGTCCAGATCTGGCGGGCGTGACCGCTTCCTCCTGCGGTGCCGTCCAGGGCCCAGTCCTTCGCCGGCAGGGGGCCGTAATCGCGCTTGACGACGTCCACGCTGACGTAGGTGTGCGCAATGAGGTAGTCACCGTACATCATCACCGGGGACCGGTACTTGTCCGCCAGGTGGAACAGCAACTGGGTGTGCTCGACCGCCTCGATGACGTCCTTGGGCGCCAGGCACAGCGTGCGGTAGTCACCCCACCCGCCACCTCTGGTGGCCTGGAAATAGTCCTGCTGACCCCGGGCCATGTTGAACACTACGAAAGGCACCTCGTTGAGGGCAGCCTCGGCGATGGCCTCCTGCATCAAGGCGATGCCCTGCCCGCAGGAGCCAGTGGCCGCACGGGCGCCCGCCGCTCCGGCGCCCAAGGTCATGTTGATCGCCTCGATCTCCGTTTCGGCGTTCATGCACACGCCATCCACTCCGGGCATACGCCTGGCCATGCTCTCGAGCAGATCGGTGAACGGCAGCATCGGGTAGCCGGTGAAGAAGCGACAGCCTGCCGCGATCGCGGACTGGGCCACCGCGTCGCTGCCCTGCAGGAGACGGGCGGTCACGACGCCGCCCCGGCGTCGACCACCTGGGTGTCGACAATCACGCCGTCGACAATCGCGCCGTCGACGATCGGCGTGTCGTACTTGAACACCTCAAAGCAGTAGTCGGGGCACACGTCACGGCACGCCCGACAGGCGGTGCACCCCTCGGTCAACAAGGGAAAGCGGTAGCCCGTCTCGTTGGTCTCCACCGACATGGACAGCACACCGGGGCGGCACGCCGCTATGCACAACTCGCAACCCTTGCAGCGGTCGGTGTCGATAACCACCGTCCCCCGGGTCACCGAGCCGCTCACGACGCCACCCCCGCCCCGGCCGGCCACGCGGGAGCGGCCAGTGTCGTCACCGCATCGTGACCGGCGCGCAAGGCGGCCTCGTTGGCCGCCAGATGCTGTGTCCGATACGGCGGAACCAGTTCGCGCATGGCGTCGATCAGCGCATCGAGCCCAACCATCCCGGTGATCGCGTTGTAGGCCCCCAGCAAAACGAAGCCGGCGCTCATCGACGCACCCAGGGCGACCGCCAGGTCGCCGGCGGGCACCGGGAACACCCGGTAGCCCTCGGCGTCGAGATCGCCCACCACCGTGGAGTTGGCCACGACCACCCCGCCGGGGCGGAGCCGCTCCTCGACCCCCGGCCAATATTTGGGATGCATCACGAAGGCCGACCAGGTCGCCGCGAGAATCGGCACCGACCGCAGATCACGGTCAGCCACCACGACCGAAGCCTCGGTCTGCCCACCGCGCATCTCACCGCCATAATGCGCGCTGAGCAGCGCTTGGCGCCCCTCCGCGGTGGCCGCCATGGCCAACGTCTTGGCGCACAGCTGCACACCCTGGCCGCCGATCCCGGTGAGGACCACTTCAACCTGCATCGCCCACCCTCTTCCCGCTCGGCATCCGGCCCATCGTACCCCCCACTGGAACCTGGTATCACTCGACTCGCCTGCGCGGAGGCCAGGGCGGCTACCTTGGCAGCCCGTGGCGCTGCTCATCGGAGACTTGTTGACCGACGCGGCAGCGGTGCGACCACGCGCCGCGGCCGCCACCTTGGGCGAGGCCGAGGTCACCTACGGGGACCTCGATCGCTCGGCCAACCGGACGGCGAACGCGCTGGCCGGACTGGGCATCACCGCAGGCGACCCAGTCGCCTGGTGGACGGTTCCCGCCTTGCGAGCCCTCGACGGCTTCGCCGGCGCGGCACGCCTGGGGGCCCCTTTCACACCGCTCAACCCCGCCCTGGGGGCCCCCGAGGCGGCGGCCGCCCTCGAATACCTGGCCCCTCGGGTGCTCGTCGTCGATGCCGCGCACGCCGAGGCGGGCGCGGAGTTGGCCCGGGGCGTCAACGCGCTCCTGGCCGTCGTGGACGGTCCCGGCCCTGGCGTGGACCTCGACGCGGCGACGGCCGCCGCCAGCGCCTCCCCACCGTCGCCGTCACGCCCCATCGATGAACACGACACACAGATCATCTACCTCACCAGCGGCACCACGGGCCGGCCCAAAGGCGTGATGGTCAGCCACCAGGCCAGTTGGTTGCGTTCGTTTCCCGGCGGATCCACCTTCGCCGTCGGTCTGAAAGGCGACGGGGGGATCCTGCCCAGCTTCCCGTTGTTCCACTACGGGGGCTGGCACTATGTGCTCGAAGCCTGGCACTACCGCTGCGCCATCCATCTGGCCGCCCGATTCGACGGGCCCGGACTGCTCGACATCGCCCGCCGGCGCCGCCCGACCGCCATGTACTGCATCCCGGCGGTGTGGGCCCGGGTGCTCGACGCAGCCGACGCTCCTGACGATCTGGAATCGGTCCGCCACGCCGACACCGGCACCTCGGCTACTCCGATGGACTTCCTGGAGCGCCTTCGCCGACGCGTACCCCAGGCCACCACTTCGGTCTTGTACGGCTCGACCGAAGGCGGCCATCACACGACGCTGGCCGACTGGGATGTCGCCCGTAAACCGGGGAGCGTGGGGCGGGTGGCGCCGCCGGGAGTGTTGACCCTGTCCCCCGAGGGCGAGATCCTGTACCGGGGACCAACGCTCATGACCGGCTACCTCGACCGGCCCGAAGAGACGGCGCAGGCGCTGGCCGGGGGGTGGTACCACACCGGGGATCTGGGAACCATCGACGACGAGGGCTACCTGCACATCACCGGGCGTGCCCGCGAGATCATCCGCACCGGAGGAGAGAGCGTGGCGCCCCCCGAGGTGGAAACGGCGCTGGCCACTTACCCCGGTATCCGTGACACGGCGGTCATCGGGGTGCCCGATGAGCGCTGGGGCGAGGTCGTGTGCGCCGTCGTGGTCCTCGAAGCGGGCATCGCCCCGCCCGATGTGGACAGCCTGCGTGACCATGTGGCGGATGTGCTGGCCCCCTTCAAGCATCCCCGGCGGGTGGTGGTGGTAGAAGCCATTCCCCGCACGGCTGCCACCGGCCAGGTACAACGGGCACTGCTACGCGAGCAGGTGGCCATCGCGAACGCCAGCAACGACCGCTGAGCGCAGGGAACCGAACTCAACGCCAGCGGCGCAGGATGTACTCGCTGGTCCACGTCATAGGAGGAGAACCGGGCTCCATAAAACGGCCGACGCTTTCCATCATGAGCGCTCCATGGCGCTTCAGTCGCTCTTCGTCGCCCACTGCGTCATAGAAGACGGCGAGGTCGGTCATGGCTCCGACGGGGAAACACTCCTCCACGACGGCCCAGATTTCTCCGAGTTCGTCGTCGTGCGCCATCGGGCCGAAGCTGCGGGCCACGATGTTCTGGACATAGCGAAATGTGCTCTGGGTGTCGATGGCCACCTGCGTGTGGCCTCCCTGCCAGGCCTCCAACCAGGCGGAGCGCTCGAGGTGCGCGGGGCGCCGCAACAGGACCATTTGAGCAAAGCCCTCCATGCGTGCACCGACCTCCGGGGGCTCGGCAGGAACGATCGGCTCCGACTCGGTGACCAGATAACCAGCCCAGGTGCTGCCGAGCCCAGCCACGATGTCGTCGTGGGTCCCTCGCGCTCCGTCGCGCGCGGAGTCCAGCCAGAGGTTGACGACCGCGGCGATCGCCGGTTGGCCGGCCTCCAAGGGCGCCGCGAACAACGGAGGTATCACCGCATCGTCAACCACGTTGATCTGCAACCCGCGGGTGCTCCGGTCCAACAACTTTTGTCCGGCCGGGCCGCGAAGGCCGGCCGCAACCTTACGGTGCTCCTCGGGCGGCGCCCACACCACATAAACGACCTTCTCCACGGCGTCCTCCTCCAGCGTCGAATCGGCGCAAGACTAGATCGGGAGTTCAGTCTCGGGTAGGATCACCAGCACAAACGAGCGCTTTGGGAGGGGACCGCATGCCCGGTACCTGGGACACGATCGATCGCTACATGATCATTTCTTCGGACACCCACGCGGGGGCCGACCTATTGGACTACAAGGAGTACCTCGACGCGCGTTGGCACGACGACTTCGATGCGTGGGCCAAGGGTTACTCCAGCCCCTACGACGATCTGATGCACGCCACGGCCAAGCGCAACTGGGACAGCGAGTTCCGCCAGTCGGAACTCGAGGCGGACGGGCTCACCGCAGAGCTGGTCTTCCCCAACACAGTTCCCCCGTTCTTCAACACCATCGGCAACTTTGCCACCCTGCCGTGGACTCCCGAGGAGTTCGAACAGCGCTGGGCCGGCCTCCAGGCCCACAACCGGTGGCTGGTGGACTTCTGTAACAAGCTGCCATTGCAACGCCGAGGGATCGTCCAGGTGTTCCCTCATGACATCGACAAGGCCATCGCCGAGATGCGTTGGGCCAAGGACACCGGCGTCATCGCCGGCGTGCTGTTGCCCGCCGTTCCCCCCAATCACTCGGTGCTCCCCTACCACCACCCCCGTTACGAACCGCTGTGGTCGGCATTCGAGGAACTCGAACTGCCGTTCCATCAGCATCCGGGGACCGGTGGACCCGACGTCGGCTCCGACACCCCCGCGGCCGCCGCGGTGATGATGTTCGAGTTCAACCATTGGACCCGGCGCACCCTGGCCCACCTCGTCTATGCCGGTGTGTTCGAACGCCATCCCAATCTCAAAGCGGTGTGGACCGAAAACGGCACGGCCTGGGTCCTCCAGGAGCTCATGATGATGGACGCGTACCTCACGTCGATGACGGGCGACAACAGGACGGGGTCGCTCTTCGGCAGTGACGTCATCAACTCCCTGACGTTGAAGCCGAGCGAGTATTTCGCCCGCCAGTGCTACATCGGGGCCAGCTTCATCAACCGGGCGGAGGCCCTCACCCGCTACAAGGTGGGAGTGGACAAGATCATGTGGGGTGCCGACTACCCCCACAACGAGGGCACCAGCCCCTACAGCCGCGAAGCCATCCGGGCCGCCTTCTTCGATGTCCCGGAACCCGAGTTGCGCCAGCTGCTGGCCGGCACGGCCGGTCGCCTCTACGGTTTCGACCTCGAGGCGCTGACCCCTATCGCGCAGCGCGTGGGGCCGACCATCGAGGAGATCGCCGTCCCCCTCGACCGTATCCCACCCGATGCCGAGTCGGGTGCCTTCGCCGGCGTCGGGGAGGCCTGGGCCAAGAAGATGGGCTGACGTCAAGCGACGTTGGTGAAAGGAGGACCCCCACCCCTGCGGGTGGGGGTCCTTTTTTTCGGCTGTGCACATGGTTGAGCAGTTGTTCCAGCCGGGCGGGCGCCCGGGTGGATCACAACTTCCCGGCTATGTCCTTTGCTGCGATATAGCCGAAGGTCATGGCCGGTCCCAGCGTGCCGCCCGGTCCGGGGTACTCGTTGCCCATCACCGAGGCGGTGACGTTGCCCGAGGCGTACAGGCCCGGGATGGGGCTGCCGTCCGCCCGCAGGACCCGGGAGCGTTCGTCGCACACCAGGCCGCCTTTGGTGCCCAGATCGCCGGGCCACAGCGCGGCGGCATAGAACGGCCCTCGGTCGACGGGGGCCAGGCACGGGTTGGGGGAGATGGACGGATCACCGTAATAGCGGTCGTAGGCGCTGTCGCCCTTGCCGAAATCGAGGTCGCGTCCCCCCTCCACCAAGCTGTTGTAGCGGTCCACGGTGGACCGCAACGTGTCCGCCGGAACGCCGATCTTGCCGGCCAAGTCGTCGAGGGTGGCGCCCACCTTGACGATCCCCGCGTCGATCCATTTCTGGGGGATCGGCCGGCGCGGCGGCACGATACTGAAGGGGTACCGGTTCCGGTAACGCTGGTCGAAGATCAGGTACGACGGGATGTGATCCACGCCGGTCTCCTGGCCTTCGTACATGGAGTGGACGAAGTTGACGTACGGTGCGGCCTCGTTCACGTAACGCTGCCCTGCCCCGTTGACCACGATGGCTCCTGGCAGGCTGCGCTCGGCCAGCAGGAAGAACGGGACCGGTCCCATCATGACCGTCGGCCCCCACCACGCGTCGTCCATGAGGTCGACGGTGCCACCCACCGCGAGACCCGCGTTGATGCCGTCACCGGTGTTGCTCTTGGCTCCCGACGTCCACTTGGTGGTGATGGGCTCGGACTGGTACTTCCGGCGCATCTCGTCGTTGTGCTCGAAACCACCGCTGGCCAGCACGACCGCCCGCTTGGCCCGGATCGTGATGGACGCCCCGTCGCGGGTGGCGCGCACGCCCACCACCGCGTCGTCGCGCACGATGAGCTCGTCGAGGGGGGTGCTCAACCAAAGGGGTATGCCCGCCTCCCGCAGTGAAAGGCGCAAACGAGCCACACCGGCCGCGCCCAACGACACCAGGCGCCGGCCGGTGACCTTGCTCACCACGGTACGGGCCCCGACGCGGGCCGCGCCGAGGCGCCCTGTCCACGTACGCATGATCTGGGTGAGTTGGCGGTAGTCGACAGTGGTGATGCACAAGCCGCCGGGGGGCTTCATCACGTCCTGGCGGTTGAGCCCGTCGGCGTCGTCACCCAGCTTCCGGGTGTCGAAAGGCACGGGCTCCATGGTGCGGCCCTGGGGATCGCCGCCCGGCTCTTCGGGGTGGTAGTCGGAGTAGCCGGGAACGCGCATATAGCGGGCGTGCGTGTGCTCCTCCAGGAACTGGATCATCTCCGGCCCGTAGTCGAGGTAGGCGTCGATGCGTCCCTCGGGTACCCGGTCACCGATGATGGCCTTGAGGTACTGACGTGCCTTCTCCCGGGTGTCGCGCACGCCAGCCCGCACGTTGACGGGGTTGTTGGGCACCCACACTCCCCCGCCCGACAGGGCGCTGGAGCCGCCGTAGCGGTCAGCTTTCTCGATGACGAGCACGTCGAGCCCGAAGTGACGAGCAGCCAGGGCAGCAACGAGCCCGGCGTTGCCCGAGCCCACCACTAGGACATCGCATTCGTGATCCCAGGCTTCAGTTGCGTCGGTCATCGTTGCCTTTCCTCGCTCACGGAGCTACACCCCGAGCCGGCCTTCAGCAGGCGCCCGGCCGAATTCGGTTCTAATCAGCGTAGCGAGCGAGCCAAGACCGGGGGAGACGGGCGGGAGGTCACCGTTCCACTCAGTCGGATCGATCGCCACTGCCTCAGTCGAACCAGTCCCACTGCCAAGGCGTGATGGTCCGTAGCGGCGTGGACAGCCGCTCCTCGATCACCCCGTCCAGGTCGTGCATCCGACCCTCGGCCGCCCACTCCTTGCGCCGCTGATCGATGCCGGCGACCACCTCGAGCGGGTCCTCGTCGAGAAACAGCAGGTGGACGCGCAGGCCGGGTTGGCCTGAGCCGGTCTGGTTCCTGGAGAACGTCCACGCCCCAGCCACCCCCGGGCAGGCCACCAGGTCCGGGATGTGCGTACGGTCGTACCAGCGGAAGGCGGCTTCCGCAGCCGACGAGCGGGGCTCGGGTACCTCCAGGATGGAGATATGCATGCCCCGCACGGGCCGGAACGGCAATGCGTCGGGCGACACCAGCACCCGGGGATTGACATAGCCCTTGAGGGGCCGGAAGAAGCCGACCTCCCGCCGGGCCCAGTCCGTCTCAGGGCGCCGGCCCCACTGGAAGGCCAGGTCGCCCAGTTCGACCCATTCGGCGACGCTCTCCTCTACCGGGTCCCTGAACCAGTACATGGCCACGTAGTTGATCCGGCCCAGCTCGGCGTCCCCGCCCGAGCTCAGCGCAGCGCAGTCCGGCGAGCGAACCCAGCGCTCACCCCACACCACGCCGGGCAACGCCAGGTTTTCGGGGCGGTGATCGAGTTGGTGATATTCGTTGAACTCCTGGTGGCGACTGCGGTCGGTCAGCTCCAGGAATGAGAAGAATGCTCGTTTGGCCAACATGATGAACCTCCGCGCTCAGGGAGCCACCGACGAGAAGTCGGCGAATCCGGTGGGGTCGTGGCGTCCGACGGTGGCATGTTCGAAAAGGCCCCATCCTTCGGCCCCGTCGCATGTGGCCCGAGCCACGTGGTCGACGACCCCAAAGGGGGTGCGGGCGACGATCTCGGGCGAGTTCATGTCGTAGGTTTCGGACTCGACGAAGCCCTCCCCTTTCCACAACCCGTGGGTCCAATCGACGCCGCCGTAGCCGGCGCCCACACCGAGAACGGCGGAGCCCAGCGTCTCCACCTCGACGGTCACGTCCTTGCCGGCGGCGTCCACCAGATGCAGGGTGGCCGACTCGGGGTGGCGGCTACCCGAACGGTACCGGATGTCAAAGCGGGGCCACCCCAGCTGCTCGATGCGGCCGTCGCGCCAGATGCGGCTGGCTTCGTTCAAGGTGCGGTGTCCGGTACCGTCCTCCTGCACGATCACCACCAGGGCATAGTCATCGAAGCGAATCGGGGCGTAGAGCCACCAGAAGCCTTCGCGGGCGTTGGGCCGTCCAGGGGCTTCGGGCTCGCCCACGGTGCGGATCCCCCAAGAACGGTCGCGACTGCCCAGCCAGCGATCAGCGTCGACCTGGTATTCGCGTCCTTGCACCCGCAGCGATCCCGTCCACGAACCGAGTTGAGCGAAGCGGCAGCCGTCGAGCACCACCCGGTTGCCGGCGTGATTGATGTGACGCGGCTCGTCGAGGGCCGGGAACGAGCTGTCCCAGGTCAAGTCGAAGCCGATCCCATGGTCGTCGGCGTCGAGGACCAGACGCAGTTTGTGCAGCGGCTCGATGACCTCGACCCGGTACGGACCCACCTGCTGCTCTAGGCCTCCGTCAATCAACGGCTCCGAACAGCGCACGCTGTATTGGGTGTCGCCTTGGCGGACCAGGGCGTACGCGTCCGTCACTCCCAGGTTGCGGTAGACGCCCAGCCCGGTGATGAGGAACACCTCTCCTGTGCGGTCGTGCGCGTTGAAGTAACTGCGGTCGTAGAAGTTTTTGTCGCTCGATTCCACATAGCGCATCGATAGCGGCGTTTGATGGATCGGGTATTCGTCCAAGGGAACCGGCATGGAAGATCGGCCTCGTTTCGATCAGGGAAACAGCTTATGAATGGGGATTTACGTCGCGGCGACGACGCGAAATCCCTCGTAGTTGCGTTCCGCAATTCCAGCACAGATCGTGCGGTACGTGCCCAGGCCACCGATAAACGGCATGAATGTGCGTGGTTTCCCCGGAATATTAGCGCCTACATACCATGAGTTTGTCGCCGGGAACAGCGTCTGTTCCGCCAGTTCATTGCTGTAGGCAACCCAATCGTCCTGGGCTTTCTCTGTTGCTTCGATAGCCAAGGCCTCGATGCTCTTCAGGTAGGCGATGCACTCGGTGATCCAATCCGCGTGGTGTTCCGCAGCCAAAATCATGTTGGCCAGAACGGACGGGCTCCCGGGTCCGGTCATGACGAACAGATTCGGGAACCCCGAGATACTCAGCCCCAGGTAGGTCCGCGGACCGCCGGCCCACACATCGGCCAGAGCGACCGATCCCCGCCCTCTGATATCGATACGCAGCACCGAGCCGGTCATGGCGTCGAAGCCGGTGGCGAAGACGATGGTGTCGAGGGCGTAGTCCGCCTCGGTGGTGCGGATCCCTTCAGGGGTAATGGCGACGATCGGCGCCGATCGCACGTCCACCAGCGTCACATTGTCGCGATTGAAGGTCTCGAAGTAGTACGAGTCGGTGCAGATCCGCTTCGTTCCGATGGGATGATCGTTGGGCACCAGCAGATCGGCCACCGCCTGATCCTTGACCACTGCACGGATCTTGGCCGCGACGAAAGCCCGAGCCGTCTCGTTGGCCTCCAGAGTGGTCAGCTGGTCGGGGAATGTCTTGGCAAACAACACTCCCCCCGCCTTCCATCCCTCTTCGTAGATCGCTCGGCGTTCGTCCTCGGACACCTCGAGCGCCGACTTGGGATAGGGCTCATGCACCGAACCGCCCCCGCTGGCCCGGGATCGGCGCCGGCGGTCGTCATAGTTGGCTTTGATCTCGGCTCGCTCCGCGTCGCTCAGCGGGCGGTTTCGCGCCGGAACGGTGTAGTTGGGGGTGCGCTGGAACACGAAGAGGTGCTCGGCCGCCTCGGCCAGGACCGGAATCGACTGGATGCCGGAGCTGCCCGTACCGATGACGCCGATCCTGCGGCCGGCGCAATCGACACCTTCGTGTGGCCACTGACCGGTGTGATACCAGTCCCCGGCAAAGTCATCCAAGCCCGGGATGTCGGGAACCGACGCGCTCGAGAGGCTGCCGGTGGCCAGGATGAAGAAACGGGCGTCGAGCGTGCGCCCGGTGTCGGTGCGGACTCGCCAGCGAAGCGTCGCCTCGTCGAGGCGCGCGGCGACGACGCGAGTGTCGAAGGCGAACGAGCGCCGCAGGCCATAGCGGTCGGCCACGTGCTCCAGGTAGGCCAATATCTCGGCCTGGGTGGCGTAGCGCTCCGACCAGTCCCACTCCTGTTGCAGTTCGCCGGAGAACGAGTAGGAGTAGTCGACACTGAGCACGTCGCAGCGCGCCCCCGGATAACGGTTCCAGTACCAGGTCCCCCCGACATCTGATCCCGCTTCGAATCCCTGCACGGACAGACCGAGGCCGCGTAGGCGGTGCACCATGTACATCCCGGCGACACCGGCGCCTACGACGACGGCGTCAACTACTTCGTCTGGGGGACCGAGCAGGTCGTCCATGCCGAGGACCGGTTCAGATCAACAGCCGCAGCGGGCCTTCGGGCTCAACCCCGAGTTGGCTCAACGCCGAGGCGTGATACGTCGTCCCGGGTACGTGGATGGCGTGCTGCAGGCCGGCGTGGGCGTCGCGCCAGTATCGCTGCAGCGGCTTGTCCATCCGTAGCGCGTTGCCACCGGAACGGGCGAAGATCTCGTCGACGGCCCGCACCGCCCGCCACGCGGCGCGCACCTGTGTACGCCGGCCCAGCGCCCGGTCCTCGAATGTGGGCTCCTTGCCCGCGGCAACGAGATCCCACATGCGATCCACATTGGCCAGCAACTCGGCTCGTGCTGCGGCAATGTCGGCGGAAGCCTCACCGATGGCGTAAAGAACATAGGGGTCGTCTTTTACCCGCACCCCGGTGGCGGTAGTCCGCTCGCGCTGGAAGTCGAGGTGGGCGGCCAGGGCGCCTTCGGCGATCCCGATCACCGCGGCCGTGATGCCCAAGGGGAACACCACCGACCACGGCATGAGATAGAGCGTCTCGTCGCGGCCGGCGGCTCTGGCCGCAGTGCCATCGGAGACCTCGGCCGCGTCCATCACCCGGTAGTGGGGGACGAACGCCCCGTCCACGATCACGTCCTTGCTGCCCGTTCCCCGCAAGCCGACGACATCCCAGGAGTCCTCGACGATCTGGTAGTCCGACCGGGGCAGGATCAGGTGAAGCCCTTTGGGGGGCATCGCCATGTTGCCGTCGGCGTCTCCCAGCAATCCGCCCAGAAAGATCCAGTCGCAGTGGTCGGTGCCCGACGAAAACGACCAGCGCCCACTGAAGCGGTACCCGCCGTCGACCGGCGTGGCGATCCCGGCCGGCATGTACGGCGAGGCCATCCAGGTGTCGGGGTCACTCCCCCAGACTTCGTCGCGGACCTTCGGATCGGCGAAGGCCAGTTGCCAGGGGTGAACCCCGACGATGCCCCCGATCCAGCCGCTCGCGGGGCAGTGGCGGGCGGTGGCCATGACGGTTTCGGCGAACTCGCGCGGATGCGCTTCGTAGCCGCCGTACTCGGTGGGCTGCAGGAGCCGGATCAGCCCGGCCTGCTTGAGTGACTTGGCCGTGCCGTCGGTCAGGCGGCCCAGCCGCTCGGATTCCTCGGAGTGCGCCTTCAGCTCGCCGCCGATGGCCTCGATGCGGTCCAGTACCTCGTAGGTCATGCGCCCAACTCCGAAAGAAGCAGCTCGATATCGGCCCGGTTCATACACATGTCGTCGATGTTGGCAGGCATCTCCGCCTCGCCGAAGTGCACCGAACGCAGCCCGGTCCGCATCCCGACGATGCCGTACTGCGTGGCCGCGTAGAGCTGGTAGAGCTCCAGGTTTTGGGGGCTGTAGCCGCTGACCGCCTCATAGGTGGTGGCCACATCCTCAAAGGTCATGAAGTCCGGCAGGCCGGGGAAGCCGTACTGCTGGGCCATGTCCTGGAACGTTCGATGCATATAGATCAACCACGCCAGATCGACTTCACGCGGCGCCAGGCCGGCCATTTCCCAGTCGAGCACGGCGACCGGGCTGAAGTCCTGGAACATCATGTTGCCGATACGCGAGTCACCCCACGACAGCACGGTGGGCGTCGACGCGGGCAGGTGCTCGCTGAGGAAGGCCCAGCATCGCTCCAGGAGGGGCGACGGCCCCACATCGGCTTTGGCGAAGTCGTACCACGCGGTGCGCTGCGCCAAATGGCGGTGCAGGTGCGTGTCGCCCGGCTTGTCGTACTCCAGAAACGAGAAATGCTCAGCGGGGTTCTCGATGGAGTGCAACGCGGCCAATGTGGCCACCGTCTCGTCCTGCAGTTGACGGCGCTGCCCGGGGGTGGCGTCCATCAACCAGCTGCCGAAGACATAGGGCGGGTTATCGGGCGGCACGATGCCCGCAACCTGGTTCATGACGAAGAACGTGCCACCCAGAAGCGACTCGTCGCCTTCGTACCAGCGGACCCGGGGGACCGGTACGTCGCTGCGCTCGGCGACCACCCGCATGACGTCGAACTGCAAATCGAGATCATAGGAAGGGAACACCGGCACGTCGGCCCCCACCGGCGCCACGCGGGCCACCAGTGCTTCGTCGCGGACCGCGCCCTTGTCGTTCCATCGGAGGTCGAACAGGACCGTCTCACTCGACATCCCGTTGGTATCGGTACCGGAGATCGAAGTGATCTCCGGGTTGGCCCCTTCGGGCAATTTGGTGGACAACCAGCGGTCGAGTACCGAACGCATGTCGCCTTTCTCGCGGCTTGACCGACGCCCGGTGACCGCCACCCCTTCACTCAACGAAACTTCCCCCGTCCTTCATCGGGTCCCGGCGGGAGCCGGGACGGCGCCGTGCACGCCAATAGAATGCAAATCTAGTCGCTTCCACGAACACAGGGGGACCCAGTGCACATCGATCCGGAACTGACCGCGCTCGTCGAATCGCTGGGGCCTCCCGGCGACTTTTCCGATGTCGAATCCGCTCGGGAGATGATCGCCGCGCTGTTCACGGCGCCGGCCCAGCCCGACGAGCGCGTCGAGGTCACCGAGCAGCTGATCGCCGGACCGACCGATGCTCCCGACGTCCGAGTGTTGCTGCACTCGTTCAAGGCGCGGGTCGCACCGTCGCCCGCCGTGATCTACATCCACGGTGGCGGGTTCGCGGTGGGCACCCCCGAGGGGGAAACGGCGGGCGCGACTTCGGCTGCGGTGGCTACCGAGGGGTTGGTCGTCAACGTCGACTACCGCTTGGCCCCCGAGCACCCTTACCCCGCGGGACTCGAGGACTGCTACGCGGCGCTGTCGTGGCTGGCCGGTCACGCCGAGGAGTTGGGCATCGACCCCACCCGGATCGCGGTGGCCGGCGGAAGCGCCGGCGGGGGACTTTCCGCCGGCTTGGCCCACCTCGCCCGGGATCGGGGCGGCCCTTCGTTGTGCTTCCAGTACCTCGCTATCCCCGAGCTCGACGACCGTTTGGAGACCGGATCGATGCAGTCCTTCGTGGGCACTCCTATGTGGAACCGCCCGTCCGCCGTGCGCTCCTGGGAGTACTACTTGGGCCCGGACAAGGCTGAGGTGCCGGTGTATGCGGCCCCGGCCCGGGCCACCGACCTGGCCGGCTTGCCCCCCGCCTACATCTCGGTCTGCGAATACGACCCGTTGCGTGACGAAGGCATCGCCTACGCCCAGGCGCTGCTGTCCGCCGGAGTGTCCGTAGAGTTGCACCTCTTTCCCGGTACCTTTCACGGGTCGACCTTGGTGGCGGAGGCGCAGGTGTCGCAGCGTATGATCAGCGAAACCTCGGCGGTTCTGCGCCGGGCGCTCCTCGGGCCGCCGGGTGGGCCGCATGGCCGATGACCCCAAGGGGACCAAGCGCAACCTGACCCGCCATTCGCCGCTGGTGACCCCGGCCGAGCGGCACGGCGCGTTGGGCTACTTCGGGGCGACGGTGTGGTTGACCGGCTTGTCAGGGTCGGGCAAGTCGACGGTGGCCACCGAGATCGAACGCCTGGTGATCGCCGCGGGCCAGCCGGCCTGCCTCCTCGACGGCGACAACCTCCGGCACGGATTGAACGGCGACCTCGGCTTCAGCGCGGCGGACCGCAGCGAAAACGTGCGGCGGGTGGGGGAAGTGGCATGCCTCATGGCCGGGTCCGGCGTCGTCGCGGTGGTCCCCCTGATCAGCCCTTTCCAGGCCGGTCGGGACGGGGCGCGGGCCATCCATGCGGCAGTGGGTCTGCGCTTCGTCGAGGTATTTGTGGATACGCCGCTCGAGGTGTGCGAGCGACGCGACCCCAAGGGCCTCTACGCCAAGGCCCGGGCAGGTGAGATCAAAGGCTTCACCGGCATCGACGATCCCTACGAGCCTCCGGTCGCTCCTGAGGTGGTCCTACGACCGGGCGACGGCAGTCCCGAGGAGCAGGCAGCCCTGGTCCTGGCCTTCCTCAAGAACGAGGAGCAGCGATGAACGAACACGCGGCGGCCGCTGAGATGGCCACGGCGGCCGGCGAGCTGCTCCTGCGGCTACGAACCACCGCCAGCGGCGACGAGTTGAAAGCCCGCGGGGACCGTCGGTCGCATGAGTTACTGATGGCTGAACTGGCGCAGCGCTACCCCGACGACGCCGTGCTGTCCGAAGAGGGCGTCGACGACCCGGTCCGCCTGGGCGCCGAGCGGGTGTGGATCGTCGACCCACTCGACGGCACCCGCGAATACGGAGAGCCGCCGCGCCACGATTGGGCGGTCCACGTCGCCCTGTGGGAAAAAGGGGACCTGGTGGCCGGCGCGGTCGCCCTGCCGGCCCTGAGCGTCACCCTGCGCTCCGATCCTCCCGAGAAGATCCCGGCGCCCACCACCGCAAGGTTGCGGATCGCGGTCAGCCGCACCCGTCCCCCCGCGGTGGCCCAAGCGCTGGCCGCGACCCTGGGAGCCGACCTGGTTCCCCTGGGCTCCGCCGGCTACAAGGCCGCGGCGGTGCTGCTGGGCGAGGCGGACATCTACGCCCATTCCGGTGGGCAGTGGGAGTGGGACTCGGCTGCTCCGGTGGCTGTAGCCCGGGCCGCCGGCCTGCACACGAGCCGCCTCGACGGCAGCCCACTGGTCTACAACCGAGCCCATCCCTACCTCCCCGACCTGCTCATATGCCGCCCCGAGCTGGAAAACCAGGTGCGGGCAGCTCTCGACGCGCAGTAAGGTAAACGTCACTCCGCCGGGCCAATGTCGTCCCAGGGCGGGATTCTCCCCCTTCGTTCCACCCGAGAACCCCAACCAAGAAGGACGGCTAATGCCTGCTGGCGCGCACACCGGTCTCTACCGGCCCGAGTTCGAACACGACGCCTGCGGGGTCGCGTTCGTAGTCGATATGCACGGCCGGCGTAGCCACGACATCGTGCGCAACGGCATTGACAGCCTGTGCAACCTCGAACACCGCGGGGCGTCGGGCGCCGAGTCCAACACCGGCGACGGTGCAGGGATACTCATCCAGGTCCCCGACACCTTCTGCCATGAAGTCGCCCCCTGTCCCCTTCCCTCGGCAGGTGGTTACGCCACGGGGATCGGCTTTTTGCCCTCGGGCAACGGAGAGGCCGAACGGGCCATGGACGCGGTCGAGAAACTGGCCGGCGCCGAAGGCCTCCGGGTGCTCGGGTGGCGCCACGTGCCGGTGGACGCCTCGATGCTGGGGGTGGGCGCCCTCTCCGTCATGCCCGCGTTCCATCAGGTCTTCGTAGCTGGTCCAGCGCTCAGCGGGGTGGCCGGCGAGAGCAGCATCTACACCGACTTGGAGCTCGAGCGGCGCGCGTTCATCCTGCGCAAGCGCATCGAGCATGAGCTCGCTGGAGTTTATTTTCCCAGCCTGTCGGCGCGAACCATCGTCTACAAGGGGATGTTGACTGCCCCGCAGCTCGGCCAGTTCTGGACGGACCTGTCCGACGAACGGGTCCACAGCGCCCTGGCGCTCGTCCACTCCCGGTTCTCGACCAACACCTTTCCCAGCTGGTCGCTGGCCCATCCCTACCGCTACGTTGCCCACAACGGCGAGATCAACACCGTCAGAGGGAACCGCAACTGGATGCGGGCCCGGGAAGCGCTGCTCAAAAGTGAGCTCCTGCCCGGCGACCTGGACCGCCTGTTCCCCATCGTGCTGACCGGGGCCAGCGACTCCGCCAGCTTCGACGAGGTGTTGGAGCTGCTGCATCTCGGTGGCCGGTCCCTGGCCCATGCGGTGCTGATGATGATCCCCGAGGCGTGGGAGAACCACGCCACCATGAGCCCCGAGAAGCGGGCGTTCTACCAATACCACGCCGCGCTCATGGAGCCTTGGGACGGGCCGGCCTCCATCGCTTTTACCGACGGCACGGTGATGGGTGCGGTGCTGGACCGCAACGGCCTGCGCCCGTCGCGCTACTGGGTGACCGACGATGGCCTTGTGGTGATGGCTTCGGAGGTCGGGGTGCTCGACATTCCCGCCTCCAAGATCGTGGAGCGGGGACGTCTTCAGCCGGGGCGGATGTTCCTGGTGGACACCGCGCAGGGCCGCATCGTGGCCGACGACGAGATCAAGTCGGAGTTGGCGGCCGCGCACCCCTACGCCGAATGGCTGGCCGATCAGCAGATCCACTTCGACAAGCTGCCCAAACGGTGGTTCCTCACTCCGCAGCACGCGTCAGTGGTGGCCCACCAGCGCATGTTCGGCTACACGGAGGAGGACCGCAAGATTCTGCTGGGGCCGATGGCTCGTACCGGCGCCGAGCCCATCGGGTCGATGGGTACCGACACCCCATTGGCCGTGCTGTCCAGCCGGCCGAGGGTCCTCTACGACTATTTCAGCCAGCTGTTCGCCCAGGTGACCAATCCTCCCTTGGACGCCATCCGCGAGGAGCTGATCACCTCGCTGGCGGGGACCATCGGACCGGAAGGCAACCTCCTCGATCCGCAGCCCTCGAGCTGCAACCAGATCGTGCTGCCCCAGCCCATCCTGACCAACGAAGAGCTGGCAAAGCTGCTCTACATCGACGAGGACGGCGCCCTGCCGGGATGGAAGACCTTCGCCATCGACGGCCACTTCCCCGCCGACGCACCCGACCCCGGCGCAGCGCTGCGCGATGCCCTCGACGACATCAACACGCGGGTCAGCGCGGCGATTGCCGAGGGCGCCAAGATCATCGTCCTGTCTGACCGCCACAGCTCGCGGGACCTCGCTCCCATCCCTGCGCTGCTGCTGGTGTCGGCCGTGCACCACCACCTGATCGCCGAGAAGTCCCGCACCAGAGTGGGCCTGGTCATCGAAACCGGCGAAGCGCGCGAAGTCCACCACATGGCCCTGCTCCTCGGTTACGGAGCGGCGGCCATCAACCCGTACATGGCCTTCGACACCATCGACGACATGATCACCGCGGGGGCGCTGCCCGGCCTCGAGCCTCATGTTGCGGTGAAAAACTATGTGAAAGCTTCGGGCAAAGGCGTCCTCAAGATCATGTCCAAGATGGGGATCTCCACCGTCGCCTCCTACACCGGCGCCCAGGTCTTCGAGGCCATCGGGTTGTCGGGGGAAGTCGTCGACGAGTTCTTCACGGGCACCGTGAGCCGCATCGGAGGGATCGGCCTGGCCGAGATCGCCGAAGAAGTCCTGGTGCGCCACGCCTTGGCCTTTCCTGACCGGCCTGCGGAGCTGGCCCATCGGGATCTGCCCTCGGGCGGCGAATACCAGTGGAGACGCGAAGGCGAAATCCATTTGTTCAACCCCACGACGGTGCACAAGCTGCAGCACGCCACCCGGACCAAGCAGTAC
>Ga0182030_10002805_pt1 | contig 37104 bp, 37 predicted proteins | sample 812S3MmetaG_FD_121299 | JGI IMG/M metagenome (GOLD analysis project Ga0182030, IMG submission 121299) | Permafrost microbial communities from Stordalen Mire, Sweden - 812S3M metaG (Illumina Assembly) | ecosystem: Environmental > Terrestrial > Soil > Wetlands > Permafrost | place: Sweden...
GCACTTTGCTAAGCTTCTTCATGGCTGGTTTCTCCTCTGCACCTCATCGAGTGCGTTTATCAGCTTAACCGCTGACCAGGTGAGCCAGCCGTCTCATCCCATCTGTATCTGCAAGTCCGTTAGCATGCTCCCTCCATTACTGTCGGGGCTCGGTAGCGGAGTTGTGACGCACCCGGGCCACTAGTCTCCAATGCTCGCCGCCAACGGAACCCCGACAGTCACGGAGAGGATTTGATGTTAAGGAGAAACTATGGCAAGAATCACGCATTTTGAGATACCGGCGAATGAGCCGGAGAAGCTGACGGCCTTCTATGAGACGGTCTTCGGTTGGAAGTTCAGCAAGTCGGGACCGGAGGAATACTGGCTGGCCTCAACGGGCGAGGGTGAGCCGGGCATCAACGGAGCCATCATGCGCCGGAAGCATCCGGAGAAGCCGCTGGTGAACTCGCTGACTGTGACGTCCTTAGACGACGCAGTGGCAGCGGTGCTGGCCAATGGAGGCTCCATGGCCCTCCCGAAAATGGCCCTCCCCGGAATCGGCTGGCTGGCATATTGCAAGGATCCCGAGGGAACGATTTTCGGGATGATGCAGAACGACCCGTCGGCGAAATAGACTTGAGGGATGCTCCGTCGCTCCTTTCTGCAATCCATGCCTTTGGCTGCGGCGGCGTTCGCCGCCCCTGCGGCCGAGGATGTTCCCATCAAACTCGGCTTCGACACTTACTCGCTGCGCGCCTTCAAGTGGAACGGCATGCAGTTGCTCGATTTCGCCGCCGGGCAGAAGCTGGACACGATTCAGTTCTCGTCACTGGCAGACTACGGGGGGCTCGACCCCGCGAATCTTCAAAAGGTTGAGAACCGCGCGGCCCAGTTGAACATCTCGATCGACAGCGGCATGGGATGCATTTGCGAAACCAGCAAGTCGTTCAACAAAAAAGGAAGGCCGGCGCGTGAACAATTGCTTGAAGGCCTGCGTGTGTCCCGCGCAGTCGGCGCGAAGGCGATGCGCTGCTTTCTGGGGTCGAGCGAGGATCGCCTGGGCCCTGTGCCTATCGAAGCGCACATGGAGACCGTTATCAAGCTGTTCCAAAGCGTGAAGTCGGAGGCGATGGACCTCGGCGTGAAGATCGCGCTCGAAAATCACTCCGGCGACATGACGGCTCGCGAGCTTCGCACGTTGATTCTCGAAGCCGGCAAGGATTACGTCGGCGCCTGCACGGACGCCGGAAATCCTCTCTGGTGCGCCGAGGACCCGTTCGTCACGCTGGAGATTCTCGCGCCGTACACGGTCACCTCTCATGTGCGCGATTCCATCGTCTTCGAAACCCCTCACGGCGCCGCCGGCCAGTGGGTGGCGATGGGCGACGGCATTATCGATCTGCCCGGCTGGGTCGCCCAATTCCGCCGCCTCTGTCCCTGGTCGAGCATGCAACTAGAGATCATCACCGGCCGCCCTCCTCGCCCAATCAATTACCTCGACCGCGACTTCTGGAAAGCGTTCCCGAAAATGCCCGCCGAGGAGTTCGCGCGATTCGTAGCCCTGGCCAAGAGCGGCCATCCGTTCATGGGCACCATGGTGATCGAGGACGCCCCAGGTTCGAAGCCTGAGGTCATGACTGACGCATTGAAAGAGCAGCAGCGCGTGGACCTGGTGCGCAGCTTCGAGTATTGCCGGAAGAAGCTGAACGTCGGCGTCAATTGGCGGGGGTAAGTTACGATAAAGTATGCCGTGGTCAGAGCGCATTCATCAGGACCCAGAAATCCTCGCGGGCAAACCTGTGATCCGAGGGACCAGGCTCGCCGTCGAGTTCATAATGGAGCTGCTCGAGGCGGGCCGATGCGAAGCGGACATCCTGGATGACTATCCAGGCCTGATCAGGGAAGACATCCTTGCGTGCCTTTCCTGCCGCTCGATCAATCCCCGCGCGGTTGGGTATATCCTGTCAGAGGACAAATGGAGCGACGGCCAGAGAAAGGTAACTATGTTTGAAACCTTATTCAACGGAACAACCTATAGGATTGTGAGGCGTCGGATTGGAGCGGGCCATCAGGGATGGATGAACCTCGATCCAGCAGACACCTTGGAAAGAGCATATGCGATATGCAAGAAGGATTGGGATTTCTACTGGAGCCTTTGTGGTGTCGCGCCCAGCCGACAAATGGCTGTAATTCTCGAGTAGCGCGGCCACGACGCCAATATGAACTTTCAGGAGGGCATGCGGCGTGTGGGACTGACAGTTGGGTTTCTTGGCGCCCTCGGAGTCGCGTATGCCGCATTTTGGCCGTTCAGTGAGTTCGCTGCTGAACGGCATCGACAGGATGAGTTCAAATCCCTTCTAAGGCTGCCGATCACGCAAAAAATCGGCTTGGACATCGCAAAGGATAAGGTTCCAAACGCCGTCATCGACATACAAGGCCATCCTGAGGGTATTTATCAGATCCGCACAGATACAAAAGGGGCAATCGACTCATTCACGATGGAGGACGGAAGAGCGGTAACGAAGACCGAGGCACCGTCGTGGCTCTGGTATCTTCTTTACCCCATAATCGTCGCAGCCGGTTTCTTCTTGCCATGGGGAACCGTTCGACTTTTGACTTGGATAGTCTCCGGCTTCGTCGGTAGCCCGGCCTGAAACATGGAGGCGCGGTTACTTCGCCGACCGCTCTTCCAGCCTCGCGAGCCGCACGTCAATCTCGCCGATTTTTCCGATCAGTAATTCGTGTCCGGTGTGCACCCGATCTTCCAGACGGTCCATGCGGTGGCTAAGGGACGTGAACAAGACGACATTCACGAGGATGCCGACGAGGGGTACCCCGAGTGCGAAGTAAAACTGCGCATTGGTCATCATGATCGGGCTCATGCACCTTGATTATAGCTCCAAAACAAAAAGCCTCCCGAGCCCGAAGGCCGAGAGGCTTTTTTTGAAGCTCGAAAATCTAATCGCCGAAAGATCCGACTTCTTCTTCCTTCTTAACAGCCTTGGGCGCCGGGGCGATGGCGCTCAGCGGCACGATCCCGCCTTCCACCGGCTTCTCGCCTAGAACGTTCTCGCGATACAGCTTCATCATGCGATCGTTCTCGGCCTTTTCCTTCATCTTCTCGTCGCGGGCGCGGGTCTTTTCTTCGCGAGCCGTCTTGGCGATGCCCTTGTCGTCCAGATCGTGCTGGCGTTCGCGGTTCACGTCGTCGGCTCGGAGAACTAAGGAATGTTCTGCGGAAGGCAGGTGAACCTGCTTGCCGCCGGCGATGATTTCGTGACGGCCTTTTTCCTCGTACCACTTGGTCAACGTCGCCGTCATGTGCATTTTTTCGACGATGTTGCGCCAGCCCACGCCGGTGTTATACGCGCAGAAGGAAATTTCGCCTTCCTGCGTGGCGTAGGGAATAATGCACTGTTCCGTGCGGCGGAAATCGTAGTTGAACAGATCCTGGAACCACATGCCGGCGATGAACAGGAAGTTCCAGCGGTCCGCGCGGCGCTGTTCGATGTCTTTCATCGTCCGGTCGCCGGTGACTTTACCGTACTTCTTGCCGGTCATGCCGAAGCACTTGTCGAACTTCGCGATCAGATCGCTGAGGCGGAAATGCGTGGGCGCTTCATAAGGATTGTAGTTGCGCAGCAGCGCCAGCGACACGCCGATCACGGAGAGGCGCTTGCCGCGGGCCGCGTCGTTGATCGAGGCCACGTCTTTCGCCAACTGGTCGGCGTTCAGGAACGCGGTCACCGGACGGTATTCCTTGGTTTCCTTGTCGCACATCACGGCCATGCCGACGCCGCAGTTCGGGTGGCAGCCGCAGGAGAGCTGGCCCCAATCCGCGTTCGGTCCATGAACCAGATCGGCGAAGTCGGAGAACGTGCTCATGAAGCTGATCGGGAACCAGTCGCGGACGGGCTCGCCCAAGCCGGTCTGGTTCTTGACGTCGTGCGCGAGGTTGGCCAGCGTGTAGCGCTGCGCTTGTCTGCGTTCATCCGTGATTGCTTCATCGCGGCCGGTGAACGATACCGGCTGGAAGCTCAGGAACGGAATTTTCTTCGGATTGTCGAGCGCGAACCGGACCACTGCCCCTACCTGCTCGTTATTCACGCCGTTAATGAGAGTGATCACCGGGACGATGTCGACACCGGCGCTGTACAGGTTCTCAATGGCGCGCAATTTCACGTCAAAAAGGTTGCCGACCGCGCGGTGAGAATTGGCTTCGTTTCCGATTCCGTCGAACTGAAGATACGCGTATCTTAGTCCCGCCTCGGCGGCCGCTTTGGCGAACTCGGGTTTTTTCGCGAACTCGATACCGTTGGTCGCGGCCTGCACGCTCTGGTAGCCGATCTTGCGGCAGTAGCGGACGGCGTCCAAAAAGTACGGGGAGAGCGTCGGCTCGCCGCCCGAAAACTGTACCGAAAGCTGGCGGCGCGGCTTGATCGTCAGCGCGTTGTCCAGCATCGTCTTGATTTCTTCCCAGCTCAGCTCATGCACGAACCCGACCTGGTTGGCGTCCATGAAGCACGGATCGCACATCATGTTGCAGCGGTTGGTCAGATCGATGGTCAGAACCGATCCGCGACCGTGCGTGACCGTAGACGATCCGTGGTCGTGGAGTTTTTCATCGTTGTGGGCGCGGATGTCGCGGCCCGGGAAAACGTCTTCAAGATGCTTGAAGAAGGCCGGATCGGTGGACATGACGTCTTCGAATTTCCCGTGAATGGGGCATTCCTTCGTCATCAGGATCTTGCCGTCGCGTTCGATGATTTTCGCCTTGATTTCGCCGGCCTTCTCGTTCTTGAGAATCTCCACCGGCAGTTCGCCGTTGATGATCTTGTTGCGGATGTCCGGCACGCATTTGGGGCACAGCGAATCGGTTTCCCGCGGCCAGCCAAGCTTCGGCTTCTGCTTTTCCCAGCTTTTCAGCAGGGGCTTGTCGGACCACTTCGGTGTGAACGAAGCGTTCCGATTGATGGAATTGAACTTGTTAAAGAAGAACCAGGCGGCGTTCGCGCCTAAGGCGATTGCTTTTTCAACGTGCTTGATCGGCTTGGTCAAAGTACGATCTCCAGAGTGGGATTAGGATTGAGCTGCAAAGAGCAAGTATAGGAGAGGCTGTCCGGTGAAGCTACATTAATGAAGCGAAGTGCTGCCGGATGCATCGAACGGCGATCTCGGAACATTAAATGGTCTCGGCCCCAAGCCATTGCACGGTAAAGAGATAGGGGCAAGAAACCTGCCCCTTCGCCATTCAGCATAGCGATTACTTGGCCATCCTTTTTCCCTTGAACTCGCTCTGCACGGCGTCGGACTCATCGTCGCGGTAGAAGAACGTCATGGTGAGTTCGATCTCATCCCCATGGATCGTTCCCGAGAATTTCATCCTGGGACGGCCGGCGCTGGAGGGTGCCTCGCCGACCACGGAAAACGAGATATGGTTGTCCTCAACAATGCCCTTCGTGATCGGCGCAATGCCCGGCCATCCTTTCCCGATATGGGCCTTGCCAGCCAGCTTGTTGCCTGCCACCCTGAACTCAAACTCGGCCACGTTGATTTTCGGATTCACGACGCCGCTCGCGAACTCCACCTTCCAGTTGCCTGCAACGTCGGCTGCGGAAGCGCCTGCCGCCAGCAGGAGCGCGCAGAAAAGAACTTTCATGTGAACCTCTGAATCGAGATTACCCCAATGCGGGCCTGAATTCGCTATCCTTAACGATTCGCCTACTTTGGTTCGAAGGAGACAGAATGTCCTCGATCGATGTTCCGCTGCATAACGGTGGCTTTGGAACGACCCAGCGGAAAGACAACTGGTGGATTGAGCCGCTGCTCGTTTTCCTGGGCTTCTCCACGTTCATCGTTTATTCCACCTGGGCGGCATTGCAAAACGCCCACTACATTTTCGGGCCGTATCTGTCTCCTTTTTATTCGCCATTGCTGATGACCGAAAAACCTGGCTGGTGGCCGGCGTTCATGCCTTTCTCGGCGGCGATGCTGATTTTGTGGGCCCCGGGAGGCTTCCGCTTCACCTGCTATTACTATCGTGGCGCCTATTACAAGGCTTTCTGGGCCGACCCTCCGTCGTGCGCCGTGGGCGAGCCTCGCAAATCCTACTGGGGCGAACATAGCTTCCCGCTCATCATCCAGAACATCCATCGCTACTTTCTTTATCTGGCGCTGATCTTCATCCTGGTGCTGGCCTACGACGCGTACAAGGCGATGTGGTTCGACGGACACTTCGGCATCGGCGTCGGCACGCTGGTTCTCATAGTGAATCCGGTGCTGCTGGGGTGTTATACACTCGGCTGCCATTCGTTGCGCCACCTTGTTGGCGGCCGCATCGATGAAATGTCGAAATCGCCGATCCGAAAACAATCCTACGATTGCGTCACGTGCTTGAACAAAAAACACATGATGTGGGCCTGGTTCAGCCTGTTCTGGGTAGGATTCACCGACGTCTACGTCCGCCTCTGCTCGATGAACCTGATCAAGGATTGGAGAATTCTATGAGCCGGTTTCGTGGCGCGAGCTTTAAACCGCTCCTGCAAGTCGCGGCTCTGTTTCGACGGAGCCGCGATCAGCGGGAGCGGTCAGCACCCCGGTTTTCTCGCAGCGCCACCTCAAGGGAGAACCAGTAGATGGCCGAATATCAGATTCACCAGTTCGATGTTTTGATTGTCGGCGCGGGCGGCGCGGGGTTGCGCGCGGCGATTGAAGCTTCCGCCGCCGGCGTGAAAGTCGGAGTCGTCACCAAATCCCTCCTGGGCAAGGCGCACACCGTCATGGCCGAAGGCGGCATGGCCGCGGCCATGGGCAATGTCGACGATCGCGACAACTGGCGCGTCCATTTCGCCGACACCATGCGCGGAGGCCAGTATCTCAACAATCCGCGCATGGCGGAACTGCATGCGAAAGAAGCGCCATCGCGCGTCAGAGAACTCGAAGCCTGGGGTGCGGTGTTCGACCGCACCAAAGACGGAAAAATCTTGCAGCGCAATTTCGGCGGCCATCGCTATCCCCGCCTCGCGCACGTCGGCGACCGCACCGGCCTCGAAATGATCCGCACCTTGCAGGATCACGGCATCCATCAGGGAATCGATTTCCACATGGAAATGACCATCCTGACGCTGCTCAAAGACGGCGACCGCTGCGTCGGCGCGTTCGCCTACGACCGCGAGCGAGGACGCTTCCGTATTTTTCACGCCAAGGCCGTCGTGCTGGCAACCGGAGGCATCGGGCGCGCGTTTTCGATCACCTCCAACAGTTGGGAATATACCGGCGACGGCCACTCGCTCGCCTATCACGCCGGCGCGGCTTTGATGGACATGGAGTTCGTGCAGTTCCACCCCACCGGGATGGTGTGGCCTCCCAGCGTCAAAGGAATCCTGGTCACCGAAGGCGTCCGCGGCGAAGGAGGCGTGCTCCGCAACCGCGACGGCAAGCGCTTCATGTTCGACGATATTCCGGCCAACTACAAAGCGCAGACCGCCGACACCGAAGAAGAAGGCTGGCGATACACGCAGGGCGATAAATCGGCCCGCCGTCCTCCCGAACTGCTGACGCGCGATCACGTCGCCCGCTGCATCCGCCGCGAGGTGAAGGAAGGCCGGGGCAGCCCGCACGGCGGCGTATTTCTCGACATTTCCTGGATCAAAGAAAAACTTCCCAACGCGGCCGAGCACATCAAGAAGAAGCTGCCCAGCATGTATCACCAGTTCAAGCAGCTTGCCGATATCGACATCACCAAGGAGCCGATGGAGATCGGCCCCACCACCCATTACATGATGGGCGGCGTGGAAGTGGACGCGGAATCGCAGATGTCCACCGTGCCCGGCCTGTTCGCGGCCGGCGAATGCGCAGCCGGATTGCATGGCGCGAATCGGCTGGGCGGAAACTCTCTGTCGGATTTGGTTGTCTTCGGGAAACGCGCCGGCGAGTTCGCTGCGAAATTCGCGAAGGAACACGGCGCGGGCTTAATTGACCATTCGTTCATTGACAAAGTGGCGCAGAGCGCCTTGGAGCCGTTCGAACGCGGCATGGCGGGCGAAAATCCCTTCGCCGTGCAGCATGAGTTGCAGTCGATGATGCAGGACCTGGTAGGCATCGTGCGCGTCGAATCGGAAATGGAAACCGCGCTGGGCGAAATCGCCAAGCTGAAGGCGCGCGCCGTCAAAGCCGGCATCGCCGGCAATCGCGAATATAACGGCGGGTGGCACACCGCGCTCGATCTGGATAATCTGCTGACGGTTTCCGACGTCATAACCCGTGCGGCGATCGAGCGCAAAGAAAGCCGCGGCGCGCATTTCCGCGATGATTTTCCAGACAAGAGCGAGGAGTGGGCGAAGTACAATCTGCGCGTCACGAAGGATGCCAACGGCGATCCCAAGGTGGAAAAGGTGCCTACAAAACCGTTGACCGATGAGTTGAAGCAGGTCATTGAGGAGAACAAGTGACGAGGTTTGGCGCGCACGTCCGCTCCCTGACGGTCGCGGTTCGCATGGCCAGTACAGGGGAACCGCCATGCGTCAGCACGCGGACAGACGCGCATCAACAGGAGAACTTCTAAATGGCCACGGCGACCTTTAAAATCTGGCGCGGCGATGCATCGGGAGGCGAGTTCAAGGAATACAAAACCGAGGTCGAGGCCGGCATGGTCGTGCTCGACGCCGTGCACCGCATTCAGGCCACACAGGCCCTGGATCTCGCCGTGCGCTGGAATTGCAAGGCGGGGAAATGCGGGTCTTGCTCCGCCGAAATCAACGGGCGGCCCAAGTTGATGTGCATGACCCGCATGAACACTCTTCCTCTGGATGAGCCGATCACCGTCGAGCCGATGCATACCTTCCCCAAGATCCGCGACCTGGTGACCGATGTGTCGTGGAATTACCGGGTGAAGGAGCGGATCAAAAAGTTCAAACCGAAGCCGGCCGAAGCCGACGGCACCTGGCGCATGCAGCAGTCCGACATCGACCGCGTGCAGGAGTTCCGCAAGTGCATCGAATGCTTCCTCTGCCAGGACGTTTGCCACGTGCTGCGCGACCACGATCTGCACGACGAATTTATCGGGCCCCGGTTCCTGCTCTATAACGCCGCCTTGGAAATGAATCCGATGGACACAGAAAACCGGCTCGCGGATCTGAAACAGAGCGGAGGCATTGGCTACTGCAACATCACCAAGTGCTGCACGAAGGTGTGTCCGGAGGAGATCAAGATCACCGACAACGCGATCATTCCTTTAAAGGAACGAGTCGTCGACGAATTCTACGACCCCCTGCGACGCCTGTTCCGGGTATTCAGCTAATATCCCCGCCATGACCGTCGGGGTTCCAAATTGACATGGAACCCCGACAGTCATGGAGGGGATCGAATCGTTAGCACGTCGCGACCGACACTTTATCCGCCGCCGCCAGCGTGAAGTAAAACGTCGATCCCACGCCGGGCTCCGATTCCAGCCACAAGCGACCTCCGTAGTTTTCGATCAAGCGGCGAGACAAAGGAAGCCCGAGGCCGATTCCCGGACTTTCGGCGCCGTGCAGCCGGCGGAAAAGCTCGAAAATCCGCGTCTGATGCTCCGGCTTGATCCCGATGCCGTTATCCTGCACGGAAACTCTGATTTCATTCTTTGAACGCGCGGAACCGACCTGGACCCGCGGAGGCACTCCCTCGCGGCTGTACAAGATCGCGTTGAGGAACAACTGGGCGAACACATCGACCAGTGCCTCCATTTCCATGCGCACCGCGGGCAGCGCGTCGACGACAATCGATGCGCCGCGCTCTTCGATGAAGGATGCGAGGTGCGAAATCGCTGTGCGCGCCGCCTTTTCCGCGTCCGCGTGAACGGACACATCCGCCGGGGCGCGCAAGTTGCGGGAATAAGCCAGCAGCCCGTCGAGCAGTGCCGTCACGCGCTCCGCTCCATCGGTGATGTAGCCCGCGAATTCGACCTCGTCCGGGGTGGTCGCGGGGCGCTGACGGAGGAGAAGCTGCGAATACGTGGTGATGATGCGCACAGGCTCCTTGAGGTCGTGGCTGGCGGCCCACGTCACCTGCTCCAGATCGGCATGGGAGCGCGACAACTGGTCCACTTTTTCGCGCAGGTCGTCGTTCAATTGGAGGAGCTGCGAACTCAGCCGCTGATTTTCGAGCATCGCTTTTCGACGCTCGCGGCGATTGGCCGCATCCCGCAGTTCGCGCTCCACCGCCGGGCCCAGGCGCTGCATCCGGTCCTTCATGATGTAGTCGTGGACGCCCGACCGCATCGCCTCCACCGCGCGTTCCTCTCCAATGGAGCCCGAAACCAGGAGAAACGGGATGTCCAGGCCGAAGCGCTGATAAATGGCCAGCGCTTGCATGCCGCTGAAACCGGGCATGCTGTAGTCGGAGATCACCACGTCCCATGCCGTTGCCGAGTCCAGCGCGGCAGTAAGTTGGGGCGCCGTTTCCACCTGCTGCCAGTCGGGCGCAAAGCCGGCCTGGGACAGGGAATCCGCGATCAATAGAGCGTCGTTTTCAGAATTTTCAACGATTAAGGTTTTAAGAGGAGTTGCCATGGCTGCGCGCCTCCTCACGCGCGGGAACTTCATTGACCGTCAACCAATACTGGCCCAGACTGCGCATCGCTTCGATAAAACGCTCAAACTGCACCGGTTTGCGGACGAAGCTGTTTGCTCCCGAGTAGTAGCCGCGAATCATGTCTTCCTCCTGTGACGACGACGTAAGCAACACGACGGGCGTCAGCCGCGTGCGCCGGTCCGCGCGCATGCGCGCCAGGACATCGAAGCCCGAAAGCTTGGGCAGTTTCAAATCCAGCAGCACCAGGCACGGCTGCCGGTACGATCCGCGCTCGGCGTAGGCCCCGGTGGCGAACAAAAACTCCAGCGCCTCCACCCCGTCGCGGGCGATGGCGATCTGGAACTCGTACCCGTTCGCGTCGAGTCCCGCCGACTTCAGCGCGTCAAGCGTGAGCAACTCGTCGTCCGGATTGTCCTCCACCATTAAAATCAGCCTTGTTTTGCTCAAAATCACCTCTCCGTTCCGTTGCAATCGTGAAATAAAAGGTTGCGCCCGATCCGGGGCTGCTCTCCGCCCAGATCCGGCCTCCATGGCATTGAATCACCCGAGCCACTGTGGCCAGCCCGATGCCGGTGCCCTCGAACTCGGAATCCGAGTGCAGCCTTTGAAACGGCACAAACAGCTGCGCGGAGTGTGCCATATCGAATCCAGCCCCGTTGTCCCGGACAAAAAAAGCCGCCATGTCCGGCGACGCCGATTGGCCGAACTCCAGCCTCGGGTGCGCCTGGTCGCGAGTGAATTTCCAGGCGTTGCCGAACAGATTCTCGAGCGCCACGCGCAGCAGCCGTGGATCGCCCCGCACGTGCACTTCCGGCGCAATCGAAACTTCCACATGCCGGCCAGGATGCTGGACGGCGAGTTCCTGCGCCACGGCCGAGGCCATCTCGCTGAAGTCCACTTCCGACGGTTCAATGCCGCCGCGGGCGATGCGCGACAGGTTCAACAGATCGTCGATCAACTGGCCCATGCGGATGGTCGACGTGCTCATGCGCCGCATCAGATCGTCGGCCCGCGCATCGAGTTGCTTGCCGGTGTAATCACGGGCCAGAATTTTTGCGAACCCTTCCACGCTCCGCAGCGGCGCCCGCAGGTCGTGCGAAACCGAATAGCAGAAGGACTCCAGCTCCCGGTTGGCCTCCTCCAGCGCGCGGGTACGATCGAGGACTTTATTCTCCAGCGTCTGGTTGAGTTCCTGAATTTGCAGGGCGTCGAGGCGCTGTTTCTGCTGGTCCCGCTCAATCAGGATCGTGGCGAAGACCAGCAGCAGAAACAGGCCCAGCGCGCCGGCCGCGACGATCAGATTCGTGCGCGACGTGGCTGCGACCGAGGCATCGCGCAGCTCGTAGCGCGCCGCGTAGGCGCGTGCGGTAAACGCGGTCAGTTCGGCGCGGATCTGCGCCATATGCTGCTGCGCGGCGTCGGCTTCGACCACCTGCAACGCCGCCGGCAGGCCCTCGGTCCGGTAAAGACCGATGGCCTTCCGCATTTCCGCGATCTTGCCATCGGAAAGTGTCCTTAGCCTTTCCAGCTGTTGCGCTCCATCCGGAATCTCATCGGCGAACGGCAGTAGCCCGCGGAAGCTTTCATCGATTTGTTTCACCGCGTTTGCATAGAGCAGGAAGAATGACTCCTTGCCCGTCAGCAGATACCCGCGCTTGCCGGATTCGGCGTCCTCCAACTGGCTAACCAGCTCCGTGGTTCCGGTGATCACGGCGAAAATCCGGTCGGTCGACACCACCCTCTGCTGGAAGCTCTGTAAATTCCGGTACGATACCACCCCCATCCAGATCACCACCAGCAGCGGCGCGCACAGCAGGGCGGTGCGCCACGTGATCCAGCCGGGTGGTCGAGGAAGCAGGGGCATCGGAATGGTTCATCGAGATGGTGCGAAAACTTGGCCAGTCCTCTCATCAGGTTTGTGCTGTATAATTTGGTCGCATGTTCGAATTGAAGCCCATCTCGCCCGAAGCCGTCCCCGTTGCGCTGGCCAAAGCGGAACGGTACCGCCTGCTGAACGAACCGTGGCAGGCCGAAAGCATCTGCCGGGACATTTTACGAATCGAACCCGAGCACGACCAGGCGCTCGTGATGCTGCTGCTCGCCCAAACCGACCAGTTCGGCAAAGGAGTCACCGCGGCCCAGGCTCGCGAAGTGCTGGCGCGGATCAAGGGCGGTTATGAGCATGCCTATTACGCCGGAATTATCTGTGAACGATGGGCCGAGGCCCTGCTGCGCAAAGGATCGCCGGGAGTGGGCTTTACCGCTTACGAGAATCTCCACGAAGCCATGGCGCACTACGAAAAAGCCGAGCAGCTTCGCCCGGAGGGCAACGACGATGCTTTGCTCCGCTGGAATACATGCGCCCGTATCCTAATGAGAAACAGTGATTTACGTCCGCGCGGCGCGGAAGTGTTCGAACCGGCATTAGAGGACTAGGGCGTTACCGGAAAAAGTCCCCAGGCTGACGCCAGGGGCTATAACCCCGTCCGCGAGGACCGGGACTTCGATTTGTTGAGCCGGGACTAGGGCGTTTACCTTACGTCTCCTCGGGACAAATAGACCGGGTCGGCTTATGGACCTACGGGCGCGAATGGCCGATGATGCTCCTGAAGGAGTTTCTGACCCGGTGCAGTTTCGTGACGATATCTTACGGGGCGTGAGACTGGGTCTGATCGCCTTTGCCGCGATTCTGATCGGTGTCTGGGCGTACCGGATGCTGCACCCTCCCTCCGATGTGCAAGGCGCGACGCAACTGGAAGCGCCGCCCGCGCCGGAAGTCCAACCATCCCCGGACCCCGCGCCGGGACCTGTTGCGGAGGCTGTTCCGGAATCTCACGGGCTGGTGGTCCCGGAGCCTCCGCCAGTGGGTGGAAAAGAGCGTGTTGCCCGGGTTGCGCGGCCAAAGGTCATTGTCCCTCCTCCGCCGGCGCCAACTCCGGTCGTCGCAAAGACCCGCAAGGCTCCCGCTCCGTCGGGAAGAGAATTTGAGTCCGGGGAACCGGGCGTTCTGCCGGCGTCGCCTGCCGAAGAATCGGCCGATTCCAGCGGCGCGGCGCCCAAGACAGGGGTCGGGTATAAGAGCCTGCTCGAAGCGGATCCCAACCGGGCGCCGATCGATCCGTCATTGATGGGTCAACCGGAGCCGGAAAGGCCGAAAGGCAATCGCTTCTTCCACGCGGTAGGCAAGATTTTCCATCCGGGCAGGAAGAAAGAAACCGTCCCCTTAACCTTGCAGCAACCCAAGCAGTAATGTGGCGCGAGCTTTAAGCTTGCAGCGCCGGCTTCAGCCGGCGACTCAAAGCTATACCGCCTGGCGAAGCTGCGCTTCCGCCGCGACCGGCGCCGGTGCCGACATAGTCAGCAGCTTGCGGCCGCGCTTGGTTTCCTGCATCCGCTCGCTGGCCGAGGCGATGGCTTCTTCAATCGATTCGCTGTGCACTTCCACGCCTCCCCAGCTGAACAGGATCTGGAACGATCCCAGTGAGCGGAGTTGGAAATTCCACAACTGCTGGGCGATCTGGCTGAGCCGGCGCTGGGCCGATGCGCCCCGTTCCCGCGGGTAGATCAGCAGGAACTCGTCGTCGCTGCTCTGGGCCGCGAAATCCCGCGGGCCAATCAGCGATTGCACCAGCTCGTGCACCGCTTCGGGCAGCTTGCCGTCGGACTTGCGCGTGGCGTTCACGCCGATGGAAACCACCAGGCCACTGACCGGCTGGCGGCTCTGCACCAGCTGGTGGAGAACGAATCCGTCCTGGAAACCGGCGGGCAGCGAGATTTCCGGGGCCTGTGCGCTTGTCGAGTAGTTGGTCGATTTGACCACGGCGGCCAGCAGATCGGTATTTACGGTCACGGCCGGCTTGGTCTCGACCTTCGCGTGCGCGTTGCGGTTCAACAGCGTTCCCCAATCTTTCTTCATTGCCTTCTGTTCCTGCGCCACGACCATGACTTCGGGCTTCGGCTCGGGTTTGGATTCGGCCACCGGTGCGGGTGCAGCCGAACGGGGGCGCCCGCCGGAACCGGCCAGGGCCGCGCCGCGCTCCATCGCCGCCAGCGCTTCCGAGTTCACGGTGCGCTTGCGATCCTTACCGATGGCGACGTGATCCTTGGGCGCGGCAAGTGCCGCGGATGCCTTCTCCGTCTTCGGTGCACGCTCCGTGACCCGAGGCGTCAGCAAGTGCGAACGCTTCTGCTCCTCCTCCCACCGAACCTTGAGCTCGATGGTTAGTTCGCGAAGCTGTTCGTTGTTGCGCTTGAGAAAATCGCAGATCAGGGCCACGAAGGCGGCCAGGATGACCACCAGGCTGACGAAGATTTGAAGCTGATATTGTCCGAGTTCCATCGCTCTATGAGTCTAGGAACCGGCGCGCATTCCGGGAATAGCCATAAGCTCCCAAATTGGCTGGTACGCGAATAGGGGTGGTGAAGGACTCCCGTACTAGCCGGAAACCGTACTATCTTGAAATTAGGTATGATCTTCCTTCTGTTATTCGCGAGCCTTACGCAGGGTCTGCCGGATGGGCCGGGCAAGGACGCCCTGTTGAAACTCTGCCAGGATTGCCACGATCTGGATACCGTTACCCAGGACAACCGGACCAAAGAGGCCTGGAAAAAGACCATCTTGAAGATGGTGGACCGAGGCGCGGAGGGCACCGACGAGCAGTTCGACGCCATCGTCAACTATCTGGCCAAGAATTTCGGCCGGATTAACGTCAATACCGCCCCAGCCGCGGAGATCGCGCCCTACTTGGGCTTTACCAGCAAAGAAGCGGACGCGATCGTCCAGTACCGCGAAAAGAACGGCGCATTCAAGGACTGGAAGGATCTAAAAAAAGTCGACGGGCTCGATGCTGCGAAGGTGGAAGCACAGAAGAATCGCATCGGGGTGAACTAACCCCACGCTGACGCATGGGGCTAATATCGCGCGTTAGAGGTCCGGAGCGATGTACACAGCCATCCGGGAATCTTGTCCATCCACGACATAACGAACGGCCGCGCGCACGGCCCGGGAGTCGACCGGGAGCCGTGCATTCCCCCCCCGAGGACCACCGCCCGCGCCCCCTGTGCGATTTAAAGCGCGACTCGCATATGCCTTGAAATCCCGGATCGCGCGGCTATCCTCCATGATCCCATCGACGACCAAGTGCACGTGCGTGGTCCGGACGTGCGCAGCAAGCAGCGTCCAGTTGCGAAACGAGCATGTTTCCAGAATTGCGCCCAGCACAATGAGGGCCTCACCAGGATCGAGACTGGCCTCAGCTTTGATGGTTCGATTTGCCCGCCGCGCCGCGCAAGTGAGTTCCATAGCAGTTGAATGTCAGCAGGTAAGCCACAAACCGTAGTTGCGTCGCAACCGGATTCTTCTCAGCCCCATGCGTCAGCGTGGGGTTATTGCGGGGATGGAGATAACCCCAAGCTCACGCATGGGGCTACTTCACCGCCAGCCAGGCCAGGAACAACCCGTCGGGCTCGATTTCTTCCCAGTACGAAATCGGTCGGCTCGATACCGCCGTGCAGTGCTTCGACAGGAGTTTTTCCAGCTCCCCCCGGCCGAACCAGCGCTCCCAGGCCGGAGTCTCCAACCGCCCCCAGGCCTTGATGTCTTTATCGATAATCGCGATCCGGCCTCCCGGCTTCACGATCCGGCATAATTCTTCCACCGCCTTGGGAATATCCACCGCGTGCTCCAGCGATTCGGTGGCATAAGCCCCATCGCACGATCCCGAACTCAGCGGCAGCTCCGTCATCGCCGCCGCGGCGCGAAAAATTCCGGCCGGCACCCGCTTGAGCATCGCCTCCGCAATATCGATCGCGCACACACGCGACGTCGGATATTTCTCCCGGATCACGCGCGCGAAGCGCCCTTTGCCGCAGCCAACGTCGGCCACCAGTTTCCCGTTCAGATCGCCCAGGTGATCCAGAACCAGCTTCACGTGAAAGATCCGCGGGTCGATGGTCGAAGGATAGTGTTCCTCCGACGAAGCGGCGTCGTTAAAAAACGCGCGCAGTTCAGAAGTCGTGGCCGCGCGTGGTTTGCGGAATCTATCGAAAAAACTCACCTTATGCCCGGATGAAGAAGATCGGCAGCCCGGTTTTGTTTCCGTAATTCGGACGATATCTTTCGGTGTTGTACATCGTTGCCAGGTCCACCTTGCGTGGCCCCAGCTTCGGATCGGGAATCGGCACCATCTGGTAGCATCCGTTCACCAGCGCCGCCATCAGCCCGCTTTTCCCTTCGAGCACAGCGTCGAAGCCCATCGCGCCGAACGCAGACGCCACCAGCTTATCGACAAAATCCGGCTCGCCCGACCGCAGGTCGTAGGTCAAATCGCTGGCGATGCACTCCTCACCTGTACGGTTGCGGATCTCGGTGCCCAGCGCTTCGGCGACGCTGGCTTTCTTCCTGTGGCCGTAGGCGTCCGGATCGCCGTATCCCTGCACCTGGTAGCCTTCCCACTCCGCGCCCTCGGAAAGCACCAGCAGCGCGTAATTGCTGGGGTTGTTGCGCTTGTCCGTCATCACGATCTCAATCAGCTTGTCGAGATTCACTTTATATTCCGGAATCACGCAGCGGATGGAACTGGCGTAAGCGGTGTAAAGCGCCGTGTACCCCGCGTCGCGCCCGAAGACGCGGAAAATCCCGACGCGTTCATGCGACCCCACCGTCGTCCGCTGCCGCTCAATGGCGCTGGTGGCGCGCGTGATGGCGGTCGAAAAACCGATGCAATACTCGGTGCTTTGGACGTCGTTGTCCATGGTTTTCGGAATCGCGATGACCTTCATGCCCAGCTTGTCGAGCCGCGCCGCGTAGCTCAGCGTATCGTCGCCGCCGATGGCGATCAGGTAGTCCAGCTTCAGTGTTTCGATGTTCTTCAGCACCCGCGCCGACATGTCGAAGGTCGTGCCGTTCTGCGGAAAATTCTCGTTGGCCAAAAACGGCGGCACCTTCTTCATCTTCGAAGGGTTGGTCCGGCTGGAGTGCAGAAACGTGCCGCCGAAACGGTCGACGTTGCGGGTGTTGTTGCGGTTCAGCGGCAGAATGTAGCGGGCCGTGCTCTCTTTGTCGTCGAAGTTGACGTGCGTCAGCCCTTCCCACCCGCGGCGGATGCCGATCACTTCGCAGTCGCTCTCCGTGGCCCGATAAACAACACCTTTAATGACTGAATTAAGACCCGGGACGTCTCCGCCTCCGGTGAGGATTCCAATACGCTTGGTTGGCATAGAAACAACCATTGTACCTGCCTGTCCGCATGCTGACGCATGGCGGTTCCGGCCCATCCCTGTTTCATCGGACGCAATTTATTGAGGATGGAACCGCCATGCGTCAGCATGCGGACAGTCGCGATTACATCGCCGGAGCCAGCGCCATCACCGCCAGCGCCAGCGCCGTGGCCGACGCCGAGATCCACTGGTCGTGGTCGAACGGAAACGCGCTCTGGAAGTACGGCTGCAACTTCGGCGCCCGGCTGCGGACGTACCACGACCCGTCTGGGAACTGAGTTTTCAGCAGAAACGCCGTGCCGCGCGCGTAGGCCGCGTCCGACGATCGGAGCAGCCCTGCCTGATAGAGCGTCGCAAGCACCATGCCGGTCGCGTAAGCGTCCGAATCGAGGTAAGCCGTCTGCGACCAGCCTCCGTCGGCGCGTTGTTCCTTCAATAGCGCCTGCGTCGCTACAGCGATCTCGCGATCGGAGGCTCCTGCCGCTTTCAACCCCTTGATCCGCTCGGCGGCCTCATACGACGTCACCGGATGTGCCGCCAGCAGCCAGGATCGCGCCCGGGAGATGCGCTCGTCGAATTCCGCCTGGCGCGCCGCCCAGCCGTAGGTTTTCAGCGCGCGGATGGCCTGGGCCGTGCGCAGGACGGCACCCACCTCCATCGGCGTGCGCGCATTTCCGGTCATCACCCAGGCGCCCGACGTCTGCTGCCGCGCGGCAAGATAATGCAGGATCGCATCGGTGGTCGGCGAGGCCGGCTCGCCCAGCGCGATCATCGCTTCGGTTTGCGCCAGATTCTCGTCGTAGTCGCCGCCGCGGCTCACCATCTGCGGATAATTCGACAGCATGAAAGGCCGCTGCGCCACCATGCCGTCGCGAAACACACCACGCAGCCGCTCGTCCGGATTCTGGTTGGCCGCGCGCATGGCCGCATAGGCCCGCGCCATCATCGGCTGATGGTGGCAGCCCACGCAGCCTCCCCCTTCGGGGAAGAACGCCTCCCCGGATTTTGCCAGCAGCGCAGAGGCTCTGGCGACCGCGTCCTTCGGCGCGCCAGGCATGAAGTCCGCCGGGCGCGCAGGCGCGGCGAACGGCTTGCGGACATTCGCGCCGGCCGCCTTCAACATCGAGACGATCTCGGGATTGCGATACTTGAGAGCCCAGTCCAGCACCGATTCGCCGTTCTGATCCTTCGCATTCACGTCGGCCCCGGCCGCGATCAACTGGCGGATGGTGGCCGCCTTCGCTTCGTCGGTCAGAATGGCGGACATCAGCGGCGTCAACTTGCGGTTGTCACATTCATCCGGATGCGCTCCGGCTTTCAATAAAGCGTCAACGGTGGCCGGAGGCGCGTCGGGCGCGCCGATGAACAGCGGCGTCATGTGCGTCAGCGCGATGGGTCCGTTTTTCACCGCGCCCGAAAAGGTGTTGGCCACGTTCACATCCGATCCGGCGTCCAGCAGCACCCGCACCCGTTGCTGGTCCGGATCCGCGAAGGCGTTTAGAAGGGCAGTGAATCCAGCCCGATCTTTCTGCTTCGGATCGGCGCCCTTTTTGAGCAGCAGCCGCACCATTTCCACGTCGCCTTTCATGGCGGCCAGTTGCAGCGCGTCGGAACCAACGGGGTCTACCACGGCTTTTAGGTCGGCCCCTTTATCGAGCAGATAGCGGACGGTCGCCGTATTGCCATGAACCGAAACCGCCACCAGCAAAGGCGTCATCCCCGCCCGACCGCGCGTTCACATCCGCCTCTTTCTCCACCAGCATCCGCGCTTTCTCGAAATTGTACGCCCGTAAATCAGCGCCGTCGCTTCGCTCTTATTGCGAGCCTTGACATCGGCCCCGCGGTCGAGCAGGATGCGCACCGACTCCCCACTGCCGTACAGCGCGGCATAGTGCAGAGGCGTGTTGTTCAGCCGATCTTTGACGTCCACCGGCGCTTTGCGCAGCATGTCAAGGTCGTTGGCGCGGATGGCGCGAAACACGTCGTCCGCGCTTTGTGCCGGCAAATAACCGGCAAGGCAAACAGCGATAAATACAGATCGTTTCACAAGCCCCTCCGGTTTGCGATTTCCCGATTCTACTAAATCTCCGGCGCGTTTGCGCCTTTGCTAGTTGGAGTACGATGAACTTCGCTGTGCCGTCGAAGACCGGAGGTTCGCGCGTTATGCTCGTGATCGGAGTTCTGCTGATCGCTGTCATTGGGTTTCTTTTGCTGGGCCTCCTTGGAAGCTTCCTGCATGCCAATGCGAGCGACGCGGCGGGCAACGCCATGTCGCAGGCGTTCGGGGCCATGTTCAATCCAGGCCCTACGCGCAGATTGCGGGCGATGTCGAGGCAGCCATCAGCGCCCTGGTCTGGCTTTATCGAAATCACGAGGACGTGCGCGACATCAGCGCGGCCTACCTGGCTCTGGCGCAGTCCTATAAAGGAGATGGCGGATGGAGTCTGGTCCAGTTGCGGCAGCTCAACGACGGGACGTACTGACTTTTTCGTCGGATTCCGGATTTTGCTGCCGATAAGCCTTTCGTGAGTAATAGGGCTCATCCGAGGAGATTCATGGCAGCGAGGGTGCAAGCCATCTTCGAGACGAAGACCGGGAAACGCGTGTCTGCCAGCGCCATGTTCGAAGACATTTCCACCGGTGGAGGCAGCATCCGGCTGGGAGCTCCCTTACCCGTCGGATCTCCATTGAAAATTCAGTGGCTTGCCAGGCAGTTCGAGGTTCATGTTATCCATTGCCGTCCCGATGGCCGGGATTTTGTCGTCGGCTTTCGAAAAGCGGAGGATCAGGAACCGTGGCCGACGGAGAGGCGCCGCCAGAGCAAGTAAACCGGCACGCCCCCGGCAATCAACCCCAGCGCGGCAAACGACGGCCCCGGCTGCGTGATCAGCATGTTCCCCAGAAACAGAATCGCGATGGCAAGGAACAACAAAGGCGTCACCGGATAACCCCACATCCGGTACGGCCGCGGCAGGTCGGGCTGCGTGCGGCGCAGCACCATCACCGCCGTGATCATGAACGCGTACATCAGCCACAGCGCGAACATTGCGTAAGCCACCAGCGTTTCGTACGACCCGCTGACGATCAGCACCGCCGACCACACCGCCTGCGCGGCGATGGCGAAGCCGGGCGTCTGGAAGCGCGGGTGAATGTCTGAAAAACGCCGGAAAAACAGCCCATCCCGAGCCTGGGCGAAATACACCCGGGGCATGGTAAGGAAGCAGCCGTTCAGCGTCCCGACAATCGACATGAGAATAATCAGCGAGACCAGCGTTCCTCCCAGCGGTCCCATCACGCGCTCCGCCGCGTCCGCTCCCACATGCGCGCTGGCGGCAATTTCCGGGATGGATAGCACTCGCAGGTACGCCATGTTGGCCAGCAGGTAGACCGAAATCACCACCCCGACGCCTATCGCCAGCGCCCACAGAACGTTCCGCGTAGGATTGCGAATTTCCCCCGCCACCGAACTCATTTGCGCCCATCCGTCATAGGAAAGCAGGCACGCAATCAGAGCCACTCCAAAGCTGGCGAACGAAGTGGTCGCGTGCATGTGTGGAGCGACCGCCTTGGCGGGCGCTGTTATGAGACACGCACCGCCGACGATCACCAGAATCCCGATGAGTTTCGCCGACGTGAAAATTTTCTGCACCAGCGCGCCCCAGGTCACGCCGCAATAATTCACCACCGCGAACACGCCCAACGCCGCCAAGGCGACTACTTTCGACGCCACCGGGCCCAGCGGATGGAAATAGGAAACGTACAGGCTGAACACCACGCCCAGCCACGCCACCTGCGCCGTCCCCGCGACCAGGAAAATGGTCCAGCCGCACAGAAAGCCGGCCATCGGTCCGAAGGCCTCGCGCAGGAAAACGTACATCCCTCCGGTAGCAGGCATGGCCGCGCCCAGTTCCGCAACCGCCAGCGCGCCAAAAAAAGAAACCACGCCTGCAAACACCCACACACTCAAAATCGCCGGCCCCGTCGGCAGATTCTGCGCAATCAGGTTGGGCACCAAAAAGATGCCTCCGCCAATGGTGATGCCGATCACGATCGCCAGCGCGTCCACCAGGCTAAGGGTGCGGGGAAGTTCGGTTTTCAAAGAGTTTTTAGTGTACCAGCCCCATTCAGCTTGGGGTTATCCATGTAAAAAACTGCCACATGCTGTGTGTGGGGCGGGCCATCGGCCCGCAGGCTGCTATCAGCAGGCTTGTTTCGTCAGTCAGCAAAAGCCGCCTGGCAGGCGGCTGCGGACTGATAGTCCGCCCCACGTTTGACGCTGGAGTCTCCCTTCACTACAGGACGTATTCGGGAAGGCGATAATAAAATAGCTTGCCTCCCTTCGACCCGTTTTTCAAAAACCAGCACATTTCCACCATCGCGGGAAATTTCTGGTCGCGCCCCGACGTCGACCGCCGCTGGCCTGTCGAAGCGGCGGTTTATCAAACCGAGCCCGAGGTCGGCGTCCTCGTTCATTCCCAGCGTCCCGATGGCCCAGCGCGCGGCGAAATCATTATGGTCCACGGCCTCGAAGGCTCCAGCGCCGCCGGCTACGCCCGCAGTATGTCCTACGCCGCCCTCGAAGCCGGTTACGCGACCCATCGCTTCAACATGCGCAGCTGCGGCGGCACCGAGCACTTGTCCCTCTCGAACTATCATTCCGGCCAGACCAGCGACCTTTTATACGTCCTGCGCGAACGCCGCGAGAAGACCGGCCTGCCCATCTACCTGGTCGGATTCTCGCTCGGCGGCAACGTGGTGTTGAAGCTGACCGGCGAGCTGGGCGAGCAGGCCCAAGGCCTGGTTGCCGCAGTATGCGCCGTGTCGACGCCCATCGATTTGAAGGCATGCGCGACGGCGCTCGGCAAACCGGAAAACTTCATTTACGAAAACCGCTTCTTACAGCGCCTGCGCGAGCGCATCCGCCTGCGCCACCAACAGGCGCCGGAGATTTATTCGCTGGAGCCGCTCAAAAAAGTCCGCACCATTTACGATTTTGACGATCTCTATACCGGCCCTCTATTCGGCTTCGGCAACGCCGACAATTACTACACCACGCAGTCCGCCAACCGCTTTCTCGGAAATATTCGGGTCCCGGCGCTGCTGGTGCAGGCCAAGGACGACCCGCTGATTCCTTTTTCCGTCTACGACCATCCGGCGTTCCGCGAAAATCCCCGTCTAACGCTGATCGCGGCGGAGCACGGCGGTCATCTCGGTTTCGTCGCGCGGCACCGCCCGCGATTCTGGCTCGATGGTCTGGTGACGGGCTGGCTCAGCGGGCAATCCGTCGCCATCCCGTCGTATCCCACTAACGCCGCTCGATGAAGAACTCGCTTGGCTTCCATGTAGGCCAGAAACGCATTCCGTTCGAGGATCTCTTGTGCCAGCAATGCGAACGTACCTCGAATGGAAGCGGCTGCGGACCGCATTTTCCCAGCATGACAGACGTTTTGTTGACCTCCCGGACGTAGGCCTCCATAGTCCCGCCGAGCGTTGACATGAACTCTGCGCGATCCGTCGGAAACAACCTTTCAGCGAGTGCGGCACACGGGTCCCGTGCTTTGTGGGGCCGCCAATTTTGGCGGCAAGCCGGCGTTTGGCCGGCGCTCTTCACATTGCAAGGCCGCCTCGAAAGGGCGGCTGCCGCCAGAATTGGCGGCCCCACCAATTGGAAGCAACTGATTCATGCTCGCATGGTAGGCAGCCCAAAGGCTATGCTGTTTTGCTCATGACGGAACAAATAACCGCCGAAACTCGTATCCTGAAAGTACCGTGCAAAGCCAGGCATCCTTCCTTGAAGCCGCCAGTGTCGCGTTCGATTCCCTGCGATCGAGCAAGCTGCGCAGTTTCCTCACCCTGCTCGGGATCATTCTCTCCACCACCACGCTGATCGCGGTGATGAGCGTGATTCACGGCATGGACGTCTACATCGCCGACAGCGCGTCCTCCATGGGCACCGACGGATTCCGCGCGGTGCGCATGGCCTTTGTCGGCCCCCGCGATCCCAAGGCTTTTTTGAAAGCCCTGCAACGCAACCCGCAGCTCTCGACCGAAGAATACGATTTCGTGAAAAGCCGCGTCACTCTCTCGCGCGAAGTAGGCGTCCTGGTCAACCGTAGCGTGAAGCTGACCTATGGAACCGATCTGGTGGACGGCGTCCAGTTGATCGGCGCCACCTCCAACTGGGCCGTGATGACCAATTCCCAGATCGACTCCGGCCGCTTCATCACCGACGTCGAGGACCGGCGCCACATGAACGTGGTCTTCATCGGCGCCGATTTTAAGGACCGCTTTTTCCCCAGCACCGACCCTATCGGCAAGAATATCGGCATCGATGGAATGCCTTTCGAAGTTATCGGCGTGGCCAAGGCCAAGGGCAGCGTCTTCGGGCAGTCGCAGGACAATTTCGCGGCCATCCCGGCGGAAACCTATTTCAAGATTTACGGCTCGCGCACCGGCCTCAGCTACGCGTTTTTGGCCCAGGACCGCAGCCAGTTGGAACAGGCGCAGGATGAAGTCCGCATGCTGATGCGCTCCTACCGCCATCTGCGCCCGCAGGAGGACGACACCTTCGGCATGGTTTCTTCCGACACCCTGGTCGGCGCGTGGGACCAGTTGACCGGCACCATCGCCGCCGCGGCCGTCGGCATTGTCAGCGTGTTCATGGTGGTGGGAGGCGTGGTGATCATGAACATCATGCTGGCCGTGGTCAGCGAGCGGACCCGCGAAATCGGCGTCCGGAAAAGCGTCGGCGCGCGCCGCAAGGACATCCTGAATCAGTTCCTGGTCGAATCCTCGATGCTCTCTGCCATGGGCGGATTGATCGGCGTCACCATCGCTTGGACAGTCGCCGTCATCGTCCGCAATTTCACGCCCGTGCCGATGGAGGTGCCGCTGAACGCCGTGGTAATCGGCGTGACGCTGTCCACCGCGGTCGGCCTGTTCTTCGGAATTTATCCCGCGCGGCGCGCCTCGCGCCTGGACCCGATTGTCGCGCTGAGGGCGGAGAGCTAATGCAGCGCATGGCAAATCAGGTCAGCTACGTGGCGTACGCACTCGTGCATGCCGCGTCGAGACTCATCTCGACGCCCGTGGTAATAGCCAAGCATCGACACGAGTGTCGACGCGGCACGCCGGGGGCGTGCGCCACGAAATGGAACCCCGACAGCAATGGAGGGGATCGATGAAACTCTTCCTCTCCGTCGTCAGTCTGGCGCTCTCCACCCTGCGGGAGAACAAGGTCCGCTCCTTCCTCACCGTCCTCGGCGTGATTATCGGCGTCGGAACCATCGTCGGCGTCGGCTCGATTCTGGCCGGCCTCGACGGCGCCGTCACCGGATTGATCCGCAGCATGGGATCCAGCACCGCGGTCGTGTTCAAAATGCGCATGATGGGAGCCGGCCGCACCACTGAAGAACTGCAACGCAAGCCGATCACCTACGAGAACGCGCTGGCCATCGAAGAGCGCTGTCCCGCCGTAGTGCATGTAAGTCCCTATCTGCTGCCTCCCAACGTGTTGAAGGGCGCCATCATCCGCGCCCGTTACAAAGGGAACGATTACGCGGGCCCCAATCTCGCCGGCAGCGACGAAAAATACGCCACCACCAACAACGTCGAGATGCTCGCCGGGCGTTTCTTTACCGACTCGGAGAGCCAGCACCGCCTGCCCGTCGCCGTCATTGGCGAGGACCTCTGGCGCGCCATGTTTGGCCTCGAAAACGCCATCGGCAAGAACATCACCGTCGACGGTCATGAAGTGGAAGTGATCGGCGTCATGAAGCGCCCCGCCGCGTCCATTCCCGGCCAGGATGATAATCGCATCATTCTGCCGTACTTCACCATGCGAAAGATCTTCCCGACGGCGAATGAAAACGTACTGTTTGTGCAGGCCAAGGACGGCCAACTCCCGGCCGCCATCGACGAGTTGAGCGTGGTCCTGCGCCAGCAGCGTCACGTGCCCCTGACGGCGCCCGACAATTTCGCCGTTTCCACCGCCGATCAGATGGTGGAACAGTTCCGCGCGCTCACTTCCGTCACCGCTCTGGTGATGGTGGTGCTCAGCTCCATCGGCCTTCTCGTCGGAGGCATCGGCGTCATGAACATCATGCTCGTTTCGGTCACCGAGCGGACGCGCGAAATCGGAATCCGCAAGGCCATCGGCGCGCGCCGCAGCGATATCATTCTGCAATTCCTCACCGAAGCCGTCGTCCTGACCGGACTCGGCGGTATGTGTGGCATGATCGCCGGATATTTGATCTCCTTCGCCAGCCGTCTGGCCTTCCCCACCCTCCCGTCGAGCGTCCCCCTGTGGGCCGCCGGACTGGGCCTCGTCGTTTCCATCGGCATCGGACTCTTCTTCGGCATCTGGCCTGCAAGTAAAGCAGCGCGCCTCGATCCGGTGGAAGCGCTCCGCTACGAATAAATTTTTCGTAAACAACTCCTCAAAAGGCCGTAAGAAACCGGTTTCTTTGCGCCATTCTTATGCCTTATTTATGGCCCGAATTCTATCGTGAGGATGTATGAAACGAATTCTCATCGCCCCGTTTTGGACGACGTGGGCGGCACTCCCTTTTCTTTTCGGAACCCTGTCGTTCGGACAGGCCATCGGTCTGGTCGGCGGCATCGCCCGCGACGCTTCGAGCGGCCGCCCGGTGGCCGAAGCGCAGATCAGCGCCCACAACCTGGACAAGGGCACCGATAACGCCACTGTTACCGGCTCCGACGGAATTTTCACCTTCACTCATTTGGAACCCGGCTCCTACGAAGTGGCGGCCGTCAAAAAAGGATTCCGGAAATCTTCGGTGCGCATCGAAGTGGCCGCCTCGCGCACCGCCGGCGTCGAGCTTCCCCTGCAACTTGCGCCGGAAGGGACGGCTCCCGCCGCCGATCGCGAAGCGCAGTTGCTCGAACGGATCGAACGCCTGGAAAAACGCCTTGCGGCAGTAGAATCCAATGGCGCGAGCGCCGCGCCTAAATCTGCTCCCGAGGTGGCTTCCGTGAATCCCGCTCCGGCCCCGGCGGCGCCGACCATCCCTATGGCGGCTGCTCTCGTGCCCGCCGCCTCTGCCCCTCCCGCTGTCGATCTGCAAACTCCCTTCGCGGACGCCGATTGGAGCTGGCTCAACGGCAACTCGCGCCAGCACGACACACCCCTCGACACGAAGTATTTCAGCCCCGAGTTCCGCGCCGACACCTTCTACGGCGAGGATTTCAACCAACCGAAAGACCACTCCATGGGCGGATCGAGCGAGGTTTTCCGCAACAACGAAGTCCAGTTGGAGGATCTATCCATCGGCGGCGATTTCCACGTTGGCAACGTGCGCGGCCGCGTTCTGGCTCTGTACGGAATGTTCGCCGCCACGACCGTTCGTAACGACGCCAGCCCGGCCGTCGGCCAGTGGGACGTGCGCGCCGCTTATAAATACATCTCGGAAGCCTACGGCGGCTACCATTTCAACGTGAACCACGGCCTGAACGTCGACGCCGGCATTTTCGTCTCCTACGTTGGCCTGTTCAGTTATCACAACTTCGATAACTGGGCCTACCAGCCTTCCTACGTTTCGTCGAACACGCCCTGGTTCTTCAACGGCGTGCGGATCCAGTGGTTCCCCACCAACCATCTGAAAATCGAGCCGTGGTTCATCAACGGCTGGCAGTCCTATAACAGATTCAACGGACATCCCGGCGTGGGCGGACAGATCAAATGGACCCCCAAGCCCTGGGTCGAAGTCATCGGCAATCAATACGCCGTCGGCAACGATAACGTCGGCCTCCCCAATCGTGGACGATATCACACCGACGATAGCATCGAGGTCAAATACTACGACAAAGCAAAGGAAGGCAACGGCATCGACAAGATGGCCTTCACGCTCACCGGCGACGCGGGATGCGAAACCGGAGACGGCGTGACCTGCCATGGTGGGAAAGGTGGGCCCAAACAGTCGTTCCTGGGTTATATGGCTTACAACCGCTGGTGGTGGCACAAGGATCTGTTCGCCTTCACGCTCGGCGGTGGACAGATCAACAATCCGGGACGCTATCTGGCGCTGGTCCTGCCGGTCAACGGCGCGGACGCGATTTCCGGCACCCCCTACTTCCCCTCCTATCCGGGCGCACCCTTCAAGGCCTATGACGGCACCGCCACGCTCGACTGGATGCCCAGCCAGTTCTTCACCTTCCGCACGGAGTTCGGCTATCGTCACACGAATGTTCCGTATTGGTCGGGCAGGGGAGGCATCACGCCTCCGGGTGGCAACAACGGTTCTCCGGCGGACTTCGTCTGCGCCACCGGCGCCTCGTCGGGGCAAACCGATCTGACGCTGGCCGAGGCCTCCTGCGGCGGAGGACGCAGCAGCGTCTGGTTCCCCGATCTTCGCCAGGGGCAAGCGCTGTTGAACTTCGCCATCATGGTCAAGTTCTGATATGACGCTACTTCTGTTCCTGATCCTGCTGGCCGATTCCTCCTGGAAAGGGAAGCCTGTATCCGACTGGACCGAACAGGACGCCCGGCAGATCCTCACCGATTCGCCGTGGGCCAAGCCCGTCACCGCCGGGCTCACGCGCATACAGACCGAGGACGAACGCCGCGAAGGAGGCGACATGGGGCAGCCCCACGGCGTCGGCGTCGACGGCATGAAGCGCGCTCAGTTCGTCCGCTTGGCGGTGCGTTGGGAAACTGCTCTTCCCATCCGGATCGCCGAGCTGAAGGCCCGTGAAATCGAGCCTCCGACAATGGAAGGCGACGGTTATAAAATCGCCGTATACGGCATTCCCAGCGCCTTCCTGAAAGGCGATCCACTGGCGCTGGGAAATCCTCTCAAAAAGCTCGCGTCGCTCAAACGCGAAGGAAAAAAGGACGCGAAGCCGTCCAGCGTAGAGGTGTTCCAACGGCAGGAGGGCATGGTGGTCGTCTACCTGTTTCCCCTATCCGCCGAAATCACCAGAAAAGACACCATCCTCGATTTCGAGGCAGTCATCGGCCGCATCGTTCTCAAACAATCCTTCGATCTCAGAGAAATGCAGTTCCAAGGCCGCCTGGAACTCTAGTGGTCTTCCGCATTGTGCGGCGTTCAGCCCCATGCGTCAGCGTGGGGTTAGCCCGGTGACCGCAAGGACCTAAACCGGCAGCTCAATCTCCACCAGCAACCCCGGTGACGCGTTCGACGCCCGCAATTTTCCTTTATGCAGCTCCACCGCCCGCCGCGCAATGGACAATCCCAGCCCCACTCCTCCGCTCCTCCGGTCCCGATCCTCCTCCACCCGGTAGAACGGATCGAACAGCCGTGGCAGGGCCTCCTCGGGCACGCCGGGCCCATAATCCCGAACCCTGATCTTCGCCCATCCCTCGCCGTTTTCGAGCCCGACTTCGACCTTTGAATCGGTGGGCGCGTAGCGGATCGCGTTGCGCATCACGTTCTCGATGGCCCTCCGCAGCAACTCGCCGTCGCCGTCGAGCGTGACCGCGCCCGCCGATTGCAGATCCAGCGCGCAACCCTGCCCGCGCGCCTCAATCGAGCAATCGTCCACCAGTTCTTCCACCAGTTGATCCAGGCGCAGATGCTCCGTCTTCATCCGCGACGGCTCGCGCTCGGTGCGCGTCACCTCCAGCATCTGTTTGATCAGCGAGTTCAGCCGGTCCGCTTCTTTTTGAATCCGGTCCAGAGGCAGAGGCAGCGCTCCCGCGTCGTCGGTCCGCGCCAGTTCCACCGCCACGCTCAACCGCGCCAGCGGACTGCGCAGTTCGTGCGAAATATCGAACAGCAACCGTCGCTCCGCCGCCAGCAGTGTCTGAATATGGTCGGCCATGTGATTGAACGACGCGGCCAGGTCCCCCAGTTCGTCCTTGCGCGACTCCTCCGCCCTCGCCATCAGGTCTCCTCTTCCCAGCCGGTCCACAGCCGAGCGCAACCGCCGCACCGGAGCCGTCAGATAATGCGCGAATCCATAACACAGCAGCACCGTTAGCGCCAGCACCAGGAAATGCGCCGGTTGCAGGAACCAGAAGAACCAGTTCTCCCGCACCAGCACCAGGCAGTAGCGATCGTCGATGGATTTGCGCGCGAAGATATGCGAGCGGAACGAAAGCGGAGAATGAACCAGGCCCTCGGCGTACGGCAACATGTCGGCATGCGCTTCGCCTGTCAGTAAGTCCACTCCCCCGCTGTCCAGCAACATGGCCTGCGAAGCATGTGTGACTTCCATCAAACGCCCGAGCGCCCCGCGCAACTCCTCCGCCCCGCCGCGTTCCCAGGCGTGACGCGTCTCGCGCACCTCCAGGTTCAGGAGCATGGAAAAAGGCGCTTGCCGCGAAGAGGTCGTGTCGTACGTCAACGCACTGGTCAGCAGCGTCGCCCCAATCGTCACCAGGATGCTGACCACGAACCAGACCAGAATTTTAGCGAATAGCGACCGCATCGCTCCAAGTGTACTGGCAGCGAGGTGGCGTACGCACCCTCGAAAACACCGCAGATCTTGTGGGGCGGGCCACCGGCCCGCCGCCGCACACTGGGCGCCAACAAAGAGCCGTCTGGTAGGCGCCTGCGGGCTGGTAGCCCGCCCCACAGCATCGGTACCTATGGAACCCGACAGTCATGGAAGGGATACTCGATCCTCCGGCCGGCAGAACTGATATCCCACCCCGCGCACCGTCTTGATCAGCGCCCGGTCGCTTTCGAGCTTTCTCCGTAGATGGCTCACATGCATGTCGATCGACCGGTCGAACGGCGTCGCCTTGCGGTTATACATGCTCTCCATCAGCGCGTCGCGCGACACAACGCGTCCCGCCGCGCGCATCAGCACTTCTAAGATGTCGAACTCGAGCGTGGTCATCTCGATTTCCTGCCCGTCGCAGCTCACGCTGCGCGAACCCGGATCGATGGTCACGCCGTTGATCTCCAGCCGGCCCTTCGAAGGCGCCTGCGCGCGCCGCAAAATCGCGCGGATGCGCGCCACCAGTTCCCGCGGGTTGAAGGGCTTGGCCAGATAATCGTCGGCGCCCAGTTCCAGGCCCACAATGCGGTCCACGTCCTCGCCCCGCGCGGTCAGCATCAGCACCGGAACCCGGCTCCGCGCGCGCAACTGCTTCATCACCGCGAAGCCGTCGATCGAGGGCAGCATCAGGTCCAGCACCACCAGCGCGTAGTTTCCTTCCAGCGCCATCTCCAGGCCCTTTTGTCCGTCGTGTTCCGAGACCACCGAAAATCCTTCTCGCGCCAGGAATTCGGCCAACAGCGCGCACAGTTCCGCGTCGTCGTCAATAATCAGCAGTGGGGTCATGTGAGGCATGTTCGTCAGAAGCCCAGAATTCGATCCAGGTCTTTACGCGTGTAATAGCGCCCGTGCGTAAAGACGGCTTCGACCTTGCCCACGTTCCGAATATCGTCCAGCGGATTCCCGTTCAACAACACCATGTCCGCTAGTTTACCCTTCTCCACCGAGCCCATCGCTTTCTCCGCCTCGAAAAACCGCGCGGGCGCCAGCGTGGCCGCCTCCAGAGCCTCGCGCGGCGTCAGCCCCGCCTCCACCAGTTGCTCCAACTCGTCGTGCAACGCAGCGCCCGGCGCCACGTACGGATCGCCCGTATCCGTGCCCGCCAGGATCTCCGTCTTCGCCCGCTTTGCCAGCGCCACCAGCCGATAAATCTTCCACACCTGAGCCTTCAGCGACGGCTCGTCCGAAACGTCCGGCCACGTATCGCGAATGGAATCCGGGACCGACCCGAGCCGCGGATCGCTCATCAGTCTCGTGTCGTCCATGTGGCTCATGCGCAGCCACAGGACCAACGTCGGGGACACGCGCGTTCCGGTCAGCGTACAGCGCTCGAAAAATCTAACCGCTTCCTCTTCGCTCGCAACCGATTTCGTGATGCCGAACATATGTTCCAGGCTCTTCTGCCGCGCCTCCACCGCCTCCTGCGCGGTGACGTTGGTAGGGATGTGCCCCACCATCCGCAGATCCCAGTGCCGCGCCTGCTCGGCCAGCGCGAAGTATGCGTCGCGCGGCAGCCGCGACAGCACCTTGATGAAATCGACGTCCATTTTATAAAGCTGGTCGAACGCCACCCGCGCCTGGTCCGCCGTGCGCGCGACGAGCAGCGGCAGCTTCGGGTCATTCGACGCCCCTCCATCCACCGGGGGCCCGCTGGTCAAAATATGCGGACCGATGGCCGAGCCTTTTTCAATTTCGTCGCGCCACTGGGAAACCTTCGAAAAATCGCTGCCCATGTCCTCGACGCCGGTGACGCCGTAAGCCACGAACAGCGGCAGATACTGCTTGTAATAAAGGTGGACGTGCATGTCCCACAGACCCGGAATCAGAAATTTGTCTTTACCCGAGACAATCTGCGTGCCCGCCGGAAGCGCGATGGAGGCCGCCGCTCCCACACGCGAGATCTTCCCTTCCTCGATCACCACCGTCATATGCGGACGCGCAGTCCCCGCGGCAACATCGATCACCGTGACATCCTGAATCGCGGTACCCGCGGCCAGCGGAAGCGCCAGCCAGAAAAGAAATCTCACAACTCCATTGTCTTTCAGCCCCAAGCGTCAGCGTGGGGTTACTTCCATGCCCGCACCTAAGCGACGTTGAACAGGTGCTTCCTGCGCTCCACCCATTCCTCGCTCGTGCAGAGCCTCGGCCCCACCTCAATCAGCCGCGGCAGCAGATAAAACAGAGCGGTGCGCGTCCACGGCTCTCCCTCGCGCGTGCGATACCCTCGCTCGTTGATCCTCTGCGCCGCCAGCGACAAAGGCCCATCCTGCACCAGCACCTCCAGCATCAGCAGCAGGACCTGCACCTCGTCGGGACTCTCCTCCAGCCGCCGGCAATCGCTGGCCACGCGCAGCCCGAACGGAATTCCTTCCACCGGAGGCCCTGCCTGCGCCGCGCCCCTCTCCCATTCGACCGCGACCAACCGCCACCCGTCGGCCATCTTGTCAGCGAAGTAATCCGCAGCCGGCGGCATCGTCATAAAATCGCGAACACGCTCCAGTTTCGGCATGTCTGTGCGCAAGCAATCTTCATGCCAGCCTAAGTCCAGCAGCGGCAATACATTTCCCGGTGCCACTGTCCGCTGTTGGGACCAGCGTCCAACATTCTGTCCGTGTAGGGCGGGCGATCAGCCTGCAGCCGCCCTCTGGGCGGCTTTTTGTGCGCGACAGACAAGCCTGCTGAAAGCAGGCTGCAGGCTGACAGCCCGCCCTACAATATGAATAGATGAGAAAATTTCTTTTCCTGACGGCAATCCTCGCCCTAGCACAATCCACCGACATCTCCGGCGAACGAATCCGCGCCCACGTAAAATTCCTGGCCAGCGACCTTCTCGAAGGCCGAGGCGTTGGCGCGCGCGGAGGCGACCTGGCCACCGAATATATCGCCGCGCAATTCGCCCTGGTAGGCGCGAAGCCTGCTGGCGACGCCGGGACATATTTTCAGAACCTGACCCTCGTCGGCGTCAACCCGCAGCCAACCAGCACCTTGAAAGCGGGCTCGACATCGTTCCGCTGGCTCGACGATTTCGTCGGCGTCACGTATCAACAAAAAACGGATGCCGCCTTCGACGCCGACGCGATCTTCGTCGGCCACGGCATCGTTGCACCCGAATATCAGTGGGACGATTACGCCGGTGTCGACGTGAAGGGCAAAGTCGTCGTCCTGTTCACCAATGAGCCTCCCTCCGACGATCCGATGTTTTTCACGGGCCGCGCCTTGACCTACTACGGCCGCTGGACCTATAAGTACGAGGAAGCCGCGCGGCACGGCGCAGTGGCGGCGATCATCATTCACACGACGCCGACGGCCAGTTACGGCTGGGACGTGGTGCGCGGCTCCTGGGCGCGCGAAGACAGCCAGGTGAAACTGGCGCCCGGCGCCGACCAGTTGGCGCTGGCGGCTTGGGTGACCAAGGACGCCGGAGAAAAGCTGGCCGGGACTCTCGGCCACAGCGTTGATGAATTACTCAAAATGGCCGATACCCGTGGGTTCAAAGCGATGCCCATGCCGATGCGCATTTCAGGCAAGGCCCCCGCGACGGTCCGCGAGATCCACACCCGCAACGTGGTCGCGAAAATCGAAGGCAGCGACCCGAAGCTGAAAAACGAAGCGGTGATTTTCAGCGCGCACTGGGACCATTTGGGAATCGGCGATCCGGTGCAGGGCGACGCGATTTACAACGGCGCGGCCGATAACGCCACCGGCTGCGCGATGGTCATGGAAATCGCCCGCGCCTGGGCCGCGTTGCCGGAGAAGCCGAAGCGCACGGCGGTTTTCCTGGCCGTGACGGCCGAAGAAGCCGGCCTGCGAGGATCCGAATACTACGGCCAGCATCCTGTGATCGCCGCGGGAAAGACAGCGGCCGATATCAACCTGGATATGTTCATGCCCTGGGGCCGCGCGCGCGATGTGAACGTCATCGGCGCGGAGCGGACCACGCTCTATCCCCTGGTGCAGGAAGCGGCCAAGCGATTCGGCTTGACCATCACGCCCGATCCCAGGCCCGAGGCCGGTACGTATTACCGCTCCGATCATTTCTCCTTCGCCCGCGTCGGCATCCCCGCCTTTTCGATCGACCAGGGAATCGACTTGTTGGGCAAGCCCGCCGGAACCGGCAAGAAACTATTCGACGAGTTCGAGGACAAGCACTATCATCAGCCCTCCGACGAATATCACGACGATTGGGAGTTTACCGGCATGGAACACTACGCGCGGTTCGCCATGCTGATCGGCGTCAACACGGCGAACTTGTCAAAAATGCCGACGTGGCAGGCAGGCGACGAATTTCTCGCGGCCCGAGAATTAAAATGAGCTCCCGCCGCGAATTCCTAATCGCCGCCGGATTCCTCCCGTTTTTCGGCCCGCACGACCGAGTAACCATGGCCGGAATCGCGTTTCGAGTAGTCCGCCGAGGATCGTCGCCGCACCGCTATCTCCATATTCACGGCAATGAGACGACGGCCCGCGATGTCGTCATGGAGCAGGTCAACGCGCACGGAGGCACCGCTCTGCTGATTCAAGGGAGTGAGCGCTACGTCCCCCTCCGCGGCGGCCGCATCGACCCGAACCGCATGCTCTCGATCGAAGGCGCGTCAAAGAATCTGCGCCTGCTGAATCCGAAATGGTCCGAAGCCCAAATCGCCAACGCCGCGCTGGCCTTGTCGAAGGATCGCCACAAATTTCTAAAAGCAATCCGTCCGCCGTCCGGAGGCCGCATCGTCGCGCTGCACAACAACAGCAACGGATATTCAGTGGAAAGCGAAGTCGCCATCAGCGATAAAACGTCCTTGAAAGACGCCAAGAATCCCCACGAATTCTTCCTCGCCACCGATCCCGCCGATTACGAAAAACTAGCCGCGTCTCCGTTCAATGTAGTCCTGCAAAACACCGCGCCCAAGGATGACGACGGGTCATTATCCAGGCTCGCGGCGAAGCTGGGGATCCGGTATATCAATCTCGAATGCGCGTTAGGTAAGATTGAGCGTCAGAGGGAGTTGCTGGGGTGGTTAGAAGAGAACTTGTCTTAGCCGTTATTCTCGTGAGCGCCTGCTTGGCGCAGAGGATTGAGCCTCTTACCGAGGTAGGGCAGTGGATCGGCTCTCCGGCGCTCTCGCCGGATGGCAAGACGCTCGCATTCACGAGGTCTCAACAGATTTTCCTTCGTTCGTTGGAATCCAACGCAATTTCCGATTTTGCCGGGGGCGACGATAAAGGAGGCTCGCCGGATGAGATCGCGTGGTCCCCCGATGGGCAGCGAATCGCATTTTCGCGGGGCTATTGTCATCACTGCCCCCACGAACTATTTCTGAAGAATACTTCGGGCGGCGCGGAGTTTCCCCTGGGCGAGGTGTGCGGCGCAACGCCATCGTGGACATCTGATGGGCGGTTCCTGATAATGGCGGCTCCGTTCGGCGACGAGGAAGACTGCCAGCTCGCGCTGATTCCTTCCGACGGAAGCCGTCGGACTGTGCTGATGCCGAACGAAGGCAACGTCGCCGCAGTTTCACCGGATGGGAAGCGGCTGCTTTACGTGGCGGGCAACGTATTGAAGCTTTCGCAGCTCACTTCGGATTTCAGGCTCGCCGGGATTCCGATCGCGATTGCGTCCGAACCCCATGAGATCGTATCGATCCAGTGGGCTCCCGATGGTCACGCGGCGGTTTATAAGTGTTGGGGGTATTCGAGACTGCTTCCGATGGGCGGGCCAATTTACGTGCCGAGCCTGCTCAATACGGGCGACCAGATCCAGATCTCACAGGTCTTCGCTGGCGGCAGCGTATTGGGAGCCGAGACGATTTGGCCCACAGCGCTGTGGAGGCTCGATCTCAGCGAGCCGGGAAAGGTTCCCCAGAAGGTTCGGGACGTTCTCTGGACGGACAGCGATTTGGCCGTTTCGCCGAACGGGGAGTTGGTCGCGTTTGTTTCGGGCCGCAATGGCCCGGAGCAGATCTGGGTCTCGAAGTTGGATGGAGCTGAGCCACGCGTTCTCGTCCCTGCGATCCCGCCGTATGGCGATTACGGGGACAACACAAACGCCGGCGACCTGAGTTGGTCGCCGGATGGCCAGTGGATCGCGTTTCTAACGAATCCTGGGGTGGGACATGGCGACTCCGAGTCTCGGCTGTTTCTCACTCCTTCCGCGGGAGGACCGCTGCGTGTGCTGGTAGAGCTCTGTGCGCTGGATGGCCGCCCGGTTCCATGGTCGCCGGATAGCAAGTCTGTCTTTGTCGCGCGGGAGGATGATAGCGACGGAAAAGAGAACTTCGAAATGAAGTATTTTCAAGTCGACATTTTGAGCGGCAAGCAAACGGCTGTCTCAGAGCACAGCTTGCCTGCCTGGCCGATGGAGCGTGCGCCCTCTGGGTCTGAGAACGCGCATCTGGCTGAGGGCGGTCGGTTCCTGTACTTCGAGAGGCGCGAAGATCTCAAATCCAGGATTGTGGTTATCCACGATCTCTTGGGCGGTAAGTAGGCCCGACCCAACGCAGAGCCGCCTTAAAGGACGGCTGCCGCCAAGATTGGCGGCCCCACGGGGGACGAAGACACTACGGCTTTACGAATTGTCGCGAGCGGCCCGGGGTTGCACCGGGCCGCTGCATGGATCGAGCTGTCTCTGGGATGGGGTCCCGGCCGGCTATTGTCCTTAATTAAGAACTCACGGTTGTCCGATATTTCCACCAGTCATTGGATGCACAACTCTCTGAAGCTACTCAGGGTGCGGCGATCAGAGCTATCCACTCTCCCTTGGCTTTATAGGATCGATCCCAAATTCCCTCCGTCGGCACCATACGTATAGTTGACGCCGCAAGCCGTCTCACGGGCTCCAGAGGATCAGTTCCACCGTAATGCGAC
>Ga0182030_10002806_pt1 | contig 37090 bp, 35 predicted proteins | sample 812S3MmetaG_FD_121299 | JGI IMG/M metagenome (GOLD analysis project Ga0182030, IMG submission 121299) | Permafrost microbial communities from Stordalen Mire, Sweden - 812S3M metaG (Illumina Assembly) | ecosystem: Environmental > Terrestrial > Soil > Wetlands > Permafrost | place: Sweden...
CCGACGTGCAGACGATTTGCGTCGGGATCGCGATGAGCATGGGTGCGCTGCTGTTGGCGGGCGGCGCCAAGGGCAAGCGGATGGCCCTGCCGAACGCGAAGATCATGATCCACCAGGTCTCGAGTGGTTTCTCCGGCCAGGCGTCGGACATCGAGATCCATGCGCGCGAGGTAATCCAGTTGCGCCACACGCTCGATGAAATCCTCGCACTGCACACCGGCCAGGACTTGGAGAAGGTCAGCCACGACACCGAGCGCGATAACTTCATGAGTTCTGAAGAAGCCAAGGAATACGGCATCGTCGATCGGGTGATCACCTCGCACTAACGCGAGGTGCTCCCACGCACAGCATGAGGTTCTGATGGCCAAGTCTTCCGATGCGAACGACCAGTTGCTGTGCAGTTTCTGCGGCAAGTCGCAGCGACAGGTCAAAAAACTGATCGCCGGTCCCGGCGTCTACATCTGCGACGAGTGCATCGATCTCTGCAACGAGATTATCGACGAAGAGCTCACGGTTCCCGTCAGTTTCGACATGGAGACGCTGCCGCGGCCTCAGGAGATCTACGACGTGCTCAACGAGTACGTGGTTGGTCAAGTAGAGGCCAAGCGGACCCTGTCGGTGGCGGTGTACAACCACTACAAGCGCGTCCAGATGATGACGGCCGCCGAGTCCGACATCGAGCTGCAAAAGAGCAACATCTTGCTGCTGGGTCCCACGGGGTGCGGCAAGACCTTGCTGGCGCAGACGTTGGCCAAGATCCTCAACGTGCCGTTTGCGATTGCGGACGCGACCGCACTCACCGAGGCCGGGTATGTCGGTGAGGACGTCGAGAACATCCTGCTCAAGCTGATCCAGGCGGCCGATTTCGACGTCAAGCGCGCCGAGACCGGGATCATCTACATCGACGAGGTCGACAAGATTGCCCGCAAGGCCGACAATCCGTCGATCACGCGGGATGTGTCCGGCGAGGGCGTGCAGCAGGCGCTGCTGAAGATCTTGGAGGGCACGGTCGCCTCGGTGCCGCCGCAAGGCGGGCGCAAGCACCCCCATCAGGAATTCCTGAGCATCGACACCACCAACATCCTGTTTATCTGCGGTGGCGCGTTTGCCAGCCTGGAGCAAATCATCGAGCGGCGGATTGGCCGGCGCGGCGTGGGATTTGCCGCGGATGTCCGGTCGCGTCACGAACACGATCCGCACGGGTTGTTCAGCCAGGTGCTCCCGGAAGACCTCATGAACTACGGCTTGATCCCCGAGTTCATCGGCCGCCTGCCGGTCATCTCTGCGGTCCATCAGCTGACCCGGGACGATCTGGTGCAGATTCTGACCGAGCCGCGCAACGCACTCACCAAGCAGTACAAGCGGTTCTTCAGCTTCGATCGGGTGGATCTCGCATTTGCCGACGAGTCCCTTGCGGCGATTGCGGATCGGGCGCTGGAGCGCGAGACCGGGGCACGCGGTCTGCGGACAATCGTCGAGGCCGCCCTGATGGACGTGATGTTCGAACTGCCGTCGCGCGATGACGTGGTCAAGTGTGTCGTGACTCGCGAGACCATCGAGAAGGGCCTCCCGCCCACGCTCGTGACCGAGGCCCCTGGGCGCGAGCGTCGCGCCGAGGCTGGCGGGTGAGCGGGCCCGACAAGGGCCCACTGGCACCAGCCGCAGCCGGGGCTGAACTTCGATACGACCCCGCGGCAGATGAGCCGCGCTGGGTCGAGGCCTGGGAACAATCGGGCGCCCTGAGGGCGAACCCGGGTTCCGGCAAGCCGGCCTACAGCATCGCGATCCCGCCGCCCAACGTCACGGGCGCCTTGCACATGGGCCACGCCCTCAACAACGCAATCCAGGACGTCTTGATCCGTGCCCACCGCATGGCGGGCTACGAGACGCTGTGGATCTGCGGTACCGACCACGCCGGGATCGCCACGCAGGCTCAGGTCGAGAAGGCGCTGGCCCGGGATGGGCTCAATCGCCGTGATCTCGGTCGCGAGGCATTCATCGAGCGGGCCTGGGAGTGGCGCGCCGAGTACGGCGGGACGATCATCGGGCAACTGCGCCGGCTCGGGGCCACGCTGGACTTCTCGCGGGAGCGCTTCACGCTCGACGATGGATACGTGCGTGCCGTCCAGCGGGCGTTCGTGGACCTCTACGAGAAGGGCCACATCTACCGCGATAACTACATGGTCAATTGGGATCCCGGCCTGGGATCGGCGATCTCGGACCTCGAGGTCGAGGACCGCGAGGTGATCGACTCTCTCGTGGAGATCGCCTACCCGCTTGCGGACGGGTCGGGCGAACTGATCGTTGCGACGGTCCGGCCTGAGACCATGTTGGGCGATACGGCCGTTGCCGTCCATCCGGATGACGAGCGCTATCGGCATCTGATCGGCAAGACGTGCATTTTGCCTCTGGTGGGACGCGAGCTGCCGATCATCGGGGACGATTACGTCAAACCGGAGTTCGGGACCGGGTGCCTCAAGATCACGCCGGCGCATGACCCGAACGACTTTGAGCTGGCGCGCCGACACCATCTCGAGGCGATCAGCGTAATCGGCGAAGACGGACTGATCGTCCCCGAGATGGACGAACGGTACCGCGGGTTAACGCCCGAGCAATGCCGTGCGCGGATCCTCGAGGATCTGGACGCTGCCGGGCAGCTGCGGGGCGCCGAGCCGTTTACGCACGTGGTGCCGTTCTCGCACCGTTCGGGCCGTCGGGTTGAGCCGCTGATCTCCCTGCAGTGGTTCTGCGACATGAAGCGACTCGCGCAACCCGCGATTGCCGCCGTGGAGAGCGGGGCGGTGACCTTCACGCCGGCCCACTGGTCGGGCGTGTACGTGCGCTGGATGCAAGAGATCCGCCCGTGGTGTCTGTCGCGTCAGCTGTGGTGGGGGCACCAGTTGCCGGTCTGGTACCGGGGTGAGGAGATCTACGTCGGAGCCGACGGTCCGGAGGGCGAGGGCTGGGTTCGCGATCCGGACGTGCTCGATACCTGGTTCTCATCGGGGCTGTGGCCGTTCGCCACGCTCGGCTGGCCCGACGAAACCCCGGAGCTCGATCGCTTTTACCCGACCAACGTCCTGTCAACGGCGCGGGACATCCTCTTCTTGTGGGTCGCCCGCATGGTGATGCTCGGGATCGAGTACATGGGCGAGCCCCCGTTTTCGGACGTGTATATCCACTCGGTGATCCAGTCGGCCGACGGCCGTCGGATGAGTAAAAGCCTGGGAACCGGCGTCGACCCGCTGGAGCTGATCGCCGAGCACGGCGCCGATGCGCTGCGCTTCGGCTTGCTCCTGATGAGCAGCCAGCAGGACGTGCGGTTCTCGGCGGAAAAGATTCGCCAGGGTCGTCAGCTGGTGACCAAGATTTGGAACGCCTCGCGTCTGGTGATCAGCCGCGGCGGACGCGCCGGCGCGAGCGAGCCGCCACCGCCGCGCACCGCGGCGGATCGGTGGATGGCTTCGCGCGTCACCGAGGCGATTGAACTCGGTGGGCAGTTGATCGCGGGGTATGAGTTCAGCCGCCTGGCTGACGCGATCTATCACGTCGTCTTCGATGAGTACTGCGACTGGTACCTCGAACTGCTCAAGCGCGGCGAGGCGACCGCGGAGGTCGCGGGGGACCTGCTGGAACAGATTCTGACGCTCGTGCACCCGGTGATGCCATTCGTGACCGAGGCCTGTTGGGAGCAGCTCCCTGGGTCCGAGGGGCTGATGCTCACGCACGCGCCGCCGCGACCCCCGGGTCCGCGGGATCTGGACGCGGAAGCCGTTGTCGCGATGCTGCAGGAGGCCGTTGGCGCCGTGCGCGCATTTCGCAGCCGTCACGGGATCAGTCCCCGCACTGCCTTGGTCGTGGCATTCGACGGGCTTTCCCTTGGCGATCTCGAGCCGGCGTTTCTCGGTCTCGCCAATGTGCAGGTCGGTGACGTCGCCGACGATACTCAGATCCTCGCGCTGGCCGCCGGGCAGGTCCGTATCGCCGCCCCGCCGGGTGAGATCGATACCGCGGCCGAGGGATCGCGGCTCCAGGCCGAGATTGCCCGTGTCGCACGCGAACTCGCGCGCGCCGAGGCGATGCTCGCCAACGATCGGTTTGTGTCTCGCGCCCCGGCCGAACTCGTCGAGGCGGAGCGCGAGAAGGTGCGGCGCTTCGGCGTCGAGCGGGATGTACTGGTCGAGCAGGTCGAGGCGCTCGGGTCGTGAGTCTGGCGGACGCGCTTGCCTACGTCGAGCGTCTCGACATCCTGGGCATGCGCTTTGGGTTGGAGCGGATGGAGCACATCCTCGCGGAACTCGGAGACCCGCACCTGGCGCAGCCCCCCATCCATGTGGTGGGGACCAACGGCAAGTCGTCGACGACGCGCCTTGTGGCGGCCCTGCTGGCCGCGGAGGGTCTCGCGACCGCGGCATACCTCTCGCCGCATGTGGTGGGGTGGACCGAGCGCGTGATGATCCGCGGCGAGGCCGTGGGAGACGACGCCTTCGCCGACGCGATCGACCGCGTACGCGCAAGCGTCGAACGGCTCGGATACCGCGACGAAGATGCCGTAACACAATTCGAGGTGCTGACCGCAGCGGCGTTCGTCGCCGTCGCCGCTGCGGGCGTGGACGTGCTCGTCGTCGAGGCGGGCCTCGGTGGACGCTACGACGCGACCAACGTCCTGGGTGGAGGGGTCGTGAGCATCCTGACCAATGTCGCTCGGGAACATACCGAGCTGCTGGGCGAGACCGTGCGCGAGATCGCGGGAGAGAAACTCGCGATTGCGCCCGACGGGTCAGACTGCCTGATCGTCGGTCGTTTGGATGCGGACGCCGCTCCTGCGGTCGCGGGGATCATGGCCGAGCGCCACCTGTCCGGCTGGCGGGTCGGCGTCGAGATCCAGGGCACGGACACATCCGACGGGTATCTGGTGCGTGTCGCTGGCGCGGACTACCCCGGGCTGGTGCTGGGGGCCAGCGGGCGCTTTCAGCGCGATAACCTGGTGGTCGCGATCGCCGGGGCGCAGCGGTTCCTGGGGCGCCCCCTCGATCTCGCGCACGTCCGCCAGGTTGCGTCCACCGCACGCTTTCCGGGGCGCCTGGAGATGTTTCCGGGGTCCCCCCGGATTGCGATCGACGGTGCACACAACCCGGCGGGGATGCGTGCTCTCGCCGATTCCCTGGGCGACGTCTTCCCGGACGCACGGCCCGTCGCGGTGGTGTCGGTGCTGGGAGACAAGGACGTGCGGGCGATGCTCGAGACGTTGGTCCCGCAGTGCCGGGCGCTCGTAGTGAGCCGTTCGAGCCACCGCCGTGCCGCCGACCCGGACCTGGTGGCGGACGTCGGGCGCGCGTTGGGCGCGACGTGCGAAGTGGTCGGTGACCCGCATGCCGCGCTGACCCGGGCCTGCGTTATCGCCGGCGCCGACGGCGGGGTGATCGTTTGCGGGTCGCTTTACCTGTTGAGCGATTTGCGTGCGGGGCTTGTGGAGACGCGTGCGCACGGATGAACAGACGGGTCCGCGCTACGTGCGACTGTTTTGTGCGTAAACTGCCCCGAAATGTGCGGGAAAGGCCCTGCTATGCTCGCGCCGCACAGTCCCGGAGCGAGTTTGGATGCCCAGCATTGATCACAACGACCCGTTTGCAACCGTGACCAGCTTCTTCAGCTCCAGCCTTTGGAGCCTGATCAGCCTCGGTCTTGAGGTGTTTTTTGTCCTGCTCTGGCTGGCGCTGATCTGGTGGACCTACCAGGACGTGCGCCGCCGCACTGAGAGTGGATCCTGGATTACGTTGGCGCTGGTCCTGGCGATCGTGCTGCCGTTCCTGGGTCCGATTATTTACCTGATCATTCGCCCGCCGGAGCTCTTGGCCGAGGCGCGTGAGCGCGAATTGGAACTGGTTGCGCTTGAACGCCGCCTCAATGAGATCGGCGACGAAGAGGGCCGGCAGATGGTCGGACGGATGATCACCCGCGAGGGCGGAAATTTCGGTGGTGATTTTGATGCCCGGGATCTCTTGCACCAGGCTGGCGCCGTGACGCGGGACGACTTGAGCGATCTGGAGTCGCGCCTGACCGAGCTGGAGTTTCGCCTGCGGGTGACCGATCGGATCAACCGCGAGGGCAGTGCGTCGTCGCGACCGGTCGAGACCGACCAGACCCAGGCGATTCGCCAGACGAGAGTAGATACATCCAGCGAATCCGGGGGGATGGATTGAGCGAGCGCTCGTTTGTCATGATCAAGCCCGACGGCGTTGCCGCGGGGCTGACCGGGGAGATTGTCTCCCGCATTGAGCGCCGCGGCCTGGTGGTAGTGGGTCTCAAAAAGCTCACTGTCTCGACACAGGCGGCCGAAGCCCACTACGCCGAGCACAGTGAGAAGCCCTTCTTCGGGGAGCTTGTGGAGTTCATCACCTCCGGGCCGGTCGTGATGCTGGCGGTCGACGGGCAGGGTGCGATCGGCGCGTTGCGGACGATGATGGGTGCCACGAATCCGCTCAACGCGGCGCCTGGGACCATCCGCGGGGATTTTGCGCTGGATGTCGGCCAGAACATCATTCACGGCTCTGACGGTGAGGAATCCGCGGCGCGCGAGCTCGCGCTGCACTTTTCCGAACTGTGATCGTACTGGCGTCGCGCTCGCCCCAGCGGCGCGCGCTGCTCAGTCACTTGGGACTCGAATTCCGTGTCGTGGCCGCTGTCTTTGCCGAGCACATGACGGGCGCAGACCCGGGTGACCTCGTCGTGGCCAATGCATTGGGCAAAGCACGTGAGGTGGCCGCGCGCGCAGGAGTCCCGTCCGAGGGGGCCGTGCTCGGCGCCGATACCGAGGTCGTCCTCGGCGGGGCCGTTCTCGGCAAGCCGGCCGACGCGAAATCTGCCGGGGCGATGCTGACGGCCCTCGCGGGCCGGACGCACCACGTCATCACCGGGGTTGCGGTGATCACCCCAGGGGGCGAGCTCACCGCGCACGAGAGCACTCAGGTTGAGATGCGCGCGCTGGCTGTGCCCGAGGTCGCGTGGTATCTCGGCACCGGCGAGTGGCGTGACCGCGCGGGCGGCTACGCGATCCAAGGTGCCGGCGCGTTGCTGATCTCGCGCATCGCGGGGGATCCATCGAACGTCATCGGGCTCCCGATGGCGCGGGTTGCGCTCCTGCTGGCGAGCGTGGGCTTATGGCCGCCGCACGCGGGTCCCGGGGATGGTGCGCGTGCATCGTGAACAGCGGCGCGCGGACCCCCGGTCCGCTAGAACAACGGCGGGTAGCGTTCGAGCATCTCTTTGTGACGAAGCGAACGCTCCTCCGCGGCGAGTTCGGTGGGATCATGGCCCTTGTCGCGCAGGCGGCGAAGCGTCTCGAGGATTTCGGAGCGTCGCTGCTCGCGGGCACGGGCATCTTGGTCGGCTCGGCGCATGGCGCGTCGGTACGAGCTGTTGTCGTCGGCGAACAGGGGCGGCATACGCATGTCAGGGTAGCGGAGACCTCGGCGGGTGGCACGGGGACCGATGTCTCGCTACCGTCACAGGTGCACGGAGCGTTGCACGCTGCACTCACGCCTGTAGCAGCGGGTCTTCGCTCGGCTAATATCCGCCGGCAAAAGCCCGCATCCTGCAGGGTAGAACGACGGCAAGGAGCAGTCCGATCGGGTTCCTCGGCTACCTGACCGGGTTTGGCGGCCGCGATATGGCTGTCGACCTCGGTACCGCAAACACGCTTGTCTACGTCCGCGGCCGCGGCATTGTGCTCTCCGAGCCGTCCGTGGTCGCCATCGATCAGCGCACCAACGAGGTGCACGCGGTCGGCATCGAAGCCAAGCGCATGCTTGGACGGACACCCGGCAACATCACCGCGATTCGGCCCCTCAAAGACGGCGTGATTGCCGATTTTGACGTCACCGAGCAGATGTTGCGCCACTTCATTCAGAAGGTCCACCAGAACCGTTGGGCGCATCCGCGGGTCGTCGTCTGCGTACCATCGGGGGTGACCGGGGTGGAAAAGCGCGCGGTCGAAGAGGCGACGCTGTCCGCGGGAGCCCGTCAGGCGTACCTCATCGAGGAGCCGATGGCGGCAGCGATCGGGGCCGGGCTGCCGGTGGCCGAGCCGACCGGGAACATGGTCGTCGATATCGGCGGCGGCACGACCGAGGTCGCGGTGATCTCGCTCGGAGGGATTGTCGTTGCACAGTCGATTCGCGTCGGCGGTGACGAGATGGACGAAGCGATCATCAACTGGGTCAAACGTGAGTACAAGCTCATGATCGGCAGTCAGACCTCCGAGGAGGTCAAGCTCGAGATCGGGTCCGCCTATCCACTCCACGAAGAAGTGCAAGCCGAGATCCGCGGCCGCGACATGATCACTGGGCTTCCCAAGACGGTTGTGCTGTCATCGGAAGAGGTACGTGAGGCGCTCGAGGAGCCGGTGAGCCAAATCGTGGATGCGGTCAAGAGCACTCTGGACAAGACACCGCCCGAGCTCGCGTCGGACATCATGGATCGCGGCATCATGCTGGCCGGGGGTGGGGCCCTGCTCCAGGGCCTTGACGAGCGTCTGCGCCGTGAGACCGAGATGCCGATTCATGTGGCCGAGTCGCCACTGACGTGCGTCGCCGTGGGATCGGGGCGATCATTGGAAGAGTTTGAGGTCATGCGGCGGTCCAGTAAGGGGCGTTCGCGCCGCCGCTACTGAGCCGGCGCGCGTAACGACGCCGACTTCGGTGAGCAATCAGGGGAACAGCCCGCTGGCGCAGCGACGCACAATGACCCGTCGATTGATTATCGGCGCGCTTGTCGTGGTGTGTGTGATCTCGTTTACGGTCTACGGTCGTGAATCCAACAGCGGCCCGCTGCACGGCCTCCAAAACGGGGCCGGCACCGTCGTCACGCCGCTCCAGGACGGGGTGAGCCGAGCGGTCGAGCCGGTGCGCAACGCCTGGAAATGGGTGACGAGCCTGGTCAATGCGCGTGATCGCGCGGCGAGCCTCGCCAAGCAGGTCCAGCTCTTGCAGAGCGAACTGGTCCAACAGCAGTTCAGCAACGACGCGAAGGACTCGATTGCCGCGGTGCTCGCCAACGAATGGCGTACGGGCTACACCCAGGTTCCCGGGGAGATCATCGGGCGTTCGCCGTCACCCTGGTACCAGGAGGCCCGCATCGACAAGGGCACCGACGATGGTGTCGTTGTCAACTCCCCGGTGATCGCCGCCGGGGATGTCCGTGCCGGCCTGGTGGGAGTCGTCACGCAGGCTGGTCCGATCAGCTCCGTGGTCAGTTTCCTCTCAGACCCACAGACCAGTGTGGGGGTGACGATCGCCGGCACCGATGGAGCGATCGGCCTCCTGCAGCCGACCGTGCCGGGCGCGTTTGAGATCACCGGCATCCCGGTCAGCAAGCCCGTGGCCAACGGCGACCTCGTGGTCACCGCCGGCTTCGCGCAGCTTGGGCTGCAGTCGATCTACCCGCGCGGGATCCCGATCGGGCTCGTGACCGGGGTGGGTCATCGCGCGGTCGACATCGAGCAGACCGTGCAGCTCACGCCGTTCGTCAGCACCGATTCGCTTTCCTATGTCGTCGTGCTGGCGCCGAAAAGCGCTTTGGCAAAACAGCGGGCCGGGACGCCGTGACGACGACGCCAATGATGATCTCCTCGGCAGGCAGCACGGGGGTCGCGGGGAGCTCGTCGTGGCGTCCGCGGATCTGGGCGGTCGCGGTGATCGTTGTGGTCGCCGTGCTCCTCCAGGTGACGCTGATGCCGTTTATTCGTGTGGCGAACGGCCTCCCGGATATCTTGGCGTGCGCGATCGTCGCTGTCGGCTTGCTGCGCGGCTCGCTGGTGGGGGCCGTTTCGGGAGCCGTGGCGGGCATGCTGGTCGAGCTGACCTCGCCCGTCGGCACCCTGGGGGTGCTTGCCCTGTTGTACCTGCTGGTGGGCTGGGCCAGCGGGCACCTGTGCGAGCGCGCCGAGGTTCACGGGGTACTTCCACCGGTGGTGCTGTGCGCCATCGCCGTTGTCGTCGTGCAGCTGGGCGAGGTGTTCGTCCAGCTGATGCTCGCCCGTCCGGCCGACTTCGGTGACGTGCTGCGGACGTTGCTGGCGTCGGTGATCCTGACGGCGCTGGTCGCGGTGCCGGTCCTCGCCATCGCGCGCCGCGTGCTGGGAGCGCCGCGTGTCGTTGAGCCATATCTGGTTCCGCGCGACGGATGAGCTCTCGCCTGGTCACACCCGCGGGCGGATCGTCGCCCGGCGGTCCGCGGCGACGACGCCAGCGGCCGCTGAACCCCCAGACGGCGTTTCGCATCGCCGTCATCGGGGGCGCGACGCTCGTGGCGATCGGCGTCTTGGTCATCCGTCTGTGGTTTATGCAGGTCATCGACGCACAGGGATATGCCCAGGCCGCGACAGCCAACAGCGTGCGCACGGTGATCGTTCCGGCACCACGTGGGCTGATCACCGACCGCACCGGCAAGGTCGTCCTGGCCGACAATGTCCCGAGCGTGAACGTGGTGGCGTTCCCACTTGAGCTGCAGGGCGCACAGCGCACCACCGAGATGGCGATGCTGGCGCCGATCCTGCACACGCGGGCAGACCACCTGATGGCCGCCATGGCCCACGGGGAAACGGCGTCGCCGTATGAGCCGGTTGTTCTCGCCGAGAACGTCTCAGCGATCCAGCGTGCGGTGATCTCGGAGCGCATTCGACAGTTCCCGGGCGTGCAGTTGCAGAGCGCCTACGTTCGGGACTATCCGTACGACACGCTGGCGGCCCACATTCTCGGCTACACCGGCACGATCACCCAGCAGGAGTATGCGAGCTACGTCGCCAAGGGCTATCTCGGCAACGAGCAGGTTGGCCAGAGTGGGCTCGAAGCCCAGTACGAGCAGTACCTGCGTGGGGTGCCGGGGCAGACACAGGTCGAAGTCGACGCATCGGGGAATCCGGTGAGTTCGGGGCCGGTGTCATCGACGCCACCGATTCAGGGCGACAACCTTGCGCTGTCGATTGATATTCCGACCCAGAAGGCGCTGGAGAACCAGCTGCGCCTGCGCGTGCAGGACTCGGGGACCGCGACGGGTGCCGCCGGTGTGGCGATTGACCCCAGCACCGGACAGATCCTGGCCATGGCGTCCTATCCGACCTTCTCGCCGAATGCGTTCGTCCAGCACAACAACAAGCTGATCACCAGTTATCTGAGCACGTCCCACGCCCGGGCCACGGACCCGCTGCTCAACCGGGCGATCGGATCCTCGTACCCGCCGGGATCGACCTTCAAGGCCGTGACGTCGGTCAGCGCACTGGAGTTGGGCATCCTGAGCGCAACCGAGGAGATCGATGGGCCGTCGGAGATCACGTTGTTCGGGACGGTCTTCCCGAACTTTGAAAAAGAAGACAACGGCGTGATCACACTGCCGACCGCGCTGGAGGTCTCTTCGGACACCTACTTCTATCAAGTGGGGGCACGCTTCTGGGGTCTGCATCTGGCGGCCTACGACAAGACCAGCGATCCCAACAGCGGCCTTCAGCAGCAGTCCTGGGCAGAGCGCTTCGGCTTCAACGCGATCACCGGGATCGACCTGCCGGGCGAAGTTTCCGGGCTCGTGCCGACGCCGGCGTGGAAGAAGGCCTACTTCGCCCAACTGGGCGAGACCGCCAACGAGACCTGGCTGCCCGGTGACAACATCAACATGGCCGTCGGCCAGGGCAACCTGCTGGTCACTCCGCTGCAGATGGCGGTCGCGTACTCGGCAATCGCCAACGGCGGCAGCATCGTGACGCCAACGGTCGGGATGGATCTCACCAACCAGAGCGGACAAGTGGTCCGTCAGCTGTCGGGCGTGACACCCCCGCGCTCGCTCGCACTGAGCCCGGCGATTCTCGACGTCGTCCGGCAGGGGCTCGAGAACGTGACCCAGGGCTCTCAGGGCACCGCATCGGCGGTGTTTAGCCCGGTTGCCGCCGCAGGCGGCCCGGTCGTCGCCGGGAAGACGGGCACCGCCCAGTCGGGTGTCAACGGCGCAGCCGACCATTCGTGGTTCGTGGGTTTCGCCCCGTTTAACAACCCGAAGATCGTGGTGGCGGTCATCATCGAGCACGGGGGGGTCGGTGCAAGCGCCGCCGCGCCGGCCGTGTGTGCGACCATGGCGGCCTATGGGCCGACCAAGTTCAATCCCAACCTTTGCGGGCGCCCCGCGGCGGTGAAGTCGAATTGACGACCCTCACCACGACCCGCATCCAACGCGGCGCCATGAGCGCAAGCCTGCGCAGCTTTCTGCTCGGTATGGACTGGATCCTGATTACGGTCGCTGCCGTGCTGCTCGTGTTGGGCGTGTTCATGATCAAGACCTCGACGCTCCACGACATCCCCGGGAGCCCCGGATACTTCGAGGTCCGCCAGATCATTTTCATGGTCCCGGCGGTCATTGGCTGCGTGTTTTTTGCGGCCTTCGATATCCGTCGCCTGCAGGCATATCCCCGGGTGTTGCTCGGTGGCCTTTTGGGCGCACTCGCGGTGGTCTTCGCGATTGGTGTCACGGTGCGCGGCGCGAACGCGTGGATCAGTCTGGGCCCGTTTCAGCTGCAGCCGTCGGAGTTCGGCAAGATCGCGTTGGTCGTGATTCTCGCCGGAATGGCGGTCGAGCGCGCGTCCGACGTCGACAGCTGGCGTACGACGCTCCTGCTGACCGCCGTCGCGGCAGGCCCCGCCTTCCTGATCTTTCTTGAGCCCGACCTCGGGATGGCGCTCGTCTACGCCGCGATTCTGGCAGGGGCCCTGTTTATTGCCGGCACCCCGTGGAAGCACTTTGCGGTCGCCGGCTGCATCATCGTGGTCGCGATCGCGCTGGCCTTCGTCGTGCTCCCGGCGGCGGGCATTCACGTTGTGCAGGCGTACCAGGTCCAGCGCCTGACGGCGTTCCTCCACGGCGGTCAGTCGAACACTGCCGGGTACCAGCTGGCGCAAAGCAAGACGGCGATCGGCTCCGGCGGCGCACTGGGCAAGGGTGTCAGCGGTGCAACCCAAACGGTCTACAACTTCCTGCCGGAGGATCACACCGACTTCATCTTTGCTGTCGTTGGAGAGGTCTTTGGATTCGTGGGCGCGGCCTGCGTGGTGGGCCTGTTCGGCATCCTGATGTGGCGGGCTCTGCGGATCACGGCACAGGCGGCGACCCAATTCGAGCAAATTGTCGCCGCCGGCATCTGCTCGATGTTCGCATTTGAGATCATCGTCAATATCGGAATGAACGTGGGGCTGATGCCGATTACCGGAATCCCGTTACCGTTCGTCAGCTACGGGGGAAGCCACATCGTGGCGGACCTTGCGGCAGTCGGCGTGCTCTTGTCCATTCATCGCCGGCGCGCGGCGATCTAGTGGCGGATTCTGCCAGGCCGGTGCGTACAGGGCTGCGCTGGGCACGCCCCTTGGCGACGGCCCTCGTCAAGGCGCACTTTGACGCCGCCCAAGGGGAACAGCTCGTGGTCGCTGCCGGCGGCGATGAGATCGGGGCGGCGCGCCTCGCCGACCTGTTGCATGCGCGGCTCGGCCATGCACGTGTCCGTGATTTACTGGTCGGAGTCGCGGGCCCGCATTGCAGAAACGATGAGCTTGCGGCCGTGGTCGGTGAACATCGCCGAGCGGGCGGCGAGGCCCTCATCGTCGTGATCGGCAGCCCCATAGAGAGACGGGTCATCGAGCGAGAACTCCGCACGGATCGGGATGTCGGCATCAGCGTCATGCTGTTGGTCGATGCGCTCGATGGCGCTGATCTTGCCCGCGTGCGCCGCAAGGTGGCCGGTATGATTGTCAGCCGCGGCCAAGGGCTGCTTCGCGACCATCCGACGTTGAGCCCCGATATTCCGTCGTTTAAGCCGGATATTGCGCGCCAAATGGAGCATCGGGCTGCCCTGCGGCTCGGACTTCGCGTGGCACTGGTGGCCGATCCAAAAAGGGGCGCTGCGAGGATGAAAGCCACCCATGCACGTTTGGTTGCCGACACGGCCAGCATGGCGGACGCGCCCTTGGATCCAAAGACTGTGGGGCTCGTTACGGCACTCGGTCTGCTGTCGCCCCTGTGGCGCATCGCAGCGGGTCGTCTGACCGGACTCGTACCCTTGACCAGGATCGTGGTGCGCGGCGTGCTCGCGTACTCGGTTACCCGTCTGGTCGGAATTGGCGCGCAACGCGTGGCCATGCACGGCCGCGCACCTCATCAGGAGGAACGCTGAAGACCAAAATTCTTGTCTCCGTGGACCCGTGGGAGACCCGAGTCGCACTTCTCGAAGACGGACGAACGGCGGAGTGCTACATCGAGCGGCGCGGGCAGCGCTCGGTCGTGGGTCATGTCTGGAAAGGCCGAGTCGGCAACGTCTTGGCAGGGATGGAAGCTGCGTTCATCGACGTCGGCCTGCCCAAGAGCGGCTTTCTGCATGTCGATGAGGTCGTCGCTGTCGGAGTGCCCAAGCACAAGCGCCAGATTGCCGAGCTGCTCAAAAAGAACGATGAGGTTCTGGTGCAGGCGACCAAGGATCCCATGGGGACCAAGGGCTGCCGCCTGACCATGCAGCTCTCGCTGGCCGGTCGCTTTGTGGTCTATGTCCCGTATGGCGACGGTCTGGGCGTGAGCCGCAAGCTGCTCGATGACGAGCGCCGCCGCCTGCGCAAGATCTGCAGCGCCCTCCCGCTCGAGGGTGGGCTCATCGTGCGGACTGCCGCCGCCGGAGCCTCGGCAGACGACATCGTTCGGGATTACGCGGCGCTGCGCCGCCTTTGGGCCGCGCTGAGTCAGCGCGGCGATTCGGTCAAATCGCCGACCCTGCTCTACAGCGAGGCGGATATCTCGCTGAAGGTGATCCGGGATCTGCTCAACGGTGATGTCGAAGAGGTCCTGGTCGACGATCCCAACCAGCACGAGCGGATCCTCAACTTTCTCAAGCGGACCTCTCCCGGAGTCGCCTCGCGGGTTCGCCTGTATGACGGCGCGCGCCCCCTGTTTGAGGAGTACGGCGCCGAGAAAGCCGTGCGCTCCACTCTCGATCGCCGCGCGCCGCTGCCGTCGGGCGGCTATCTGGTCATCGACGACACCGAGGCGATGACGGTGATCGACGTCAACTCAGGCGGCAATGTCGGGCGGGGCGGCAACCGGCTCGAGGAAACGGTCACCAAGACCAATCTGGAGGCTGCGGTCGAAGTCGTTCGCCAGCTGCGCCTGCGCGATATCGGCGGAATCGTGATTATCGACTTCATCGATATGAACGACGCTGCCAACCGCCGGGCGGTCAAGGCCGTCCTCGATGCCGAGCTGGAGAAGGATCGGACACGTACCTTCGTCGCCGAGATCTCGCCGCTGGGTCTGGTGGAGATGACCCGCCAAAACATCTCCGACGGCCCGCGTGAGGTGATGACCGATATCTGCGAGATCTGTGAGGGCGTCGGGATTGTGCTCTCCGACGAGACCGTTGCGATCGATACCTGCAGAGCGGTGATGCGCGCCGCGGCCGCGATCGATGATCCCGAGGTGGCCGCGCACGTCAGTGTGCGCGCCGCCGCGCTGCTCAACGATGATGGCCGCGCCCGTGTGGTCGAGATCGAAGAGCTGATCGGCAAGCGCATCCACCTGGAATCTGATCGTGGGCTCGGGGATACCGCCGTGCGGGTGCGGGCTCAATCTGCCGCATAGTGCACATCGGTCGTGCGGACCGGACGGGTACGCACGACCGATGATCGGCGAGAATGCTGCGCATTCGGTTCCGGTTTTGCTATCCTCCCGAGCCGCGCCGCAGACTGCGGCACCGACCTGTGCTGGCTGCAGGCGGGCAAGAGTTCCGACCGACCGGTTGGGGGAAGTGTGCCGGATTACGCGGTAATCGCCCTCGGGGGCAAGCAGTACCGAGTTCACCAAGGCGAGAAGTTGCTCGTGGATCGGCTCGCGCATGAGCCGGGCGCGACGTTTTCGCCGACCGTCTTGGCCACCGGCCAGAGCGGTGGGGGACTCAGTGATGGCGGCAGCGTGAATATGACCGTTGAGGAGCATCTGCTGGGACCGAAGCTCCTGGTGTTCACGTACCGGGCCAAGAAAGATTCAAAGCGTAAGCGCGGTCACCGTTCGCGGTTGTCACGCGTGCGCATCGACTCGATCGCCTAGGGGGCGCCGAGATGGCACACAAGAAAGGTGGCGGCTCCAGCCGCAACGGTCGCGACTCGGCGGCGCAACGGCTCGGCGTGAAGGTGTTCGCCGGTCAGGTTATTCCGGCGGGATCGATCATCGTCCGCCAGCGTGGAAGTGAATTCCACCCGGGAGACGGGGTCGGCATGGGGCGCGACTTCACCATCTTCGCCAAGGTCTCCGGGCGCGTTGAATTCACCAACGGCCGTAAGGGTCGAAGGATCTCCGTTCACCCGGAGGTCGCGGCCTCCGCGTAAGCGGAGCCGCTGTGCCGTTCACCGACCGGGTACGCATTCACGTCGAGGGCGGGAGCGGGGGCCAGGGCGGCCTCTCGTTCCGTCGCGAGGCACGTGTGCCCAAGGGCGGCCCGGACGGGGGCAATGGCGGCCGGGGCGGCGATGTCGTCATCGTCGCAGACGACCAGGTTGTGGACCTGTCGCGATTCCGCCACGCCGTGCATCATAGGGCCGGTGCGGGCTCCAATGGGGAGCGGCGCGTCCGGCATGGCCGCCAGGGCGCCGACGCCGAGATCCACGTGCCGCCCGGCACAAGAATCATCCGCGACGACGCCGTGATCGCAGAGGTCCGCACGCTGGGTGATCGCGTCACGGTCGCGCGTGGTGGCAACGGCGGGGTCGGGAATCGGGTATTTCGCTCCTCCACCCATCAGGCGCCCCGCGAGACGGTTCCGGGAGGCTCGGGGGAGGCGACCTGGCTGACTCTTGACTTGCGGTTGCCGATCGATGTGGCCATCGTCGGCCTGCCGAATTCCGGCAAGAGCGCAGTGCTGGTCGCGTTGACCGGGGCCGCGGCGATCGTTGCCCCGTATCCCCACGCAACACTGGAGCCCGCGTTCGGGCCGTTGGTCGACGAGGATCTCGAGATCTACCTGGTTGTCGACCTGCCCGGTGTCGCCGCGGATGGACAACTCCGCCACGATGCCTTCTTGACCCAGTGCGAACGCGCCCGGGTCCTGATCCATTGCGTGGACGCCTCGCTGGAGGAGCCGCCGGCGGCACAGCGCATTGCGCTGGTCGACGAGGCGCTTGTCGAGTTCGCCTCGGAGGGCGCGCACCGCATCATCGTGGCGACGTTTGCCGACCCGGCTGATCGGCCGTCGTGGGCGGATCTGGCGGTCGACTGCATCGATGGGGCAGGGGTTGCCGAACTGCACGCGGCGGTGATTGCCGCCCTGGGGGCGTCGGTGCCGTGAGCGTGATCGTGGCCAAGCTGGGTTCCTCGACGCTCGTCGACGGCGAGGGGCAACTGCGCCCGGATGTCCTCGAGGCGCGCGTTCGGGACCTGGTGCGGTTACGGCGTTTGGGTTATCGCCCGATTCTGGTGAGCAGCGGCGCAATCGCCTGCGGGCTGGGGCGGCTGGGCATTCGCGAGCGCCCCGCGGCGCTGCCCGACTTGCAAGCCGCGTCAGCGGTGGGGCAGGGAGTGCTTTTTCAGCGCTATCTCGAGCTCTTCGGCGCCCATGAGGTGATCCCCGCACAGGTTCTGCTGACCTCCGCCGACCTGGAGCGCCGTTCGAGCTATCTCAACGCCCGCAACACCTTGACGCGCCTGCTGGACCTCGGGGTGGTGCCGGTGATCAATGAAAACGACACCACGGCGACCGATGAGCTCACCTTCGGCGACAACGACGTCCTGGCGGCGCAAGTCTCGATCCTGATGTCAGCGACGTGGTTGGTGTTGCTCACCGATCGTGACGGCTTGTACGCAGTGGGGTCCGATGGCGGGCCGAGCCTGATCGGCGACGTCGCCCCCGCGACTCATCCCGAGGACGTCGCGCTCGCCGATATGCGGGGGTCCGGGCTCGGCCGGGGCGGGGTCTCGTCGAAGATCGCGGCTGCGACGATGGCCACTGGAGCGGGCGTGACGTGCGTGATCGCGTCGGGTCGCGCTGACGGCGTGCTCGCTGCGGTGGCATCGGGGCATCGTGTGGGAACGCGGTTTGCCCCTGCCGAGCGTCGCGAGTCGGCATTCAAGCTCTGGCTGCGCTACGCCAAGCCCTCCCTGGGACGCGTCAGCGTGGATGCGGGCGCCGCCCAGGCGCTCCGGCGCCAGGGAACATCGCTGCTTCCGGTCGGCATCAGCGCCGTCGAGGGCGCGTTCGCCGCGGGCGATGCGATCGACGTCCATGATCCGGTGGGCAGCTGTGTCGGCAAAGGCATCAGCGGCTTCTCCTCTGACGATTTGCGCCTGGTCGCCGGAATGAAAAGCGACGAGGTCCGGCGGGTGCTGCCAGACGCGGGCGCCGAAGTCATCCATCGCGATCAGTTCGTGCTGATCGAGTCGCCGAGCCCGCGCTGATATGCCGTTCGGTCCGTTGGCTGGACTCGCGCGCTCGGTGAGCGTCTGTGGCTGAACAGCAACGCATCGCAGTTCTCGGAGGGCGCTTCGACCCCCCGCATCTCGGCCATCTGATGATTGCCCAAGAGGCCTGGTGGCGTCTGCGCTTGGACGAGTTGGTGTTTGTACCGGTGGGAACCCCCGCGGACCGGCCCGCGCCGCAGTTCTCGGGCGACTTGCGGGCCGAGATGGTGAGTGCAGCCATCGCTGATCATCCCGCATGGACGTGTTCGCGGACCGAGATCGACCGGCCCGGACCCAGCTATACGGCGGATACGCTCAGCGAGATTGCGGCGGCGCATCCCGCCGCGCACCTGTGGTTCGTGATGGGCGCCGATCGCCTCGCCGGGTTCGGGGCCTGGCATAACCCGGCGCGCATCTTGTCGCTTGCGCGGCTGGCCGTGGTATCGCGCGGCGGCATCGATCACACCGCCCTGCTTCGGACCGCTGCCGAGATCGCGCCCGACCGGGTGGACGTGCTCGAGGCCCCCGAGGTCGACGTCTCCTCGACGATGGTTCGCGAGCGGCTCGCGGCAGGCGCGCCGCTCGAGTACCTCGTGCCCGAAGGCGTTGCACGCCTCCTGGCGACGGCCCCGGACTCCGCGAGATGACTTGCGCTTGCCAAGCCGGCGATCGGGCCGTACCCTCGCTACCAGACCCCCGAGACAGGAGCATTCCCGCGACACCTCATGAGATGGCCATGGCGGCGGCAGACGCTGCTGCCGACAAGAAAGCCCGCGACATCGTCGTGATCGACATGCGCGGCCTTGTGGTGTACACCGACTACATGGTCGTGTGCACCGGCACGACTCCTCGCCAAACGAAAGCGATCGCCGACGAGGTGCGTCGCGTGCTCAAGGATGACCACGGCGTCAGGGCGCGCCGGGTCGAAGGCGAGCGTGAGGCCGAGTGGATCCTGATGGACTACCTGGACATCGTCGTGCACATCTTCACATCGCAGGCACGCGAGTTCTACCGACTCGATCGCTTGTGGGGCGAGGCGCCGCAGCAGGTCCTTGAGGCCACGGCCTCCTAGGGGCTGGCGACGCACCGTCGTCGTGCGGGTCGTTGACGCGACGGATCACCAACGTGGACGGCGACCGCGTTCGCCGTCGTTCGCGAGGCTCCCCGAGTGAGCCTGGGCGCGCTCGACCTTGGCGTTGTGGGCGTCGCGGCCCTCGCGGCAGGGGCGGTGAACGCGCTGGCAGGTGGCGGCACGCTGATCACCTTTCCGGTGCTCACCGCGGTCGGTGTCCCCGCGCTCAACGCCAACATCACCAACACGGTGGCGTTGAGCCCGGGCTACATCGGCGGCACCATTGCACAACGCGCCGATCTGGAGGGTCAGCAGGCGCGTGTCCGGGCAGTGGCGGTCCCGGCAATCCTCGGAGGCCTCGCCGGTGGGGCGCTGCTGTTGGCGGTCGGGGCCTCCACCTTCCGGGCGTTGGTGCCGTGGCTGATTCTGACTGCGGCGCTGCTGTTGGCGATCGACCCGATCGCCAAGCGTTGGATTCGCGAGCGGTTGAGTCATAAAGACGGCCACGGCCATCTTCGCCTGGCGGGCCTGGTCGCGTTCGTGGGGTCGGTCTACGGCGGGTTCTTTGGCGCCGGGCTGGGGATCATCCTGCTTGCCCTGTACTCACTCGTGGTGCCGGAGAGCCTAGTGCGCATCAACGCGCTCAAACAGGCGACCTCCTTCGCCGCGAACGCGGCGGCCGCACTGTTTTTTGTGTTCAGCGGGCGTGTGGTCTGGGATGCCGCACTGGTAATGGCCGTCGGGGCGCTGGTGGGTGGCGCCGTGGCGGGCCGCTTCGTGCGGTTCGTAAACCCGGGCGCGCTGCGCGCGGTCGTCGTGGCCGTCGGGGTGGTCGTGGCGATCGTGTACTTCGTCCGTTAGGCGACGCCCGCGTTCGCAATAGCCCGCTGAGCGGGTCGAACGGCGCCGTGGGCGGTTGCGCAGCGTGACGTGTTGCTTATACTCCTAGGTATCTGGGGGGATTAGCTCAGCTGGGAGAGCGTCGCGCTGGCAGCGCGAAGGTCAGCGGTTCGATCCCGCTATCCTCCATTCCTTTCCCCAAAAGCACGCCCGGGTGTCACCACGTCCCACGGCATCGGGCCACAAGTGGCCACGGAGCCGGCCTGCGTGAACGGGACCCGACCCAGACGGTCAACGCCCTCCGGCGTTGCCCACGGCGTCAGAATATCGGGGGGTGTTCCCAATATCCCGGGTCGGAAGATCGTGGTTGTGTTGCGGTGCGCCCAAAAGCACGTGTCGCTCAGTGGATCCACGACGATGTCGGCTGAGCCGGTGCGTACGACCCAAGGCGAGCCCCGTCATCTACCGCGGTTCGACCTTCAACGCATACGTTTGCGCAGCAATCTTCCCGTCGCGCACGACAAACGTGTCAGTGCCGAACACGACATCCACCGTCGCGCACCGCGCATGCCAGATGATGTAGGCAAGATCGCCTGCAACTGTCGTGACGTCCATCGTGAACTCATACGTCCCCGGCGCGAAGATGCCGGAGAAGATCGCTGTGAAGGTCGCGTGAATCGCATCGCGGCCGTTGACGGCCCCGTCGGGGGTAATCAGCACCGAATCCGCTGTGTAGTCCGTGGCGATCATATCGGCGTCGCCCGCGCCAAACGCGGCGAGGTGGTGGTCCAAGACGGCTTGGGTGTCCATGAAAGGTCTCCGTGTTCGGGTGCGCCGCAGCGCGCCGAGCTCAGCGTTGGGTGTGCGTCAGGGCTTCAGGTGCTCCACGAACCACTCGGTTGCGGCAGTCGATGCCCCCTCGAACCCAGCGACGTATGCGTCGAAGTGCCCGCCCGGCAGGATCACGAGCTTCTTGGGTTCACGGGCGTTCTCGAAGGCCTCGATCGCCAGGTCGCTCACGCAGAGCACATCGCCTCGAGCCACCACCATCAGGACCGGCGTCGGCGACACATACGGCAGATATGCACCCGGCTCGTACTCCCAGAACATCTCGACGCTACGCAGGGTCACTTCGTTTATCCAAGAAGGTGCCCGCATATTCCCCGTCTCGGTGAACCAGGTATACGAATCCGGAGTCGGCAGTGCCGATGCCGCCATCGGGTCAGCGTCGACGACCGGAATCATCGCCCGGGGCTTACCGGCGTACCGATTGGCACGGTCCTCGTCGAACATCCCGCCCACCGCGCCCACGAAGTCGGAACGGACGATCCGACGGGCGTTCCGATGGCCGCTCACCAGGGGAACCTGCCCCACCACGCACTTGACCCGGCGATCGATGGCACCTACGACGATCACGTGGCCACCCGAGTAGCTTGAACCCCAGATGCCGATGCGATCCGCGTCCACCTCTTTGAGGGTGGTGGCATACGTGATCGCATGCCGATAGTCGCGGACCTGCTCCCACGGGTCGATTTCCTGGCGCGGCTCTCCGTCGCTGGCACCGAAGTTGCGGTTGTCAAACACCAGCGCCCCAAAGCCCGCATCGACAAAGGCCTCGGCGAACTTATCGAGGTACATCTCCTTGACGGCCGAAAAACCGTGCGCCATCACGATGGTTGGCACCTGTGTCTTGCTATTCGATGGCAAGTAGTGCCATCCACGCAGGGTGACGCCTTCGGCATCAAACTCAACATCACGTCGCATACAGACTTCCTTCGAGTACGAAAGCGGTGTCTGACCAGGCTAGGTGCACTCCGTTACAGCCCCGGTACACGACGACCCGGTACGCGTTAACAGCCTCGCATGCACGTCGGTGTCCCGCGCTGCCTGGGACTCCTGTTGTCCAGATGCTCCCGCCAGATAATGGTGTGGACGATCATCGAAAACGGGAGCACCTGACCATCCCCGTGCTGGCTCGACCCGACCCGCAGGCTTCTTGCCTGCGAAGGGCGACCAGACGGGAGAAGGGTGCACACCAACATCGAGAAGTGGAACGAGATCCGCCACAGGGTGCTTGTGGAGGGTGCCTCGAAGCGTTCGGTCAGGCGTGACGATGGGATCGGCGCAGCGGGATCCTCGCCCTCCCCGAAACTCCCGGCTATCGCCAGCGCGTCGAACGACCGAAGTCCAAACTCAGCCCGCTCATGGGTGTCGTCGACGCGATCTTGGAGGACGACACGCAGGCTCCTCCCAAAGAGCGCCACACGGCCCGGCGGATCTTCGATCGCCTGAGAGACGAACACGGCTACTCCGGCAGCGAGGTCACCGTCCGCCGTGACCTCGCGCTGCACAAAAGAGCGAGTGCCGAGGTCTTCGTGCCGCTCTCACAGCTCCGGGCGAAGCCCAGTTCGACTTCGGCGAGGCGACCGTCGAGATCGAGGGGATCCGCGTGAAGGCCGCACTCACCGAGAAAGGTGCATGGCCATGAAGAGCCTCGAGAGCAAGTCGCTGGTGCTGCTGCGCCACCACCTGAAGGCGCGGCGTCTTCCGACCATCGGCCAAGAAGCGGAGAAGGTGGCCGCACAAACAGCGGCCGACAACGCCGATCACATCACCTACCTGCTCCGGCTCTGCGGGCTCGAGTTGCTGGGTCGCGGAAAGCGCGCAGCCGAGCGGTGCCTCAAGGCCGCGCGCTTTCCGACGATGAAGACGCTCGACAGCTTTGACGTCACGGCGCGACCCTCGGTGAACAAGATGCTCGTCGCCGAGCTCGCGCGTTGTGAGTACATCGACACGCGCGAGAACGTGCTGCTCGTCGGCAACCCGGGGACGGGCAAGTCTCATATCGCGACCGCACTCGCCGCTGAGGTCTGTGGCCGCGGTTACAAGGTGCGCTTCTTCAGCGCCACCGCGCTCGTCACCACGCTCATCGAGGCAAGAGGCGAACGCACCGTCCTTCGCTTGAAGTCACAGCTCGCGAAGTTGGACCTGCTCGTCTTGGACGAGCGTGGCTACGTTCCGGCCTCCGAGGTTGGCGCCGAGTTGCTGTTCGACGTCATCTCCGCCGCCTACGAGCGCACCAGCATGATCGTTACCAGCAACCTGCCATTCGAGTCCTGGACCGAGGTCCTGGGCTGCGAGCAGCGTACCGGGGCCGCGCTCGACCGCCTCACGCATCGCTGCCGGATCATCGAGACCAAAGGCGAGAGCTACCGGCTGCGCGACGCGAAAACACGCTCGCGATCACGAGGCAATGCCGACGCGGTGGAATCAAGCAAGGATTCTCAGGCGGACTGACGATCGACGGCAGTGCTCTCGTTTTCGATGATCGTTCACAAATGGGGATAAGCTGGCGACGATCTGGACGCTGGGGTGCACACCCGATGAGCAAGCTCACACACCGGCTCTTGGACTCGAAAGTCCGCGTGCCGCGGTTGCGCGACGGCACGGTCCTGCGCCCACGCATCGACCGCGATCTGGACACCGCAGCACAGGTCCATCCAATCGTCCTTGTCGTGGCTGCCCCTGGCGCTGGGAAGACCACTGCCGTTGCCCAATACGTGACAGCAACCGACAGACCCGTGGCCTGGCTCACGCTCGACGAGTCCGATACCCAACCCGGGCGCTTTGTGACCTATCTGGCACACGCCATCGCCACCACGCAGCCCGAGCTGGCGCGCACGGTCATCGTGATGCTCAAAGACGGCCTTGCCGCGACCGAATGCGCGGCAATCCTCGGCGAGCGCATTGCGCCGCGCTCGATCGTGGTGCTCGACGATCTACACCACTTGACTGGCGAAGATGCGGTGCTTCGCGTCCTGCGCGCATTCGTACGTCACCTCGATAACGATTGTCGCCTGCTGCTCGTGTCACGGCGATTGCCGGCATTGGGCCTCGAGCGTGATGCTCTGGCTGCCCGTGTCGGGGGCATCTTCGATCACGACCTTGCCTTTACTCCCGACGAGACGGCAGAGCTGCTGGAGTTGCGCGGAATCCTGCTTGATCCGCACGCACTGCACCATGCCACCGGCGGCTGGGCGGCCGGGCTCGTGTTTGACTCGCTGACCAAGTCCACCGAGCGACCGGTGCTCCCGCCGGGCGAAGATCCACTATTTGCCTACCTCGGGGCCGAGATCTTCGAGGGCCTTGCCGACTCATTGCGCGAGGCCCTGCTGCGTACAAGCGTGCTTGATGTCGTGACACCTGCGCGCGTGGTGCAGTTGTTGGATGACCCCGCTGGAGAAGGCATCTTCGACGAGCTCTCCCGACAGCACTTGCCCGCAACCGCCGAGATCGGGTCGCTGCGCTATCACCCACGCTTTCGCGAGTTCCTTCTGCATCGATTGCGCGCGGAGTCCCCCGAGGAGGTGCCGGAGCTCACGGCCCGCTTTGGCCGCATGCTTGCCGCGGACGGATACCTGGAAGAAGCCGTCGACGCGCTCCTTGCGGCAGGCCAAACCGAGGAAGCTGTGCCGCTCGTCGAGGCCGCGACGGGTCTATTGATGTCGCGCGGTGACTGGGACAAGGTCATCGGTTGGTCAGAGGCGCTCGGCGAAACGACCCTTCGCAAACGTGGACCCCTTCGCGGGGCCCAGGTTCGCGCGCTTCTGCTGGCACGCCAGCAGCGCCGCGTCGAGAGCCTCGTACACGGAATGCTTGCCTCGGGTGAGATTGGCGAGCTGACAAGCTCGGCACCAGATGTCGTCGGGTGGGCGGTGTGGGCCCTCCACGCCTCCGGAGAGTGGGCCAAGCTCTTGCCGCTGCTGCCGGCTGACTCCAGCGGTCGGATCGGCGTCGTACGGCATCTGTTTCGGGTCTCGGCCTCGCCCGAGCCACCACCTGAGCTTCCGCCACAGATGCTCGACCAACCGCAGCCCTTTCACGTCGCCTTGCAGTCGGCGCTCTACTACCAAGGTAGGTTTGATGAGGTCGAGCGCCTCGCAGCGGCCGCGGCGACTCGCGGGCCCGTCACCGAAGCGCTCGGCCAGATCTATCGGATCGCGGTGCTTCGTGAACGCGGAGATCTCGCCGGAGCACGCGATTGCCTCGACGCCATCGCGCTGCGGGTGCGTGCGTCGCGGTATCTGGAGTTCTGGCATCAGATCGAAGGTGAGTTGGCCTTTGCCGAAGGGCATCAAGAGGATGGGCTCGGGCTCGTGCGCGAGGCACGGCGCCTCTCAAAGGTGCACCTGTACCGGATTGGCGAACAGGCGATTTTTGCCGCCACCGAAGGCAAGCTGCTGACGCAGATGGGCCGCTACAACGATGCGAGCCAGTTGCTGGAAACGACAAGCGCCTGGTGTGCCGAACGTGGTCTTTTGAGCTTTCAGGAGTGGGCCGACACGTGGCTCGGGGCGGCACTGCTGTTGCGCGGTGATGACCCAAAGGCCGCGCATCGTGTGCTCACATCCGCGGTCGACGGCATGGTGCGCTCCACACGTCGCCTCGAGCTCTCGGCAGCAGCCGTCGTTCTCGCCGAGGCCGAATGGCGTCTGGGTAACGAAGACGCTCATGACGCTGCGTGCGATCTTGCACTTGCGACCGCAGCATCCCAGGGCACCCTCGCGCCACTCGTGCGAGCGTTGGAACTGTTCCCCGATGTCCTGAGGCGGCGCGTCGACGCCGCAGGTGAGGCGAGCGATCCGTGGCGAGCGCTCTTGCAGACAACCACCGCGCAGCCAATGCTTCCGGTTCTCGGACACACCCCGATTCGCTTACGCACCTTTGGCACCGCAGTGATCGAGGTCCATGGAACACCCGCACGCGTCGGACTCGGCAAAGCCGTCGAGCTCGCCGTATATCTGGCCAGCGTCGACCGACGTGGGATCAGCCGCGACTGGCTTGCCCGTGAGGCCTTTGGGGGCGGCGAGAGTGGCCAGAATTACCTGCGCCAAACGATCCACCGCCTGCGGCGCATCCTTCCCCAGGGGGTCGAACTGCACTCGGCTGGCGGTCAATTAAGTTGGGCACCCGTCGACGCGGCGACGACCGATGACCGCGTCTTTGAAGGTCTCATCGCACGTGCGCGGGTTGAAGTTGGCTCCCGGCGGCTCGGCACGCTTCGCGAGGCCCTCGCGCTTGTCGATGCCGGGCCCTATCTGCCCGAGTTCGACACCGCAGCCATCGCGTCACGTCGACGAGACCTTGATGAGCTCGAGGCCGAGGCCCGCACCGATCTCGCCCGCGGGCTGATCGAGATCGGTGACCCCGCGGCAGCACGCGACGTGATCCGAACAGCGCTCAGGCGTGACCCAGTCCGCGAGGATGCCTGGCAACTCTTGATGCGGGCCGAGGCTGTCCTCGGCGGCCCCGAGGCGGTCGGTCGAGTGCTCGTGGAGTGCCGCGACGCGCTTGCGCGGGCTGGGCTGGAGCCGTGCGCCAACACTACGCGCACTGCCGAACGCCTGCGGCGCGTCGAGGTCGCGGCCTCAGCCTAGCCGCACCCGCCACGCCGGTGTGCGGGTGCGCACCGTCGTAGATCAACACGTCACGCATTCGAACCTGCTCCGCCCACCAGAGGGATCACGTGCGGAAGAAATTGCGAGCGGCGCCATGCCAAGTCGCTCCATGGCAAACCCACAACGGCCTCGCGCAACCCCCCTGCGACCCCGCCCGGTGTCGCGAGCAAGTAATTCTAGGTATTCGAGGAAAACCTCTGGCAGCCGATTCCCGGTACCGAAAGGATTCCCGGGCATCCCACACGTTCCACGGGAATCGCCCTATCCTGGATCGCACTCAGGAGGTCGGCGGTTCGATTCCGCCATGCTCCACCATCGTCGTGACTACGAGGCCTTCGTCGCAGCCTGTGCCGGGGGTCTGCGTGTTCTGGGGCCCAGTCGGTGTTGCCCGCGCACGCCGCTCCCGTCTGGATGATTCCCGTGACGGCCTGCGCGGTGGTGGTCGGCTCGACCCTCGCGATGATTCCGAGCAGCGTGTCGACCATCTGTGGGTACGGTCCGAAGAGCCCCAGGCGCGCCACGATGCCGACGCGCGCGGGGCGCAGCGCGATGACCGCGTACGACGGTCGGGGCCGCCGCGTTGTCCGCGCGTCATCAGTGCGGACGACGACGGCGCATCACCTGCCGTTCGTCCTGGCGTGTCGCATGCGGGTATGGCTGGTGCGCATCTGCCGGCCGGTCCGGCTGCTCACACCGAGATGCGCGCGCGGTCCGTGCGGCTGGGGACCCCGAAGGCCGCCGGCCGCCACCGGTCAGAGACGGCCGAACGGTTTGGAACATCACCGTTCCAAGGCTAACGTGGGGTATTCGGCACGTCTCTGAAGAATTGGATTCCCCATGGCCGGACGGCGGCGTCCCCGCGTGATGCATCCCCCCAACGCCCTGCAGCTGGCCACGGATGGCGCGCGGCCACCTGCACGTGAGATCGAGGTGGATCCCGTCGACGAGGCCTCGCGCGAGTCATTTCCGAGTTCTGATCCGCCTGCCTCCGGAGGGGCATGCGCGCTGGCAGAGAGCGCCGAGACCGTGTGAGGGACAGGGTTCCGGTCGCCGGGCCGGCTCGTTGGCGTACGCCCCGGCCGACCCCATCTACGCGCTGACGGACGTGTGGGCGCCCGAACCGGCGGCGGTTCGGGGTCCAGATGGTGATCGGCGCGAGTGCGGGCAGAGCTTTGCGGCCCATGCACACGGATCAGACCTCTGGCCGCGTGATGTCGTGGCCCTCGGCCGGCATACCGGGAGATGATGGCCGTTTGGGGTCGCCGTGGCCACCACACAGCCGCGACTCGAGGCGCCTGGCCCAGTCGTCGGGCGTGTCGGGGCCGTAGAAGATATCCGTGCTCGCGAGCATCGCGTCCAGGCGCCGGCTGATGCCTTCCAAGGCGCGCCCGCGGACCTCGTGCCGCAGATGCGCACAGTGGCGCGCGTCGAGTTCGCCGCTGCGTTCGAGCCAGGTGCGGTGGGCTTCGATCGCGCTCCAGAGTGCGTCGACACCCTCACCACTGGTGGCCACGGTCGCGAGCACGGGCGGGCGCCATCCGGCGGCACCGCCCGCAACGACGCCGAGGTCGAGCATTTGCTCCAGGTCGCGCTGCGCGGCCCGTGCGTCCGGCTGGTCGGCCTTATTGACCACGAGGACCTCGGCGACTTCGAGCAGTCCTGCCTTGCTGGCCTGGATGGCGTCGCCCCAGCCCGCGCTCATCACGGCGACGGTCGTGTCGGCAACCATCGCGATCTCAAGCTCCACCTGACCGACCCCAACCGTCTCGATGATGATGACCTCAACGCCGGCGGCACCGAGCACGCGAACCGCGATCGGCACGGCGTTGGCCAGACCACCGGCGGCGCCGCGATGGGCCATCGAGCGCACGAACACGCCGTGCGCGGCGGCGATTGCATCCATTCGCACACGATCGCCGAGGATTGCTCCCCCCGTCACCGGGGACGACGGATCAACGGCGATCACGGCCACGCGCGGTGCGCGCGTCGCGGGCTGTTTCCGGGCAGCAGCAGCAGCCAGGTGCCCCGTCAGCGTCGACTTTCCGACCCCCGGAGCGCCCACGATGCCGATGACCCAGGCGTTGCCCTGCTCCGCGATTGCGAGTCGGTCGACCTCGCCGGCGCGGGCGTCGCCGGTCTCGGTCTGACTCAGCAATCGGCCGAGTGCACGCCGGCTGCCGTCGCGTGCCTGTGTGAGCAGATCGCTGAGTACCGCGTCCGTGCTCACGGCAATGCTCGCGCGCTCCGCGCGGCCGCGCGAACCGTCGCGATCGCGACCTCGACGGGTGTCCCCGGTCCGAGGACGGCTGCCACTCCCGCGTCGGTCAGCTTCGGCACGTCCTCTGCGGGGACGATCCCGCCGATCACGACCGGAATCCCGAGACCCGCGTTGGCGACCGCCTGGACCATCTTCGGTCCGAGGGTCAGATGGCCGCCGTTGTGCATCGAGATCCCAATGACCGCGACGTCCTCTTGTTCGGCCGCCACCACCACGGACTCCACGGTCTGGCGCAAGCCGAGGTAGACGACCTCGCACCCCGCGTCGCGCAACATGCGCGCCACCACCTTGAGTCCCCGGTCATGGCCATCGAACCCCAATTTGGCCAGAAGGACCCGTACGGGTTCCGGGTCACCCATCAGGCGCTCGCCGTCTCGATGTGGGTCCCAAAGACGTCCTCCAGCACCGCGGTGATCTCACCGAGTGTCGCGTGCGCGTGGACGGCGTCGATGATGGCGGGCATCAGGTTACGAAGTGGATCGCGTGCCTGGGTGTCGAGTGCCGCCAAGGCGAGGGCGACCCGGTCGCGTGAGCGCTCCCGCCGGACCATCTCCAGCAGGTCGCGCTGTCGGATCTCGGTCTGCGGATCGATCCGCAGGATCGGTGGAGCGTCATCGTCGGCGTCGACGAACGCGTTGACCCCGACGATGATCTGGTCGCCTGCGGCGACCTCGCGCTCGAAGCGGTAGGCCGAGTCGGCGATCTCTCCCACGAAGTAGCCGTTGTCGATTCCGGCGTAAACGCCGTCCAGAATCGAGCCGTGTCCGAGGTCTTGGAGATGGGCGAAGATCGCCTCCGCCTGTCGCTCGAGTTCGTCGGTCATCCACTCGACGTAGGCCGATCCCCCGAGGGGGTCGGCGACCCGAGCCACGCCGGTCTCGTATGCGACGACTTGCTGGGTGCGCAGCGCGATCCGTGCTGCGTGCTCGGTGGGCAACGCAAGCGCCTCGTCGTAGGCGTCGGTGTGCAGGGACTGCGTCCCGCCGAGTACCCCCGCCAGGGCCTGAATTGCCACGCGGGCGATGTTGAGCTCGGCGTGCTGGGCGGTGAGCGATGCCCCTGCGGTCTGCGTGTGGAAGCGCATCAGCAGCGAACGTTCCTCGCGCGCGCCCCAGCGCTCGCGCAGCCAGCGCGCCCAGATCCGCCGCGCCGCACGGTACTTGCCGATCTCCTCGAAGAAATCGTTGTGCGCGTTAAAGAAAAACGACATTCGCGGCGCGATCGCGTCGACGGCAAGGCCCGCTCGCTGGCTGGCTTCCAGGTAGGCGAACCCGTTGGCGAGTGTGAACCCGAGCTCTTGCGCGGCGGTGGCTCCCGCTTCGCGGATGTGGTACCCGGATACCGACACCGGATGCCAACGGGGCATCTCGGCGCTCGTGAAGCGCATCAGGTCCGTGACCAGCCGGACCGACGGCTTGGGAGGAAAGATGTACTCCTTCTGGGCCTGGTACTCCTTGAGGATGTCGTTCTGAATCGTGCCGCCCAGCTGCGCCCGGGGGATGCCACGCATATCAGCAACCGCGATGTACATCGCCATGACCGCCGCAGCCGGCCCATTTATCGTCATCGAGGTCGTGACGCGGCCGAGGTCGATGTCCGCAAACAGCGCGTCCATGTCCACGACGCTGTCGATGGCCACGCCGGCACGGCCAACCTCTCCAAGGGCCCACGGGTGGTCCGAGTCGCGGCCCATCAGCGTCGGCATGTCGAAGGCGGTCGAGAGCCCGGTCACGCCTGCATCGAGCAACTCACGGAAGCGCCGGTTCGTATCAGCTGCCGCCCCAAATCCCGCGAACATGCGCATCGTCCACAGTTTGCTGCGGTACATCGACCGGTATGGCCCGCGAGTGTAGGGGTACTCACCGGGCCGTCCGAGCTCTTCCACGCCGTAGACCGGATCGAGAGGAATGCCGCTCATCGTTGTGCTGCCAACGCCGAGCTCGCCCGCCGCCGGGGCGGATCTGGGTTGGCCTGCTGCCTGCGGATCGGCGTCGGCACCCATAAAGCGACTATTGCACGGACGCAGGGGAAGCGAAAGGCGTCGGCCGGCAGGCAACCGGGAGCGACGCGGCATCGGTCGCCGTGGAGCCCCGGGTGCCGGCGGCCGATCGACGCTGCGGCATTTCTTGACAGTATCGGCCGCGCGGGAGGAGACTGAAAGCCCCATCCTTCGAGTAGAGGAAAGGCGCTATGCCGAAGGTCGAAGTCGCGGGCCTGACGATCAACTACGACGTTCAGGGGCAGGGGGACCCGTTGCTGCTGATCCCGTACCTCGCGGCGGACCACGCCTGCTATGCGTTTCAGCTCGCCGATTACACCCAGCACTTCACCTGCATCTCGGTCGATTTGACGGGGTCGGGCGAGAGCGATATGCCTGCGGGGCCCTATTCGACTGTGGGGTACGCGGATCAACTTGCGGGGTTTCTCAGCGCGATCGGTGTCGAGTCTGCCCACGTGGCAGGGGTCTCGCTCGGTTCGGCGGTCGGCACGCACCTCGCGGCACGTCATCCGGGGCGCGTGCGGACGTTGACGCTCAACAGCGCGTGGGACACGACCGACGCATTTCTGCGGGTCTGCCTGGAGAACTGGCGCGCGCTGGCGCGTGGGCTCCCGAACGTGGCGGACGCCGTGATTCTCGGGATCTTTCCGTGGTGCTTCACTCCCGAGATGTACGTGGAGCGACCGGAGTTTGTGACGAGTCTGGAGGAATTTGTGCGCAGTCGTCCGGTCCAGCCACTTGAGGCGTTCTTGGCGCAGTCGCAGGCCGTGATCGAGCACGATGCCCGCCCGGTACTCAAGGACATCGCGGCGCCGACGCTCATCACGGACGGTGCACGTGATGCGGTGACGTCCACGCGCTTCGTTGGCCCGCTGACCGCAGGGATCGGCAACGCGGAAGTGGTCGTGTTCGACCATCTGGCGCATGCGGGGCTGCACGAAGACCCGACCACCTTCAATCAGGCAACGCTGGAATTTCTGTTGCGCCATTCCGGATCCGCGACCGGCTGATCGGACGATGGGTACGCCTGCGTGGGCAGGCGCAGGGATGCGGCTCCCCCGGGGGCCGACGCATCCGCCCGCTCGGGGCGGATGCGTCGGCGGGGGGGGCGGCCCCGGGCGCAAACGTGCCCGGGGCTCCGCGCATACGCCGCGCGGGATTGCCGCGGATGGTGCCATTCCGCGTGTGCCGCTCTCGCCGCGCCACCGGACCGATCGGCGCTGACCCCCGCCGGGCGGCCGATCGGCGTAGGCTTGGGTTCATGCATGAGGTACTTCCCGGGGTGTTCCACTGGACCTCGATCCACCCGAAGATTGGGATCGAGGTGTCCTCGTATTGGCTCGACGGGCCCGGGGTGGTTCTGGATCCCCTCATTCCCGCAGATGTGGGACTCGAGTGGTTTGCCGAGCGTTCGCGTCCGCCGGTGGCGGTTCTGCTGTCGAATCGCCATCACTATCGTGACAGCGGGAGCTTTGTCGAGAGATTCGGGTGCACGGTCCGGTGCAATCAGGCGGGGCTCCACGAGTTCACCCACGGGGAAGCCGTGGAGGGATTTGCGATTGGTGATGTGTTGCCGGGTGGTGTGATCGCCTGCGAGTTCGGCGCGATCTGCCCCGATGACACCGCCCTGTACCTGCCGGATCATGGCGCGATGGCCTTCGCCGACGGCCTGGTCCGTGGTGGACCTCATGGTGCCGGACCGCGACTTGGATTCGTCCCCGACATCCTGATGGACACACCGGAGCGCACGAAGCAGCTGCTGCTGGAGGGGCTGCGGCGACTGGCATCCGCATATGCGTTCGAGCATCTCCTGCTGGCCCATGGCGGGCCGGTGATCGGGGACGGTCGACGGCAGCTGGAGGATCTGCTTGCCGTCGGCGGCCGGACCGCATTTGAGCTATAGGCGGGTGGACGGGTTCAGTCCGCACGCCTGAATCTCGACCTAGGGGCCGCAGATCAGGTTGTGTCGGCGCCCGTGTGGCGGTTGTCGGTGCATGCTCCGCACCAGGCCCATGGATCCATCGTCCGGGGAACGTGGGTCCGAGTCGGACAGGCTCCCGGTCGTATGCCGCAGCGAGCGGATACCCGGACAATTCGCCAGCGAACCGCTGTCCGGTAGGTCGCGTACTCGGGACCTGAGTGGGTGAGCCAGGTCTCCTCACGCGAGGCCGTGCGAGCCGATAGGGCGGCCCCAGCAGTCCAGCGGGCGCGATCGCGCGCCTCGTGCACCGCGCCAAGATTCTCTCGCTGAGCGGCGATCGTTTCCGCCTCAACGAGTGGGACCTCGGGGTGCACTGCGTCGCGCACGTCACCTCGGTGACCTCAGCCCGCCTCACGGGGATCGCCGGCCGCATACTTCGTCTGCTCGCCCGCGGCTCGCGTGGCAACGCGTCATCCCTCGAGGGGGGCAATTCCGTGCCGGTCGCCCGGGCTCGAAACCCCCGTAGAGCAGGAGTTCTTCTGCCGAAGCGTTTTTCCGTGCTCCCGCAGCGCGGCACGCGGAGCCGAACTCGCGGCCGAACTGCTGCCCATCTCGGCGTCGTCCGAATCCCTGTAAGCCGGTGTGGTTCCGAAGATCGGGTGCCGCTGGTCAGCCGCTTGCACGTCACGGCCCCGCGCCAGCAACCTCAGGCTCTAGTTAACGCTTATGCATGGACGCGACGTCGCGCCGAGCTGCTGGGGTAGGTCGTCATGGAGACTGGTTCGGCAGGGCGCCCGGTTTTCCTGAACGCGACATGGGCAGATGTTGCCGGCGAGGATGCCGAGGCGTGTCTCGGCCATAACAGGGGCGACGTCGTGGTGGACGAAGACGGGCCCCTGCGTGCGTGCACCGGCCCGACGCGACCTCGCGTGGATGCGGCTGTCGGTCGCCCAGACCACCAACGTCGGCGCGGCTGGCGCGTGCCCGACGTGACCAGGGCGCGATGGCCTCGGAAGGCCGGCGGTCCGCCGCGCATGCAGCAAAAGACGCTCTTGAGAGCCCGGGTGGGGTGCAGACCGATCCGTACCGCGCGGGGACCTTCCGACACGGTGCAGATCGGGCCTTGTTCACCCTTACGGCCGGGTTGCCTCAGGGAGCACATCGTGGGTGACCAGAATCGCGCCTTCGCCGTCGGTGTAGGCCTGTTCACCATGAGCGATGATGTCCATCCCGACCGACTCCTCGCGCGCCGTGGCGCGCAACGGCATCACGAGACCGAGGACCTTCAGGATCGCGAAGGTGCCCACGAACGCATAGGCCGGCGCGGCCAGCGCGGCCACGGCTTGCCAGCCGAGTTGCCCGGGGTGGCCAAACAGTAGGCCGTTGGCGACGCCGTTCCATGAGATCTCGGCAAAGAGGCCGATAAACAGGATTCCCATCAATCCGCCGAGCCCATGGGCACCCAGCACGTCCAGCGATTCATCCAGGCGGGTACGCGGGCGCCAGACGATAAACGCGTAGCTCGGGAGCGCGGCCACCGCGCCGAGCAGCATCGCCGCGAGCGGACTCACGTATCCGCACGCCGGGGTGATCGCGACCGCACCGACGACGATCGCCGTTGCTGCACCAATCGCGGTGACTTGCTTCTCCCGCCAGAGATCGAGCACGAACCACATCACGAGCGTGCACGCGGGCGCGAGCAGAGTGTTGGTAAATGCCAGGACGCTGGAGTGTCCCGTCGAGTAGCCGCTGCCTCCGTTGAACCCGAACCAGCCGAACCAGAGCAGGCCCGCGCCGAGCAGGACCAGCACCGTGTTGTGCGGCAGGAGGGCTTGGCGCCCGTAGTCCTTGCGCGCGCCGACGACCAGCGCCGCCGCGAGCGCGGAGAACCCGGATGCCATCTCGACGGGCACGCCACCGGCGAAGTCGAGGACCCCATGCGACTGGAGCCACCCGCCGCCCCAGACCCAGTGGGCGAGCACGGGGTAGATCAGGATCGACCACAGCACCATGAACACCAGGAAGGTGGAAAAGCGCATGCGTTCCACGACCGCGCCGGATACCAGTGCGGCGGTGATGATGCAAAACGCCGCCTCGAAGGCGAAGAACAGAAGTTGCGGAATCGCCATTCCGGTGCGTGGCGCGAACCCCACGCCGTTCAGGAAGGCATATTTGAAGCCGCCGACGAAACCGTTCCCCGTGTCGAAGGCGAGCGAGTATCCCACCAAGGCCCAGGTGATGGTGACGACGCCAAGGGCGCCGATGCTCATCATGAAGGTGTTGAGGGTGTTCTTGGAGCGCACCAGTCCCGCATAGAACAGGCCCAGCGCCGGGGTCATCATCAGCACGAGGGCGGTGGCGACCATCATCCACGCGGTCGCGCCGGAGTCGATGTGCGCCGCACTCATTCCTGGTCTCCTTGGGAGTCTCGGACCGGGGTAACTGCCAATGCGTCGCTCTCGCCGGTTCGGATGCGCACCGCCTGCGCGAGGTCGACGACAAACACTTTCCCGTCGCCCACTTCTCCGGTGCGCCCACCGGTGCAGAGCGCGTCGATGGTGGGTTGTACAAAGTCCTCGGAGACGGCGACCTCAAAGCGCACCTTGTCGGCCAATTCCATCTTGACCGTCGTGCCGCGGTAGGTCTCCACGCGGTCCAACTCTCCTCCGTGGCCTTGCACACGGCTCAGGGAGAAGCCTCGGATTTGCGCGCGATACAGCGCCTCAAGGACGTCGTTGGCCTTCTCCGGCCGGACGATGCCGATCACGAGTTTCACGGTGTCTATTCCTCTGTTCTGGCACGCGGGTTGGCACACATGGGGGTCATATGTGTCGCGCCCGAGTCGTGACGGCCCTGCGGGGAGGGCGGAGCAACATTACCAACGGCGCGCGCGCACACCGCACGGCGTCGATGCGCAGGGCGGGCGCCGGTTGCCACTGGACGAATGATGTTCGGGACGGCATGGTGGGCGGTACCGCCCAGCCGGGCCGCGTCCCAGGGAGGGTCATCGTGACGAGGGTGTGGCGCTCCGGACGACATGTCCGCCGGTCTCGGCGGGTGCGATCGGCCGCTGCGATGGCAGCAGTGCTCGTGGTGGCGATGCCGGCGACCGGGGCCGGGCAGGCGTCGGCGGCGTCCGTGGCCGCGTGCACGACCGGAAATGCGGCTCAGATTGCGGCGTGGACGCCGGACATGAAGACGGCGATCGCGTACGCGCGCACCCGGCGCGGCGATATCTCGTTTGCCGTGCGCACCACGCGGCATCTGTGGGGCTATCGCGACCAGCGCGTCGTGGTCACCGCCAGCGTGCTGAAGGCGATGTTGCTCGTGGCCTACCTTGACCTTCCCTCGGTTCGCGACCGGGCCTTGACCGCAGCGGACAATGCGCTGCTTGCTCCCATGATCCGCGAGTCGGACAACATCGCCGCCACCGAGGTGCGCAATATCGTCGGTGATGGCCGCCTCGTCGCGCTGGCGCGCACGGTCGGCATGCGCCACTTCGGGCCCGCTGCCATCTGGGGGCTCTCCCAGACGACCGCGTTCGATCAGACGCTGTTCTTCCTGCACATCGACGCGTACATCGCACCACGGCATCGCGCGTATGCGCTCGAGCAACTCCGTTCGATCGTCCCGTCGCAGCGTTGGGGGATCGGACGCATCGCCCTGCCCGGGTGGGCGGTGTACTTCAAGGGGGGGTGGGGGTCCGGCACCGGTGCGGTCGATCACCAGGTCACGCTGCTCGTTCACGGATGCAGCCGGATCTCGCTCGCGGTGATGACCCTCAACGACGGGACCCATGCCTATGGCAAGCAGACGCTCTATGGGGTTGCGGTGCGACTGCTCGACCGGCTGCCCCGTTTTCCCGTCCAGACCCGCGCCAGCTAGATGATTGATTCCACGGGAATCCCCGTGGTGAAGGGGTTCAGGACAGAGAGGCCGAAGTCGGCGGTGTCAAGTACACCGTCGACCTGGAGGCCACGATGGACGCCGACCTCGACACTCTCTGCATTGCCGTTTATTGCACAGCCGACGATCTCCTGCCGAGAGCCCGTGGCAACGC
>Ga0182030_10002807_pt1 | contig 37089 bp, 31 predicted proteins | sample 812S3MmetaG_FD_121299 | JGI IMG/M metagenome (GOLD analysis project Ga0182030, IMG submission 121299) | Permafrost microbial communities from Stordalen Mire, Sweden - 812S3M metaG (Illumina Assembly) | ecosystem: Environmental > Terrestrial > Soil > Wetlands > Permafrost | place: Sweden...
ACCTGGTGGCCGTCCTGCTCGAAGTGGGCCAGGTCGCCGAGGACAAATACGTTGGGCAGGCCGCGCGGGTTGAGGTAGTCGTCGACCAGGACGCAGCCGCGCTTGTCGAGCGTGACGCCGGGGCTTGCGGCCAGCATTTTGCCCAGCGGCGAGGCCTGCACGCCGGCGGCCCAGAGCGTGACCACGGCCTCAATTCGCTTGCCCGCGGCCTCAACCCAGCCGGGGCCGAGGTTGGTGACGTGAGTGTTGGTGCGGACTTCGACGCCGAGCCGGGTAAGCGCAGCCTCGGCCTTGGCGGAGAGATCGGACGGGTAAGCGGCGAGCACGCGCGGCGAACCCTCCAGAAGCAGCACGCGGGACGTGGTGGGGTCGATGTGGCGGAAGTCGCGGCGCATGTAGAGCTGGGCAATGTCACTGATAGCGCCGGCCAGTTCCACGCCGGTGGGCCCACCGCCGATGACGACAAAATTGAGCGGAGGGTGCCAGCCGTGCTCGACCATCTGCCGCTCGGCCAGTTCGAAGGCCAGCAGCACGCGGCGTCGGATCTCCTCGGCGTCCTCGATGGTCTTGAGGCCGGGAGCGAGCGGGGCCCACTCATCTTTTCCGAAATAGGAGTGCGTCGCGCCGGTGGCGAGGACCAGGTAATCCCAGCGAACCTGCGCGCCAGAGCCAAGGGTGACGGTGCGGGCATCGGCGTCGACAGCGGTGACCTCATCCATCAGCACCTCGGTGTTGGGCTGGCCGCGCAGGATGCTGCGTATGGGCTGGGCGATGTCTGCCGGGGAAAGCACAGCCAGCGCCACCTGGTAGAGCAGCGGCTGAAAGGTGTAGTGGTTGCTGCGGTCGATCACGGTGACGTCGACGGGCAGGCGCGCCAGGCCTTTGGCGGCGTTGATGCCGGCAAAGCCTCCGCCGACGATAACGACGCGGGGACGGGTGACAACCGGCTGCCGATCCGCATTCGTCCTTAATTCAACGGGCTCGTTCAATCTGTACCCCTCTCACTAGCTCTGATGCGGACATTGGCCCAACGGTCGCAGGCGGTGCGCCATTGGCCGAGTATACCGGCGTGATGACCGAACCGCACCTGATGATTTTTGAGAAGCAGTTCCAGACCAGCCACTGCATTACAAGTCGCAGCGTTCTGAGCTACACTCGCAGGCGGAATCCAACTTTCGTTGAGGAGTATTTGAAAATCGCCATGAGCAAAGCCACAGCAGTGACGGCGGGCGTTCTTCTTGCAGGCACGATAGCACTCGCGAGCACAGTGCTGTTGGCCGCGGACAAACCGGCCTACACCGCTCTGACCAATGCCCAGGCGCTTACGATCCTCGACCAGGTGGAGAAGGACATCAAGGAGAACTACTACGACCCTTCGCTGCACGGCTTCGATCTGGACAAGCGATTCGACGCGGCGCGCGCAAAGATCAGGAATGCGCCGAGTCAGGACGATGCCCTGCTGGCAATTGCGGCGGCGGTTGCCGCGCTGCACGATTCGCATACGAGGTTCATTCCGCCGCGCCGGCCCTACAACGTGGACTATGGTTTCGAAATGCAGGCCATCGGCGATTCATCCTGCTATGTAACGGCGGTGAAGCCGGGAAGCGACGCGGAGGCCAAAGGGCTCAAGCGGGGCGATCAGATTGTCTCCATCAACGGCGTGAAGCTGGCGCGGCAGGACTTGCAGGTCGTCCAGACAGGCTACGCTGTGTTTCCCCAAGCCGGGTTCCACCTGGATGTGAAGCCGCCGGAAGGGGATCAGAAATCCCTTCTGGTGATGGCCAAGGTTACGCCGGGGCAGAAGGAAATATCCACCGCCGACTCCGATGAGTGGATCAAGGCCCGCCCAACGCTGGGGCAGGAAAACAAATCGCGGTTTTTCGAGGTGGATAAAAGAGTGCTCTTCTGGAAGCTGCCCAACTTCATGATCGACCCGCATGACGTAGGCGATCTGGCAAAAAAAGCGCGATCCTTTGACACGGTAGTTCTGGACCTGCGCGGCAACCCGGGCGGAAGGCAAGACGTTCTGCAGGCGCTGCTGGGTGAGTTTCTGGATCACGATGTAACCATCGGAGACCTGAAAGGCAGAAAAGGGTCGAAACCCCTGATCGCCAAAGGTCGCGGCAAGGGGGCCATTGGCGGCAAGCTGATTGTCCTGATCGACAGCGACTCCGCGTCGGCATCGGAGATTTTCGCAAGAACCGTTCAACTCGAAAAACGTGGAATCGCACTTGGAGATCGTTCGTCGGGCGCCGTCATGTCTGCTCGATCCTTTGTTCACGCTGCCCAGATCAATGCGATCGACGTTACTCAATACTGGTCCATGGTTACGATCGATGATTTGGTTTTGTCGAACGGCGAGCGGCTGGAAGGAGTCGGCGTGAAGCCGGACGAAGAGATCGTGCCCGCGCCTGCCGATATTGCCGCAGGCCGCGATCCGGTGTTAGCCCGCGCAGCCGCGCTTGCCGGCGTGGCAATGACACCGGAAAAGGCCGGGGAGATGTTCCCGTTCAAGTGGCCGGAGGCGCCCATCAAGATTCAGTAGCGGAGAAACAGTACGACGATCCGGACACGCAGCCTTAGTTCTGGGCCAGTTCCATGCGGGTGAGCTGGGGACGGCGGCCGGAGTTGGCGTGAGCCAGGATTTCGGCTACGCGCTCAGATTCGGGGTCGAAGACCGGGTCTTCAGTGCCGATGGGGACGGGCTTGTAGGGCAGGAAGACGCGGAAGGTTGAGCCGCGAACCGGATTGCGCTCGGCCCAGATGCGGCCGGAGTGCTGGTGGACGATGGTGCGGCAGATGGCCAGGCCGAGGCCGGTGCCGCCCTTCTGGCGGGAATCCGAGGCGTCGACCTGCTGGAAGCGGCCGAAGATGGACTCGAGCTTGTCGGTCGGGATGCCGCGGCCGGCGTCGACGACCGAGAGCGTGACGCCGTTCAGATCGGGCCGCATGAGCACGCTAACGCAGGAGTTGCGCGGCGAAAACTTGATGGCGTTGGAGATGAGGTTGGTGAGCACCTGGACGAGGCGGTCGGGATCGGCGGCGACCTCGACATGGGTGGTGTCCTGGATCAGCTGCACGCCGGCCGCATCGGCTACCGGGGCGGTGCAGTCGATGGCCTGGCGGACGATCTGGCCCATCTGGATTTTCTTGAAGACCAGCCGGTCGCGGCCGCTCTGCATACGTTCGAGGTCGAGGATGTCGTTGATGAGGCGGAGCAAGCGGTCGGAGTTGGCCAGGGCGATGCGCAGCAGGTTGGCGGCCTTATCATTGACCTCGATGAGGCTGCCGTGGGCGAGCAGGCCGAGCGAGCCGCGGATGGCGGTGAGCGGGGTGCGCAGCTCGTGGCTGACGGTGGAGATGAACTCGTCCTTGAGCCGGTCCAGGGCATAGCGCTGGCTGATATCGCGGAAGCTGAGCACGGAGCCGGACAGGCGGCCGTGGTCGAGGATGGGGGTCAGCGCGTAGTCCACGCGGAAGGGGCTGCCGTCGATGCGGTAGAGGGTCTCTTCGCCGGAGGTGGCCATCAATTGCAGGCGGCCTGTGGCGCGCAGCAAGGGGCACTCGTCGCCGCACTGGCTGCCGGCCGGCGCCGAGCCGTGCAGCAGGTCGTGGACCGCTTTGCCGGTGAGGCTGGATGTGGCCGCGCCGAGCATGCTGACGGCGGCGGGATTGGCAAAGCTGATCAGGCCGTTGGCGTCGAGGCCGCAGATGCCGTCGGCCACGGAGTTGAGCAGAATCTCCTGCTGGCGGTAGAGCTTTTCAGCCCAGCCGCGCTCATGGGAGCGGGCCAGCATCTGGCCGAGCGAAGCGGCGACTGTTTCAACCGAGGCCATGGCCTCGCGGTTCTCGCGCAGGCAGAAGTGGCAGTAGAACTCGAGCACCCCCAGCACGCGGTTGCCCACGCGTATCGGCACGGCGCAGCCGGAGACCATGCCCAGCCTATGCGCAGCCTTGGAATGGGGGTTGGCAGGCTCGTTGGCCAGGTCGGCGACCCAGACCGGGTGGCCATCCTGCCAAGCGCGGCCAGCCAGGCCGATGCCCGGGGTGAGCGCGTTTTCAGTGCTTTCCTTGACCAGAGTTTCCGTGTGCCGTCCGGGTGCGCCCCAACTCGAGCAAAACTCCAGCCGGTTGTGTTCGGCGTTCACTTCCCACTTGAGGGCCACGTCCCAGCCCTGGGAGACGCACAGCGCCTCCAGGATACGCATGGCGGCGACTTCGGGCGAGGTGTTTTCGCCCACAATCTCGCTCACTACCCGCTGCAGGGCGACGCGGCGCTCGCGCTGCACGAGCAGGCGGAGAACCAGGACGGCAGCGGCGGCTCCGCAGGCGAAGATCAGAACCTGATTGAAGCGCGGATCGATGGTCAGGTTGTGGGTGAAGAGGCCAAGAATGGTGGCCAGCGCCAGGCCGGCCAGCACGGGCGACAGAAAAGATGCGCCGCGCTGGAAGAACTCCGCACGCCGCCTGCCGGTCTTGATTCCGTTGGACGGGTCCGCCATATCTCCCCCTGGAAAGTCAGCCTGGAGAGCTCCCAAGCTCCAAAAAACCGCACGTCACGCCCGTCGATTGTTTGCCAATAGACGCGATGCCTATGTTCTCCAGCAAGTTGTGGGCCATTTCGAGATAACAGCGAAGTGATTGATTTGCCGCGAGTTGCCACCGAGTCGCCGGAATTGGGCTGTGCACAGCCGTTTACAGCGTGAGCCGGGTGGTTACAAATGAGGCAGAGGTTGAGAGCGCCCTCTACGGATGCTGCTCGACGGCGATGCTCAAGGTGGGGGTGTTGCCGGAGGCGGCAAGGCCTTCGAGATCGGTGGCGACGCCGGGCATGGTGGCCGGGGTGAAAGTGACCGTGCCGTCGAGGGCCGAGGTCGCCGTGGCCGTCTGCGTGGCCAGCAGCGCCGATGCGGACCAGGTCGTCGCCGAGCGTGGTGACGCGCGGCCAGCTCTCGCCGGTGGGCACGCCGTTCATGCCGGGAGCTCTGGGGTGAGGCGCGGTCAGATCTCGGGGTAGAAGTCGAAGAAGGCGTCGAGCGAGCGCTTGAGCTGGGTTTCAATCTCCTCGCGCGAGCCCTCGATGGTGTGCATCGTGACGTGGGCCTGGTGGCCGTTGGCCAGCTTCAGGGTTGCGTCCTGGATTTCGGTGACTTCGCCTTCCGGCAAAAGCCGCAGTCCGTAGATGAGGGTCAGGTTGGCCATACCAGACATGATAGAGAGGAACGCGGTAGGCTTGCATGTGCAGGAAAGGGAGCGTGCAATGGGCGAGGTAAGCCGGCGGGATTGGTTGAAAGGGGCAGCGGCGGCGTGGGCCGTGGCGCAGGGCCGCTGGGGCGCCGTAAAGGCAGAGGCGGCGGAGTTGCCGCAGGCGCGCCCGGCCAGGGCTGATCGGCACTTTCGCAGCGCGGCCGTCGAGGCTTCGATTGCACGCGTGCAGAAGCAGATTGCCGACCCGGCGCTCAAGATCATCTTTGAAAACTGCTTTCCCAATACGCTGGACACGACGGTGTTCCCGGGCAGCTTTGAGGGCAAGCCGGACACCTACATTGTGACCGGCGACATTGATGCGATGTGGCTGCGCGACTCCTCGGCGCAGGTGTGGCCTTACTTGCCGCTGGCCAAGGGCGACGAGCCGCTGCGCGAATTGCTCGAGGGCGTGATCCGCCGCCAGGCGCGCATGATTCTGCTCGACCCCTACGCCAACGCCTTCATGCGCGATGCGACTGCCGCGCCGCTGAGCTGGGCGGTCCACGACCGGACCGAGCACCACCCCGGCGTGGGCGAGCGCAAGTGGGAGGTCGATTCGCTTTGTTACACAATCCGCCTGGCGCACGGCTACTGGAAGGCGACCGGCGACGCGAGTCCCTTCGACGCGACGTGGAAAGAGGCGGCGGCAACCATTGTGCGCACCTTCCGCACCCAGCAGCGCAAGGATGGTCCCGGGCCGTATTCGTTCGAGCGCGAGTCGCCGGTGCCGACCGACACGCTGCCGCTGAGCGGGTTTGGCAATCCTGCGCTGCCGGTGGGGTTGATCTTTTCCATGTTCCGCCCCTCGGACGATGCCTGCATCTATCCGCTCTTTGTGCCTGCGAATTTATTTGCGGTAACCAGCCTGCGCCAGCTGGCCGAGCTGGCCGGCCAGGCGGCCGGCGACGCCAAACTGGCTGCCGACGCCGAAGCCCTGGCCGCGGAGGTGGAGCGCGCACTGGCCGCATACGCCAAGACGCAACACGCGAAGTTCGGCGAGATATGGGCCTATGAAGTGGACGGTTACGGCAACGTGCTGAAGATGGACGACGCCAACGCGCCCGGGCTGGTGAGCCTGGCATACCTGGGCTGCTGCGCCCTCGGCGACCCGCTCTACCGGCGTACGCGGGCCTTTGCGTTGAGCGAGGCGAATCCGTACTTCTTCCGCGGCAAGGCGGCTGAGGGCATCGGCGGGCCGCACGAGGGGTTGAACATGATCTGGCCCATGGGGATCATGTATCGCGCGCTCACTGCGACCGGCGACGAGGAGACTCGCCAGTGCCTGCGCTGGCTGCGCGATACAACGGCCGGAACGGGATTCATCCACGAGTCGTTCCACAAGGACGACGCGAGCAACTTTACGCGCCCCTGGTTTGCCTGGGCCAACACGCTCTTTGGCGAGCTTGTGGTCAAGCTGGCAGCGGAGCGGCCCGCGCTGTTGGGTGCACCGCTCGGCTGACGCGCCTGCTCGGAATCCGCACGGCTGGTCGTGCATCTAGAATCAGGATAGGGAAACTCCATGACTGATATTCGCGATACGGTAATTCTGGGCTCGGGATGCGCCGGGCTTACGGCGGCCATTTACACCGGCCGGGCTGGCTTGAACCCGCTGGTTCTTGAGGGACACGAGCCCGGCGGACAGCTCTCCATCACCACGATGGTGGAGAACTTTCCCGGCTGGCCGGAGGGCATTCAGGGCCCCGAGCTGATCGACAATATGAAGAAGCAGGCGGCGCGCTTTGGCGCCACGTTCCAGCTGGCGCACCTGAACAAGGTGGAGCTGGGCACGCACCCGATCAAGCTTGAGACCTCGGCTGGTGTGATTCACACCCGCACGCTGATTGTGGCCTCCGGCGCCAGCGCGCGCTGGCTGGGCATCGAGAGCGAGCAGGCTTTGATTGGCCACGGCGTTTCCAGCTGCGCCACCTGCGACGGGTTCTTCTTCCGCGGCAAGGAGATTGCCGTGGTTGGCGGCGGCGACTCAGCCATGGAAGAGGCGCTGTTTCTAACCCGCTTCGCCACCAAGGTGACGCTGCTGCACCGCCGCGAGGCCTTCCGCGCCTCGAAGATCATGCTGGACCGCGCCATGGCCCACCCCAACATTGAGCTGCGTACCAACACCATTGTGGAAGAGGTGCTGGGCGTGGAAGAAAAAGACGTGCGCGGCCTCAAGCTCAAAGATGTGAAGACCGGCGTTCAGGATGAGTTGGCCATCAGCGGCCTCTTTCTCGGCATTGGCCACGAGCCCAACGCGAAGATGTTTGCGAGGCAGATGGATCTGGACGAGGACGGCTACATTCGCACAACCGGAAATGTCTTGACGACCCACAACGGAGTTGCGATTCCCGGCGTGTTTGCCTGCGGCGACGTGCAGGACCGGCGCTACCGCCAGGCGATCACCGCGGCCGGCTCGGGCTGCATGGCGGCGCTTGAGGCGGAGAAGTACCTGGAAGAGCACGGGCACTGACCACCTGCGGTGGAGCAGACGCTCGGCACTTGCAGTGCGGCAGACGCTCGCTATTCGCTCGCACGAGCTTCCTGCTTCCCACCCATGCGACAGAAAGAAGTCGCATGGATGGGGCACGGACCTTCAGTCATTGCGGACCGGATACGAACTGACCGCTCGCGGCGCTCGCAGGAAGAGGAACGGCATGGCAACGATCTTTCCCGGCCGATATACGGCGCAGAGCGACGTGCCCTTTGTCGTCTTCCTGATCGGATTTCGTGTGAACCGCTGGCTGGCGCTGCGCAGCTGGACGCGCGTGGCTGCGGCGATGGGCCCAATGATCGCCGAACTGAAGCGCAATCCGCAACTGGGCCTGCTGCATGTGGAGACGTTCCTGTACTGGCGCGGCGTGGGGATGATCCAGTACTGGCGCAGCTTTGAACTGCTTCATGCCTACGCGCACGCACGCGATTCAGCGCACTTGCCGGCGTGGGCAGAGTTCAACCGGCGCATCGGCGGCAATGGAACGGTGGGCATCTGGCATGAGACGTACACGGTTGCGTCGGGGCAGTACGAGAGCATCTACGTCAACATGCCGCGCCTCGGCCTGGGTAGCGCGATGCCGCATGTGCCCGTCACCGGCCGCCTGGACAGCGCCCGCGCGCGCATTGGCCAGAGAGCATCGCAGGAGCCGGATCAAGAGTTGTGAAAGACGAAGAAGGCCGCAGCCACCAGGCACGCGGCGGCAGCTCCATGGTTCCAGCGCAGATGGCTGCCGAAGGAGAACGTGGTGAAGACGGCATCGCGTTTCACCGGGTTTTAGCAGCAATTGGCTCCGGAGCAAGGAAAGAATGACGGCATTGGCGGAAAATCTGGAGCGGCTGGAAGAGGCGATTGCGGCTGCCTGCCGGAAGGCCGGGCGCGGGCGCGGCGAAGTGGAGTTGATGGCCGTGTCCAAGACCTATCCGGCGGCGACGATTGCCGAGGCTGCCGAGCTGGGGTTGCGGCTGTTCGGCGAGAATCGCGTGCAGGAGTTTGGTGGAAAGGCCGAGGAACTCGCGGGTTGGCGAGCGGAGGGAAGCAACGCCGCAGCGGATGAGCCGATCCTCGTGCATCTGATCGGGCATTTACAGAGCAACAAGGCGGCGCGTGCGGCGGAGCTGTTTGACGCAGTGGATTCGGTCGACTCGTTGCGGCTGGCGGAAAAGCTGAACGAAGCTGCGGGGAAGCTGGGCAAACGCCTGCCGGTGCTGATCGAGGTGAAGCTCAGCTCGGAGCAGACCAAGGCCGGACTGGAGCCAGAGTCGACCGAGGCCGCGGCGCTGCTTGAGGCTCTCCCGAGCCTGCACGCCCTTGAAGTCCGAGGCCTGATGACGATTGCGCCGTGGGGCGTGGCAGAGGATGTGACGCGGGCTTGCTTCCGCAGCCTGCGCACCTGGCGCGACAAGTGGGCCGCGCAGCATCCGCGGCTGGCGCTCGATGTGCTCTCCATGGGCATGAGCGGCGATTTCCCGCTGGCCATCGAAGAGGGGGCGACGCGCATCCGCGTAGGGACGGCGCTGTTTGGCAAGCGGCAAAAGTGGACTGGAGAAGAGTAGTGCTGCGCACCGTGGTGGAGGGCGTGACGCTGGCCGTGCGCGCCCAGCCGGGAGCCAAGAAGACGGCCATCACCGGCGTCTATGGCGAGGGCCCCGGAGCACAATTGAAGATCGCCGTGCAGGCGCCGCCAATCGAAGGCCGCGCCAACCAAGCGCTCATTGCTTTCCTCGCCATGACGTTCAGCCTTCCAAAGTCGTCGGTCGTCCTCATGGGCGGCGAACTCAACCGCAGCAAGGTCTTCCTGCTTCGCGGAGCTGGCCTCGTTGACGTACGCAGGCGTATCGGCCTGCCGGAGCGGGAATCACTGCGCTGATTGTCACTTTGCGCTATACTCTGTTGATTTCTGTTCGGAGTATTCTCATGTGCCGGGTTGCCGCTTCGACGCGCTTTGTTGTTGTTTGCTCGATTGCACTTGCCGTTTGTACAAACATGATGGGCGCGTCCGCCAGGGAAGAGCCCATCACCAAGAAATCGGATCGGACCGTCTCAGGCGTGGGCGTTATCGATCAAGTGATCGTGCCCGGACCAGAGCCCGTATATCGAGCAGACGGCTACACGTTCCGAGTCAGCGCCACAACCAAGGTGCGATTCCGCGATGGGTTGAAGGCGCTCAACGAGGTCGGCACAAACACGCTGGCAGAGTTTGACGGTGTGCGCATTATCTCCGGCGAGATCGTCGCTACCAAGGTGGAATTCGCCAGGCTCAAACTGCCGAAGCGCACACCCGGACCAACCGATCTGCAGTGGACTACGTTTCCGCCGGGAAGCAAGATCGATGCCTACAAAGGCATCGGGACCGCTGCCATGGACCTCCCGGAGGAGGACGAAGGCGGGTGGTGCGGGTGGTATCCCCTGTCGCAGGACGCCGCACTGCAGCAGCGTGTCCGGCGGGTTGGTCTGCGCGTCGTGCCGCAGTATCAGCGCGACCTGCCTGACGACGATCAAGCGAAGATCCCATTCCGGTTCTATGTGGTGGAGGGCACCTATCGGCGGTCCGCCATCTTCTGCGGCAACGGTCTGGTCCTTGTGCCGCTGGTCGCCGTGGTACGGCTCACGACCGACGAACTGCTTGCCGCGGTACTGGCTGAAGGGGTAGCCGGGGTGATGCAGCAGCAGGCGGAAGATGGACGTCCCTACTCGGTGAAAGATGCGGCGAATCTGGCCCTGAGCGCCAACGGGGGTGCTGTCGCCATGGGAGTTCTAGTGACCGAAAAGTTAAGAACAGGACGCATTTGGGAGCACGGGCGGGGACGCATGGCGCTGGCACTGATGGCCGACGCAGGCTTCGATCCGTACCAGGAGCCGGAGGCTTGGCGGCTTCTGGCCCCGGAGCGCCTGCCCAAGGACCTCACCAAGTTGAAGGACCCCGAGCGCAGCCGATACCTGAGGGCGTTCCTGGCGGAGCAGGAGGCGGCAAGAACCGCCGCCACAGCCCCACAGAAGATCGGTGATGCAGAGACCAGCGCGCCAGACGCGGCAGCAAAGCAGTAAGCCTAGGAGCGTGTTGAAAACCCCTGGCTTTGTATCAGGGCACGACTTAAGTCGTGCCGCAAGTGCCGCAGAATGGATGTGGGCTTTACAGGCTGCGGCAAAACTCGTTCGGGCGGTAGGCCGGGGATTTATCCCCGGCACAAAGCCAATTAAATCAATAAGGGCTTCAGCCCCTGAGGTACGCTTCTTGGGCATTTTGCCTGAAACAAGGCCTTTTTCCGCAGCCTGTTTAGCCCCCGAGCGCGAAGCTCTCTGTCCCAAGTTACTACTTCAACAGGCGTTAGCGTCGCTGCGGGTCAAAGGCGGCGGCGAGGGCTTCTTCCGGCTCGGGGCGGACGCGGAAGTCGGCGTGGGCTTCGGCGAAGGCTATTCGCCCTTCGCGATTGATGACATAGGTGGCAGGCAAAGGCAGGCGCCAGCTCTTGTCCCCGTTGACGAAGGGAATGTTGACCAGGATGGAGAGATAGTAGGCGCGGTGGTACTCGGGGACGGTGTAGACCAGGCCGAATTTTTCCGCCACCGTGTTGCCGGGGTCGTGCAGCACCGGGAACGGCAGGCCATGCTGGCCGGCCATGAAGTCGCTCTGCCGCTCGATCTGCGGGCCAATGGCCACCATCAGCCCTTCGCGCTCGCGCAGCGTGCCGTAGAGGTCGCGCCAGGCTTCGAGCTCCGTCACGCAATACGAACACCAGCGACCGCGAAAAAATTTGATAACCAGCGGACCGAGGGCGAGCAGGTCTTCCGAGCGCACCAGGCGGCCGGACGCATCTTTCAGCGCGAACTCGGGAGCAACAGCGCCAACGGGCAGGATTTTTTCTTCGATGCCGGAAGCAAATAGTTCAGACACCGCTCGTTCGCCGACAGCAAGGCGCTCGGCCTGCACCAGGTGGCGGGTGTTGGCGGTGATCTCGTCGAGTTGGTCCTGCAGGGTGGTGGTGGTCATGCTTGCGCCTGTTTGCTGTTAAGACGGCCTGAATCGGCCATAAGTTTTATCGCCCGAAGCGTTGTTTGCCGCCCATGCCCATGGCGCCTAATCCGCCGCGCATCATCTTGGCGCCCAAGCCGCCTTTGCCCATCTGCTTGAACATCTTGGCCATCTGCGCGTATTGGCGGAGGAGATTGTTGACGTCTTGCACTTCCGTTCCGCTGCCCTTGGCGATGCGCTTGCGGCGGCTGCCGCTAATGATCTCGTGGTTGCGGCGCTCGAGCGGGGTCATGGAATTGATGATGGCTTCAAGGCGCACGAACTGCTTTTCGTCGACGCTCTTTGAGGCTTGCTGCAATCCGGCGAAGGGACCGACCGAGGGCAGCATCTTGAGGATGCTTTCCATCGACCCAAGCTTCTTGATCTGGCGCAACTGGTCGCGGAAGTCTTCGAGCGTGAAGCCGTCGCCGAGCAGGGCTTTTTTGGCAAACTCCTCGCTCTTCTTGCGGTCGAGCGTGGACTCGGCCTTTTCGATGAGCGACATCATGTCGCCCATGCCGAGGATGCGGCCGACGATGCGATCGGGATGAAACGGCTCGAAGGCGTCCGGCTTTTCGCCCACGCCGATGAACTTGATGGGCTGGCCGGTGACGTGGCGAATCGACAGCGCCGCGCCGCCGCGGGCATCGCCGTCCATCTTGGTGAGGATGACGCCGGTGAGGCCCAGGCGCTTGTGAAAATCTTCGGCGGAGTTGACCGCGTCCTGGCCGGTCATGGCGTCGGCGATGAAGAGAATTTCCGACGGGTTGAGCAGCTTCTTCAGCCGGGCCATTTCATCCATCAACGCTTCGTCAATGTGCAGGCGGCCGGCAGTGTCGACGATGAGGGTGTCGCAGCCCATGATCTTCGCTTCGCGAAGAGCTTCCTTGGCGAGGCGGACTACGAGATCGGGGCTGGCGGGCTCGCCCTTCTGGTCGCCTTCGTAGAGTTTGGCTTCAATGGATTTGGCGACGACTTTGAGCTGCTCGCGGGCGGCGGGGCGGTAGACGTCGACGGAAACAAGCATCGGTCGATGGCCGCCCTTTTTGAGCCAGGCGGCAAGCTTGCCGGATGTGGTGGTTTTGCCGGAACCTTGCAATCCGGCCATAAGGATCACGCTAGGCGGCTGCGAGGCGAACTTGAAGCGGGCCGTGTCCTTACCCAGTAGGGTGATCAGTTCGTCGCGGACGATCTTGATGACCTGCTCGGAGGGCGAAAGAGCTGTGAGGACTTCCGTCCCGACGGCCTTGACGCGGATCTGCTCGATCAGGTCGCGGGCCACGTTGAGGTTGACGTCGGCTTCGAGGAGAGCTACGCGGATTTCGCGCAGGGCTTCGGCGATGTTTTCTTCGCTAAGCGTGCCCTGGCCACGGAGGGTCTTGAAGGCGCGCTGGAGCTTGTCTGTAAGGTTTTCAAACATAGGTCAACTCCCAGTGTATCGCGGCACCTGCGCCACGTGCGGTGGGGCAGCCGGCGCTTGCGCGCCAGAGGGTTCGAGGTTTCCCACCCATTCCGCGAAAAGCCGCGTAATGGATGGGGCACCCAGCAGACGCCGCTTGCGCCGCATGAGGCTCGTCTTTTCCCACCTGGCACACGGCGGCCGAAGAACCCCTGACGCCGATGGGGATTAGAATGGGCACGCCTGAGATGTAGATGGGGAGGACATGATGAATCGCCGCAACTTTGTGAAGACCGCAGCCCTGGTTCCGCTGGTAGCAGGCAGCGGCCCGCTCGGCTGGGCGTCGGCGGCCACGGCCGGCGCCGAAGCAGCGATGCCTGCAAGCCAGGGAGACTTGGCCGCGCGCTACCAGCTGACGCTGCGCCGCGTGCTCCACGGCCAATCGCCGGCCTACACCGAGGATTTTGTGCTGGCCGATGCGAAGCCGGAGGCGGTGCGGCGCTTTACCGAGTACAGCGGAGACGTGTCCGGCCGGTACATTGGCGCGCTGGCCACGGCGGCCCGGGTGTATGGAACGCCGTTTCCCGGCCTGGATGGGCTGGCGGCGAAGGCCGTGGCACTGCAAAAGCCGGATGGCTACTTTGGCAGCACATTCCACTACGACAAACCGACCGATCTGGACCTGGCGCTGCTGTGGGGCAACGGGCGGCTGCTGGTGGGGCTGCTCGAGTACTACAGGCTGAATCCCGAGCCGCAGGTGCTTGCCTGCTGCAAACGGCTGGGCGACTGGCTGGTGCGGATTGGGCCGCTGATGCTCTCCGATGAGATTCGCGCGGCATTCGGCGCGCAGCATTTTGCATCCAGCTACATCTGCTGGATGCAGCAGACCGAGGGGCTGGCCAATCTGTACGCGGTCACAAAAGACGAGCGCTACAAAGCCCTGACCGCACAGATTGCGGCAGTGATCGAGCGGCGGCCGGGCGACCATGTGCACGGCTACCTGACCAGCCTACGCGGCGTGATGGACCTGTACGCAGCCACCGGAGATGCCAGGTTTCTGAGCCAGTGCGAGGCGGCATGGGACGGCGTGGCCGGGTCAAAGGATGCGCTGATTACGGGCGGCGTGCCGGAAGGCTGGAGTCCCAACGGGCACAGGACCGAGGGCTGCGCCGAGGCCGACTGGGTGCGGCTGAGCCTGGGGTTGTGGCGGGCTACCGGCAAGCAGAAGTACCTGGAGATGGCGGAGCGCGCAGTCTTCAACGAGCTGGCCTTCAACCAGTTCGCGACGGGCGACTTTGGGCATCGGGCGTACACCGAGACCGGCTTGCCGGGCGATGGGTCTGCGCGCGCATGGTGGTGCTGCACGCTGCACGGGCTGCGCGCGTTTCCGGATATGCACGGGAGCGTCTTCCGCGAGACGAAGGAGGGATTGTGGTACGACCTGCCGCTCGATGGACGGACGATGAGCGGAGGGGCGGAGACGGGCAGGCTCTCGGCCGTTGCGGAGTCTCGGCTGGCGCGGGATGGAACGGTGCGGATTACGATCACCGCGGCGGGCGCGGGGCCGGCGGCGCTGCGCGTGCGCAAACCCGTGTGGGCCGAGCAGGTGGAGCTGCACGTGAAGGGCGCGGGGCAGCTGCCAAAGCTGGAGGATGGTTCCGTGAGTGTGGAGCGGGTGTGGACCGCGGGGGACGTGGTCGAGGTGAAGTATGCCATGAGCCTGCGCCAGTTGCCGGCCGGAGAGGAACGCGTGGCGTACTTTTACGGCCCTTGGCTGCTGGGTGCGCCGTGGAGCGACAATCCGGTCTACTTCAACGAGCTGACGACGGACAACCGCCTGGAACGCGGCCAGGAAGCTTCGTTGGGTGCAGCTCCGCAGCCCGGACGGCGCTTCACCGTGCCGGTCGCAGCAACGGTCGTCCCATTTATCCCAGCTGAGTATCCCGATCAGCCGCAGAAGGTGGCGCTGCGCGCCATCGCAGAGCAAACAGGGATGAGCACGACGGCATGGGAACTGCGGTTTCTGGGGTCAAAGCAAGGGTAGGCGATTGGGGTTTGCGCGGTTAGACCCACTCGCCCTGGCGCATCAGGGGCTCGACGGTCCCGGTGGCGGTGATGCCGTCGATGTCGAGCTTGTCGGAGCCGATCATCCAGTCGACGTGGATGATGCTATCGTTGGCGCCCTTTGCCGCGAGTTGCTCCGGGGTCAGGTTGTTGCCTTCACGCAGGCACGAGCTGTAGGACTGGCCTAACGCGATATGGGAGGCGGCGTTTTCATCAAACAGCGTATTCAGGAAGAGCATGCCGCTGGAGGCGATCGGCGACGAGTGCGGCACCAGCGCCACTTCGCCCAGACGGCGGGCGCCGTCGTCGGTGTCGATAAGGCGCTGCAGCACCTCCTGGCCTCGGGTGGCGCGGGCTTCGACGATGCGGCCGTGTTCGAAGCGGACCTGGATGCCTTCGATCATGGTGCCCTGGTGTGAGAGCGGCTTGGTTGCCGCGACGGTGCCGTCGGCACGGTCTTTGTGGGGGGTGGTGAAGACCTCTTCGGTGGGCATGTTGGGGATGCAGTAGAGGCCGTTGCCCGCCGTCGTTCCTCCGCCGAGCCAGAGATGATCGTCTGCCAGGCCGAGGCGGAAGTCGGTTCCGGGACCGCGATACTGGAGCGCGGCATAGCGCTTCTCATTCAACAGGGCTGCGCGCTTGTGCAGGCCGGCATCGTGGGTCTTCCAGGCGGAGACGGGGTCATCGGTGTTGATGCGGGTGGTTTGGAAGATGGCCTCCCAGAGCTTGGCGAGAGCGGCGTCGGGCGCGTCATCCGGAAACATGGAAGCGGCCCAGGCGGGGGTGGCGCCGGCCACGATGGTCCAGTTGATCGCGTGGCGGGTGATGAGCTCAAGCGCGGGGCGATAGGCCTGGGAGACGGCGCGATTGGCGCGGCCTACCTTGTCCGGGTCTTCATTCGACAGCAAGGTGGGGTTGCCGCCAGCGATGGCCAGGCGGGCGGAGCCGCTCTTGAAGGCCGCGCCCATGCCGTCGTAGAGCCACTTGGCGGCGTGGTCGAAGCTCGCGTCGGGTGCCAGGCGATAGCGCATCAGAGCGGCTTCGTCGTCGCTGTAGAGCGTGGTCACGAGCGAAGCGCCGGCGCGATAGGCCTGCTCGGTGATGCGGCGCGCAAGGGGAACGCTGTCGAGCGAGGCGGTCATCAGCAGTTCCTGGCCCTCACGCAGGCCCAGGCCGACGCGCACGGCAACCTCGGCCAGGAGATCGAGTTTCTGTTCGTGGGTGCGCTGGGCGGGGGCGATGGCGGCGGTGCTCATATCTTCTTTCCTCGACATTCTCTTTGAGAGTTGGGACGGGCAGGCGATCGGGTGGGCCGGAGCGCGTGTGTCAATTCTAGACGCCGCATCTGCGATGGGCAGACGCTCGTTACCCGCTTCTCTGAGTTTCTTCGCTTTCCTACCCATTCCGCGATAGGACGCGGAATGGATGGGGCACGGAGCACCGGCGGCGGGGCGGCGTTGTCCCGGATGAGGAATGGGTGAGAATTATGGGCGCGGTTGTAAACTCGGCCTGAGTGCGGGCGTCTACATGGGTGATGGCAGCCGGCACTGCATTGAAAGCGATAACCATGCCTACGGCAGAAGAGATTGCCGCAGAGGAGTTTTCTCTGGTGGTCACGCGGCACCGGCCGCAGATCTTTCGTTTCCTGCTCTCGTCCACGCGCGACGTGGACCTGGCGGAGACTCTGACGCAGGAGTGTTTCCTGAAGGCGCACCGCAACTGGGGCAGCTTCCGGGGCGAGTCGAGCGCGATGACCTGGCTGATGCGCATCGCCATCAACCTGCAGAAGGACCACTGGCGCAACCGGCGGATGCAGTTCTGGCGGACGACGCGCACCAACTCGGTGGACCTGGATGAGGCCAGCGAGTGGCTGCCCAGCGGCGAAAGCTCAATTGAGCAGCAGTTGCTGGCGCGGGAGCGGGTCAAGCAGGTGTGGACGGCAGTGAAGGGATTGAGCGAGCGGCAGAGGACGGTGTTTCTGCTCCGCTACGTGGAAGAACGGGAGCTGAGCGAGATTGCCGCGGCAACGGGATTGAGCGAGGGCACGGTGAAGGCGCACCTGTCGCGGGCGGTTGGCAGGGTGCGGCTGGAGCTGGGGGGGAAGCGATGAGCGGGATGGAAAAGCAGGGAAACAAGATGGACAAATTGACAGACCCATTTGAGGGACGGCCCGCGGACGCCGAGGATGTGGAACTGGAGCAGGTGCTCAAGAGCTTCAAGTTGAGCGTGCATGCCTGGAGCGATGCGGCGTATAGCCGGCCGCGGACGGTGCAACAGACGGTACGCCGCCGCAGCTGGCGGCTGGCCGTGGGCTGGGCACTGGGTTGTGTGCTGGTGGCCGGCAGCGTGAGCGGGGGCCTGTTCGAGCGGCAGCACCAGATCGAGTTGAAGCAGAGGGCGGACCGGCAGCGGGCCGCCGAGCAGCGCAAGCAGGTCCAGGAGCAGCAGGCGCGGGCCCAGGTCACTGACGAGGATTTGCTCGCGGACGTGGACAGCGATGTATCGCGGCAGGTTCCCAGCGCCATGGAGCCGCTGGCCCAGATGATGGCCGGCGACGAGACCAAGTAGGCAGCAGCAACGCAGCAGAAAACGGAGAGCCCCTCAGAGATTGAGGGAAGGAGCGAAGGATGAAGGCTGGATTGACGGTAAAACTGGGGATGGCGATTGCGGGAGTTTTGATGGCCGGCGCGGCGGTTGCGCAGGGTCCGGGTGGGGGTGGTCCAGGCGGGGGTGGTCCGGGTGGGGGATTTGGCGAGCATCGCCCGCCCATGGAGCGGTCTTTCGGGGCCCAGGGCGAGCATGGGCGCTGGTGGAACAATCCCAAGGTGGCCGAGCGGCTGAAGCTGACCGACGTGCAGCGCAAGGCGATGGACGACACGCTGCAGCAGCACAGGGAGACGCTGGTGGACCTGCGCGGCACGCTGGAAAAGGCGGAGCTGGAGCTGGAGCCGATGATGAAACAGGACCAGCCGAACGAGAGCCAGATTCTGGCCCAGATCGACAAAGTGGCGCAGGCGCGCGCCGAGCTGGAAAAGGCGAATGCGCGGTTCCTGCTGGCCATTCGCAGCAAGCTGACGCCGGAGCAGTGGAAGCAGTTGCAGGCGGACCGGGAAAGCCGTCCGCACGGGGCGTGGGGTCAGGGCGCGGGCCGTCCCAACTGGCAGCCGGGCGGGGGCCGCGGAGCGCCGCCGGCCGATGGGCAGGGTCCGCCGCAGCCCGGTCCGCAGAGCATGAACGATGAGGGCCCGGGTCCGGAAGCACTGCCGGCGCCGGAAGCGGGCGAGGGCTTTTTCCAGTAGCCGGTTCATTGGCAGGATTCGGCAACACCAAGTTTAGGCAACACCAGGTTTAGGCAACTCGAGATTTCGGCAGCACAAGGTTTACAGGCAGAGAGCAAATACGGTTGAACGTCAAAACCGATGGCGGCAGAGGGCGATCCTTCTGCCGCCGATTTTTTTGCGCCGATTGATGCAGTGAGTCAATGCAAACGGCTGTGGATTGCGGCTGAAGCGAGGCTCGAGACCGCCCCGGCTGCTTCGAATCGAGACGAAGAACTGCCGCGTAATGGAGCAGCAAGTGGCGCGGATCAGGACAGCGGCTGAAGCGATGCGCGACACCCTGTCCGCAGACGCGGCAAACGGGCATTTCGCGGCCTTCTAAAAAAATGACTAAAGTTATTTTCCCGTGCTCCGATGAAGGGGGTGGATGCAGAAACGCCTATCCGGGAAGTAGCGGAGGGCCTGGCGGAAGACTCAACACCGCGGGCGGGGCGAGCACCAGGAATTCTGAAAAGGAGTAACCTTCCATGGCCCTCGGAGTTTTGAACAATCTTTCGGCGATCTACGCAGAGAACAATCTGAACAACACGAACAACAGCCTGCAGACGGTTCTGCAGCAGTTGTCGTCCGGGTCCAAGATCAACTCCGGCGCCGACGATGCGGCGGGGCTTTCGCTGATCAACGGGCTGCAGGCCAACTCGATGGCCCTGGCGCAGTCGGAGACCAACGCGACTGAGGGCGTGGGGCTGCTGGATGTGGCCGATGGCGCGCTCTCGCAGGTGACCAGTCTGCTGGACCGCGCGGTCACGCTGGCCACCGAGGCCTCCAACGGCACGCTCAACTCCACGCAGGAGGCGGCGGCCAACCAGGAGTACACCTCGATTCTGGCCGAGATCAACAACATTGGATCGACGACGACCTACAACCAGGAGCAGGTGTTCACCGGCAACTCGCTGGCCATCTACACCGGCGACTCCTCTGCCGCCGGTTCCTCGCTCGACGATCTGAACATCAGCACGCTGTCTGCAACCACCGTGGGCGACACCGACGGCTCCATGTCTTACGGCAACGGCACCGGGCAGAACGGCACCAACGTCTTCATCGATCTGTCCAACGACGGAACCAAGGCCTCGGTGGGCGACAGCCTCAACTCCTCGGGCGCAACGTCCATCCAGGTTTCTTATCTCAAGACAGGCACGGGCGGCGCAGTTTCCCAGGCAACCTCGACCATCTCGGTGGGCACCGGCACCAACTTTGCGAATACCGCGCAAGGCTTGATGAGCGCGATCAACGACTCCGGCCTGGGGCTGACCGCTACCTTCGGCACCGCGGCGCAGTCCGGCACCGGGGCCGCCGGCACCGCCGCGTCGTCGCTCTACGGCGGCGGCAGCAGCACCGATACGGGCATTATCATCTCCGGCGTGGGCGTGGGCACCGGCACCGATGCCGGAGAGGTGGGCGCGCTGACCGTGTCCGGAACCTCGCAGGACCCGCTCACCGGGACGCTGAGCATCACGGGCGCCAACGGCACGGTTCACACCGTAACGCTGGGCCAGGCCGACTCGACCGACAACATCACCAACCTGGCGACCACCATCAACGCCGACGGCTACGGCATCACCGCTTCCATCAGCGGCGGTACGCTGACCTTCACCTCGGCCAGTTCCACGGCAAGCGTGAGCGGCACCAACCTGACGGACACCGTACTGACGGTTGAGGCTGGCGCCAGTTTGCCGGTCGTATCCACCGTCGGAGCGCCCAAGGGCAACGTTGCCGGTACGGTGGGCACGGTGACGCTGCACAATGCTACCGACATCCTGACCGGCGGCACGCTGGCCATCACCGGACAATCCGGCACGCTGACCAACTTTACGCTGGGCACGTCCGGGACCACGGATAATCTGACCGACCTGGCCAAGACTATCAACAACTGGGCGACCACCACTGCCGCAGGTGCCGGGATCACCGCTACAGTAGTAGGCGGCGTACTGACTATCACCAGCGCCGGCGGCGGTGCGGGGGCGGTGCAGACAGCGCTTACGGGCACAGCCATCACCTCCGACTCGGTAGCCGGATCGTCCAGCTCCATCATCCTGGCCGGAACACCCACCACAGATGTTGCCAGCTCCAGCACAGTCGGTACCTTCACACTGGGCGGAATCGGTGAGTCGGTAACCGATGTCCTCAACGGTACGCTCACCATCGGCACCTCCAAAATCACCCTCGGCGGCACGGGTACCACGGATACGCTTCAGGACCTGGCCAAGACCATTGATGCCGGCGACTACGGCGTGACGGCAACCTACAGCCAGACCAACAAGGACATTGTCTTCACCTCGTCCAACTCCGCGCTGGGCGCAACCGGAGCGATCGCCTTCACGGCCGCGGCCGGCAGCGGAGACCAGACCACGGCGACCGGAACGGTGACCTACACCGCCGCCAATCCGGTGACCACGGCCCAGGACTACTACAGCATCGGCATTTCTTCGAGCGGCGGAATCCAGGACCAGGCCACGGCCGTGGTGGGAGGAACGACCACCTACGGCGGCACGCTCAACACCGGCTTCACCATGGACACCAACTCGACCGGCGGCACGGCCACCATCAGCTACTCGGACGGGGCCGGCGAGAACCTGAGCACCACCGACCTGCTCACCCAGACCGACGCCCAGGCCGCACTGACCGAGCTGAACCAGGCCATCAGCGATGTGGCCGCGCAGGACGGCTATGTGGGCGCGCAGATCAACACGCTGGACGCCATCAGCCAGGTGATGAGCACGCAGCAGGAGAACGTGGTCTCGGCGCAGAACGCGGTGCAGGCCACCGACTACGCCTCGGCCACCTCGAACATGTCGAAGTACGAGATTTTGAGCCAGACCGGCATTGCTGCATTAGCGCAGGCTAACAGTGTGCAGCAGGAAGTAACCAAGCTCTTGCAATAAAGAGGTTAGTAAGAAACGCACCATTGCTTCACCTTCAAGACAACCCAGGGACAGGGCGGCGGCAAAGGTTGAACCTTTGCCGCCCATTTTTTTGCCCGTGCCTCAATGTGGGGTTGCAGTGCCGCGCTGCCGGCTGGTCACCTGTGCAATCCTGCTCAACTCGAACACTGTTTTACACGCCCGGGCGGCGCGCACCCGAATGACGGCATCTCACTCCTCACCGCGCCCTTCGCAGGGCGCAGGAGCGCCTTGGCTCAGGCCGCAGCGCAAAACCTACATAGGAGGCGACAGACATGAAATCCGATGGACCACTGATCCTGGCAGTTCTGTTTCTGGCAGCGGGATTGACGATCATTTTCACCTACGGCGTCGGGACGGGCGGCTTCAATGCGGCTTATCCATTCTCGGCGGCGAACCTGCAGATGTCGATCACCACCAGCGGACCGGCGGCGATTGGCGGGCTGCTGCTCACCGTGCTGGGCCTTTTGCTGATGGTGTGGGCCGTGGTCTGCGCCATTGTGGCGCAGTTTATGGTGTTTGGCACCGGCAGCGGGCGGGCGGCGCGGCAGGAGCGTGTGGAGCAGAAGCGGCTGGACCGCGAAGAGCGGCAGCTGGAGCGGGAAGAGCGACTGAAGGCGTCGTACCCAAAGATGTAGGCCGGGGCGGGCGGTATCGGACTTGCGCGGTCAGGCCTGGGCGGGAGAGCTGCTCTGCACAGAGGCTTCCATAGTGGTGAGGATGCCGCGCAGCTGCTCGAACTCCGGGTGGCCGTGGAGCGGCTTGAGGCGGGGGTCGGCGAGCGTCTGGAAGAACCAGGGGCAGCGCAGCTCGTTGGCGGCGTGCAGTTCGGCGAGCGCGGCCTCCGGGTCGCCGAGCACCAGGTGGACGGCTGGGGCGAAGGAGCGCAATACGTAGCGCTCGCGGCTGAGCCACTGCAGGCGCTCCAGGATGGCGCGCGCGCCGGGAGTGCGACCGGCGCAGGCCAGGGCGTAGGCGTGGGCCACGTTGGCCAGATCGAAGTACGGCTCGCGCTGGGCCAGATTTTCCGCCAGCCGGATGGCGCGTGCGGCATCGCCGTTGCAGGCAAGGATCATGGAGCCGTAGAGAGCGGTGCCCTCGTGGCCGGGGAACAGCCGCAGGGTGCGCTCGATCAGCGCCACGCTCTCGTCGGCTTGGCCATCAAGATGGAAGGCCCAGGCCAGCCGGTTCTGCAGCCACGGCGAGTAGGGGTCGAGGTCGATGGCAGCTCGGAGCAGGTCGATTGCGTCCTGGAAACGGTGCCGGCTGAGCGCAAAGAGCGAGCGCATGCGGGTGGTCCAGGGATCATGGGGCAGGTGGGCGGACAGATCAAAGGCCCAGAGCGCGGCGGACAAATCGCGGTTGAAATGGGAGTGGACCCAGGCCAGGGCGGGCAGCACGCGCTCTGCCGTGCGGTGCAGGTCGGGGATCGACTTGGCGGTGCGCTGCACCAGGTCCGCAGCGACGGCCGGGGCCATGAAGCCGTAGATGCCCTGGGTGACGCACAGGTGCACCAGGTCAACCTTGGCGGCGATCAGCGATGGATCGAGCTCGGCGGCGCGGGTCAGGTGTTGCAGGCCATCCTGCATGCGGTGCCGCTCGAGCGTCTGCCACTCGTGGTGGCCGCGGAGATAGAGCTCGCAGGCCTCGCGGCGGGCGGAGCCGGACTCGTGCACGGGCGCGGCGGAGGCGTCGATGGCAATCCCTTCCCCGCCGGCGTCCAGCGGAGCAGCGTGGTGGTTCGCGGCCGGCGCATGACCGGCTGCCGCCACGGCCGAATGGGCGTCCTCGCCGGCAGGGGCTGCGCCGGGCCGGGCGGCGGCAAGGTTGAGCCGGAAGTGGAGGCGGCTGACCAGTTCCGACTCGCTGCCCACAAGTCTGCTGCGGTCCACAAGCATGTCTTCTGCCCATATCTGGACGCCGTCGGCGACACGAATCATCTCCGCGCGCAGGCGCAGGTGGGCCGGGAAGGCGCGCAGGGTTCCGGCCAGCACCAGGTCGGCTCTGAGCACTTCACCGATCTTTTGCGCGGTGGCGCCACCCTGGGCCAGGCCAAAGACCGAGTCCCGCGCCAGGATGGAAACCTGCGGTGCGGCGGAGTTGCTGAGCCGGGCGATGGTCTCCTCGGCGATGGCCGTGCCCAGGTGCTCGGGGACACCGAACCCGGCGGTGAACGGAGCAATGGCCAGCCGGGGCAGAGCTCTGACTGCGGGCGCGTCGCAGGGCCGCACCTCAGCCAGCAACCGGTAACCGCGCTTGTAAACGGTCTGAATGCAATCCTCCGGCTGCAGCCGGGCGCGCAGCGACGACAGGCAGCGGGGCACGCTGTCGGAGGTGACGTGCACAGCGCCCCACAAGGCCTGCTTCAACTGCATAGGCGAAACGATGTGCCCGGCGTGGGCCACCAGCACTCGCAGTGCGGCCAGCTCCCGGGGTGGCAAATGGAGCAGGACGTCGCCGCGATAGAGCGAGCCATCCGCCTCAAGCCGGAAGCCGGCAAAGCGGACTGGAATTTCCGTGCTCTGTTGGCTTGCGGGCGGAACGCCAGGCAAGGCCGGTGAAGCTTGATCCTTCCGATCCAACGCAGTACCTCGGAGTGCTTGCCAACCTGCTGGCCGATGTCATGCCTTGAGCAAACGCGCAAGGGCGGATGCAAATCCTGGCTGTCTTGGGCACCGCTGCTGGACAATCCGGGGAATATGAAGGCGCAGCATCCCGCCGGGCTAATGGGGCTTCTACTGAACCCCTTCTCCCGGCGGGGTAAGGCAATTATGCGCCGCGGCCAGGGCTGCTGGAAGCATTTGCAAAGGGATTCCCAATGTTAAAAGTAATAAAAGGCGGTTACTATTTTACTAATTAGTTAATAACGAAATGACTCGGAAAATCGCGCGATTTCCCTTATTTTTCGGGCAATTGAGCCATTTTTCCACCTCCGGCCAGCGGGCAACCGGTGAGGGGCTTGAAAGGGCTGGCACCTCCCGCAGCGCGCGGGGACGCTGCGGCTTGAAAACACGTGGATTGGGTAGGCCTGGAGGCGGAAACCTGCCGGGAGGGCAGGTAATCCATCGGCGGCGATCGGTAATCAGAAAGCTGGGTCCGGAGGGGTCCCAAAGTGAGGGGGGGATCGCAGAGTCAGGCTCGGCGATCCCCGGTTCATGATTAGGGCCGGCTCAGAGTGACGCCCAGGCCGGTGGTCAGGACGATGTCGTTGTCCAGGGTGCCGGCGGGCGGGAAGGAGGTGTAGTTGTCGCTGAAGGTGGTGACCCAGGTAAACATCTTGCCCAGCTTGGTGCTGAAGGCGGAGTTAACGGTCAGCTGGTAGTTGTTGAGAGTGCTCAGGTCGGGGTAAAGATAGGCCTGCTCGGTGAAGAGGCTGTTGACGCCGATCTTGCGCGTGTACTGCTCGCCGAGGTCGAGCGCGGCAAAGTTGTTGACGGTGGGCGGGGTAAAGGTCAGTGTCGGCGGCGGTGTGGGGTTGGGGGTCGAGAAGGAGGCGTAATTCTCGTGGGTCCAGGCCAGGCCGCCGGTCACATCGAAGGTCTGTTTGGCGGTCTTGCTGGCGTGCCAGCCGAAGCCGCTGCCGAGGATGGAGCGCAGGTCGAGATCTTGCAGGGCGTTGCTCAGAAAGTCGCCTGAGCCGAAGGCGAAAAGGCGGGGATTGAGATTGTGGTCGTAGCGCAGGCCGCCGCCGGTCTGGTTGGCGCTGGTAGAGGGGACGGCGTTGGCGTTCTCACTGTAGAGGGTGTTGAAGTAGAGGGCGGTCTTGTCGGTGCGGGTGGTGCGGGCCGCGGTCAAGCCGGCGCCGAAGGTGGCGGTATTGGAGTTGCCCTTGGCCAGGGCCAAGCTCACGTTGGCCGCGCCGGCCCATGCATGGCCCCAGTTGGGATGGAGCGACGCCTCATAGGCCTGCTGGTCGGCGGCGTTGCGCAGCACGGTGACCTCGGTCGGCGGCAAGGTGGAGGAGCCGGAGGCAGTGGTGACCACCAGCCCGGCGTCTGTGCGCTCGATGCCAGTGACGGCGAGTTTGCCCTTCGCGGTGGGCAGCACCAGCGGCTGGGCGGTGGTGAGGCTGGTCACCTGGTCCCAGGCGATGGCGATGGGGTCGGCATAGGCGGTTTTGAAGGTCAGCTTGCCGCCGTCGAGCTTGACGGCGGTTCCGGTGAGCCGATCGCCGTTTTTGAGCACCACGGTATCAGCGCGCAGCAGCGGCGTGGCGGTCAGGGAGACGACGGTAAGCGCCACAAAGCAAAGGATAAATCGCAGGGGGGATCGGGTATGCATGGGAAGAAGGCACTCCTCAAATGAGAAAAATCAAATTTCATGATGGGCGAAGACACGCCAGCCGTGGTTTCGGTGTCCTTGTCCATGGTAACTCCCGGGCGGGAGCAAAGTTGCGCAGGCCGGCGGCGAAAACCTTCAGAAATCTTTCAGAAATGGAGAGCCGTGCGGCTGGGAGAATGAACGGTGCAGCCCGTGATGGCCGCAAAGGATGGATTTCGATGGTCAAGACAGTTTCCTACGCACAATGGGCGATGGAGCCCTATGCGATTGGGCCCAAGCTGCGCGCGCTGCGGACGCAAAAACGGCTCACGCTGGCGCGGCTGGCGGCAGAGACCGGCTTGTCAACCGCGCTGCTGTCGAAGCTCGAGACCAACCGCATGATTCCCACACTGCCCACGCTGGCCACCATCAGCCGGGTGTACGGGGTGGGCATGAGCCATTTTTTCCACGAGCCCACCCGGCACACGCTCTCCATCACGCGCAAGGCGCATCTGCAGGGATACGAGCGGGGCATGGAGCAGATGAAGGTGATGCCGCTGAACGCGGCGGCCACGCATGGAGCGGCGCATGGCGGCAAGGATGTCCCGTCCGGAGAGAAAGGCAGCCGGGCTCACCGCCGGACGCCACGGCTGGTGGCGCAGATGGTGGAGCTGGCGGCCAACGGATCGGTGTGTCTGCTGGAATGCACGCAGCAGGCCAGCGGGCTGATCTATGTGCTCGAGGGCAACCTGCAACTGGTCTCAGGCGGCCTTGAGGAGCATCTGGATGCAGGCGACTGCGCGTATGTGGAGAGCGATATGGCCCTGATGGGCAGCGCAGCGGGCAAGCATCGCTGCCGGGTGCTGGCGGTGTTTCCGGCCGCCGAGGGCACGGAATAATCTTCCGATCCGGCGGCGCCTGACGCAGGCGATCTGGAGCAAATTGTGCTCACAATTGTGCTTTGCGACGGTCTGTCTGTTCGAGTCGTCGAGTTCAGGATTCGAGGTCTCCCACCCTTGCGACAAAGACAAGAGCGTCGCAAGGATGGGGCACCCGGCCTCCTGAAGCATTGCAGGGCCGAAAGGCAGAGTGCAGCCGGTCTTAAGCCGTTACGTTCAGCGCATAGCTGTGAGCCGGGCGTGCGGCCTTCCAGAAGACCAGGCTGGCCATCAGCAGCAGCCCGGTTCCGAGCAGCAGCAGCGACGAGGGCTCCGGGGTCGGCGTGATCGGCAGGCCGCCGTTGGGCTCCGACGGGGGCGAATCCCATTGGCTATTCGACCACTCATTCCAGTAATAGACGCCGTTGACTTCCCACAGGTTGATCAGCGCGCCGTTGGCGTCGAACAACAGTCCGTCCACATCCAGCCGCGACCCGCTGTTCGCGCTGACCGTGTTGTCATAATCAAACTGATAGCCGTCGCCAGCAGCGTAGGTGGATACCTGTCCCGGTGTGGGATCGGCGACAACCATCGCGGTCACGCCGTTGATGGTGAAGGTGCCCCCGGTGACGTTGGTGAGACCGCCGCCGAGCGAGTTGCCGCTCAGCTCGCCGCTGCCCGTGAATCCGACGCCGCTGACGGTGAAGTTGAACGACGTTGCATGCGCGGCGGATGCCGACACGAGAGCCGAAGCAAGTGCAAACAGAATGAAGCCGATTTTCTTTTTCATCACTTCCCTCAATTGGACCGCGCGCTCGGAAGTTTCCGAATCGCACGGCTTGCGCTCCCGATCTTTGCGGCACTCACGTCAGGAATCTCCGCGCATTGAGCGCGGTCTGAGCGGTTGTGCCGGGCGCAAGCCATGAGGCGCGCGGGGTCTCCGCGCGGATACCACTACAGGCTTTGTCGCACCAGAAGCTTGAATTGAATCTAGCCGCGATTTGAGGGAGAAGCCATAGCTCTTTCAGGCTAAGCTATAGCTCTTTTATGGGTTTAGGCATGGCGATTCAGGCACTGTTACGCGAGTGCGCACCGGCGCGAGGGGGATTTCGTTACCAAGGTGGCAGGCCCAAGGCGCATCTTGCACTGGCCAAGGCGGAGCGCATGCAGGCCAACTCCGCAACTCCGTAAGTAGCTTACGGTTCGGCGTAGTAGTTGGTGTTGGTGCGCACGGTGAGCGCCGGGTCGTCGGTCTTTACTTCAAGCGAGTGGAACTCGCCTGGGTTGCCGGCTGCAGGCAGCTCGAACGAAAGCGCGTAATAGAGCTTGGCATCGGCGACGCATTGGGCGATCTCGGCGGCCAGATCCTTGCCGTCCAGCAGCACGAGCCCGCCACTCTGGTGGGCGAGCATTTGCAGGCCAAGGCTGCTGGCGGTCATCTGGTCTTCCCTGGGCACGCCGTTGAAGAACGCGTTGTCGTGGTCGGTGCGCAGCTCGACGCGGCGAAACAGGTCGGGCGAGAAGACCGCATCGAGAGTCACCTGGCCCTCGCGCATGGCGTTCGTGATCAGCGCCAGGTTGTCGAACATGTTCTGCTTGACGCCGATCGAGTCGTCGCTGAACTCGTGGCGCAACAGCAGCGGCCAACCACGGCCGATCCAGATGAGAATCGCCCTGCCCTGCTCGTTCTCCTGGTCAACGACGAACTGCTTGAGCGCGGCAACCGAGTGATGGAAGCGCTGGTTTTCGCAGCTGGCTTTCTCATCGGGACGCTCGCCTTCGGAGATGGCGCTTCCGGTGTGAACCGTGAAGGTGGCAAACACCTGCTCCGAACCGCCGCTGGGATCGGTGCAGTCAAACAGGTGCACGGTCCGGGTGAAATTTTGCAGCTGCGCAATGACAGTGTCGCGGTCGCGCGGCGGCTGGCTCACTTTCATGCCCGCGGCGCTGAGAATTCCGATCGAGGTGGGGAAGGCGAGGCGGCCGGGGCTCTGCGCCAGGAATTCCTCCACGCCCGAGCGATCGCCGGCGACGTCTTTGGGGCTGTTATTGACCGCGTCGAGCATGAGGATCACGCGCGCCGGGGCAATGCCCTTGCTGCCCTCGACGGCGCGAAACGAGCTGAGCTTGCGGGGCTGTCCGTTATCGAGCAGGGTGAAGTCATTCTGCTGGAGTCCGGTCACGGGCTTGCCCGCCCGGTCAGTGACCAGAACGTTAAGGATGACGTGGTGCTCGGCCTGGTAGGTGTGCTCGCGCTCTTCATGGGTACGCGGAGTCAGCGTGGGCGCGTGCACGCCCGTGTCGGCCGGTGCCGGCGCGGGCTGCTGCGCCCATGCCGAGCCGGCCAGCGCCAATGCGAATACGCACATTCGATGCAACTGCGCCATGGCGGTCTGCCTCCCCTTGAGTTGAGATGCATTCTTGCTGGGCGAACCAGACAACAATAAGCGATCACGCCCGTGGCTGTCAGCCGGAATCTGGCCCGGTTCCCGGCGCGACTGGCCGCAGTGAAGTCGAAAGCCTCCCGGGAACGTAGTCGAAGAACCCGCATTGCGCAGCTTTGTCGCTTCGGTCGCAAACCGATGAAGTCCCTGCGAGCGAAGAGCGAGCGCCCGCCCCACCGCAGGTGGTTTACCGCCTGCGGATTCGGTGTGTAGGATGAATTCTGATTTCGAGGGACACCAAACGATGCGACCCAACCTGAACCTGATGAAGGCCACACTGACCGGCGCCCTGGGCGGACTGCTTTTCGGCTTTGACACCGTGGTGATTGCCGGCGCGATTCAAGCGCTGGCGCAGCTCTACAGCCTGAGCCCGCAGCAAACCGGCTTCACCGTGGGCATCGGACTGGTGGGCACGGTGGTGGGCGCGCTGGGCGGCGGCTCCATCGGGCAAAGGCTGGGGGGCCGCGAGGCATTGCGCGTGACCGCTGTGCTCTACGTGATCTCCGCCATCGGCTGCGGGCTGGCATGGAGCTGGCCGGCGTTTCTGGTCTTCCGCCTCATCGGCGGGCTGGGCATTGGCGCGTCGTCGGTGCTGGGCCCGGTGTACATTGCCGAGCTGGCTCCGGCCAAGTGGCGCGGACGACTGGTGGGCATCTTCCAGTTCAACGTGGTCTTCGGCATTCTGGTGGCCTACATCTCGAACTACGGCATCCGGCTGCTCAACCTCGGCGCGGCGGAGTGGCGCTGGCAGGTGGGCGTGGCTGCGTTCCCCGCCGTCGCGTTCCTTGCGCTCCTGTTCTTCATTCCCCGCAGCCCGCGCTGGTCTGCCTCGCGCAACCGCATCGACGAAGCGCTGGAAGTGCTGAAGCTGATGGGCGACCCCGACCCCAAGGCCGAGCTGGCCGACATCCGCGAAGCGCTCAAGCAGGAGCATGCCTCGGCCCACGAGCGCGTCTTCCAGTGGAAGTACCGCTATCCGCTGTTTCTGGCCATCTCCATCGGCGCATTCAACCAATTGGCCGGCATCAACGCCATCCTCTATTACCTCAACAGCATCTTTTCCGCAGCCGGCTTCAGCAAGATCTCCGGCGACCAGCAGGCCATCGCCATCGGCTTCACCAATTTTCTGTTTGCCATTGTGGGCGTGTCGCTGATTGACAAGCTGGGCCGCAAGACGCTGCTGCTGATTGGCGCGGCGGGCACGGCCACCTGTCTCGCGGGCGTGTCCTGGCTCTTCGCCACCCACTCGCATCCCGGCGCGCTGGTGTGGCTGCTGGTGGTCTACATCGCGTTCTTCTCCATGTCGCAGGGTGCGGTCATCTGGGTGTACATCGGCGAGGTGTTTCCCACTTCGGTCCGCTCCAAGGGCCAGGGCGTGGGCAGCGCCAGCCACTGGTTCATGAACGCAGCCATCGCCATGCTGTTTCCCGTGGTGGTGCATTCCATGAGCACGCAGACGCCGTTCGTCTTCTTCGCAATCATGACCGTGGTGCAGTTTGTGGTGGTGCTGTTCACCTATCCTGAGACCAAGGGGCAGACGCTGGAGGCGCTGCAGCGCCGGCTAGTGAAGGCGAATTGAGGCGCATGAAGCCCCGCTTACGCAAGACCGTCGACATCGCCCTCGGAACGGGGTGTGGGGCTGTGGTGGCGATCTTTGCGTTCGCAATCCTTGACCGATACTTCAAGGCAACCATGCCCGACTGCGCGCCGGGGCAGATCGACGGCCAATGCGGCCTCGCTACGTTTCTGCAGGTTATCTACTCACTCGCGGGCGCGCTTCTGGCATGGCCCATTGCCGCCGTCTTGTTCGCGCGCTATTTGCTACGACGCTCCGCTCGCGCGGAAGCGCTGATTGAAAAGTCAACCGTAGCCGAGGAATAGGCCGCCGTTCCCTCCCAGAGGGAGGGCGCGAGAATAGCCCCGGGTGAAGTCCGCCACGTCGGACGCAACCCGGGGAACGCCATCCAAGCCACGCTCTCCGCCCCGTAGGGGCGGGACGAACAGGAACCGATCCCGTTCCGGGAACCGCGTGTCATCCCACCTTCGTGCAACAGAATGAAAAACCGCACCTGTGCTACACTGGGTTTGCGCTCAGTGATTTGGCCGTGAGCAGCGGTTTGCCCTTCATACCGGCAAGTTTGCCTGGCACAGATTTTCCCCCGAAGCCCCTCGAGCGTATATCCGTAAGTCTCCCACCCGGAGATTTCGCCTTCGACCGTGAACACGTCCGAAGCGAGGGTTCGAGCATCGCAGCCCGCCTTGATTGGCCGGAGCGCAATGATTCGAATGCATCCGGGGCATGAAAACGAGCAGGGTAGCCAGAGTGGCGATGCGCCCCCTGGCATATGAGTAGCGTGGGTCAGCTCCGCACCCCGGCGTTCTTCTGTTGCATGCCTGACGGGTGAGTCCAAGCGACGTTTTCGGTTCTCTCTTACGCATAGCGAAAAACAGGCTCGCGCCTGAAGTGTAGTGTATGTGTGCGCGCCTCTTGACCGGTTCCGATTGCAGGCTCCAGAGAACGTGTGGAGCTCGCGGAACACCAGGAAGAAAAGAATATTTTGATCACCCAGTTTTCGCAGTTTTCTCTCTCGGCCGCCCTCATGGCGCGCCTCAACGCCAACAAGTTTGAAACCCCCACCCCGGTGCAAGCCGGCTGCATTCCCCCGGCGCTCGAAGGCCGCGACGTGCTCGCCACCGCGCAGACCGGAACCGGCAAGACCCTCGGCTTCCTCATCCCCATCGTCGAGCAGATGCAGAAGGCCGACGTGCGCGGCGCGCAGGCACTCATCCTGCTGCCCACCCGCGAGCTGGCCATGCAGGTTGAGAAGGCCTTCCGCGACATTCGCACCAGCTCCGCGCAGACCGTTGCGCTGGTGGTCGGTGGACTCTCCGAAGGGTCGCAGCTTGAAGCCATTCGCCGCGGTGCGCGGCTGATCGTCGCCACGCCCGGCCGCCTTGAAGATTTTCTCAAGCGCAAGCTGGTGCGTCTGGACGGCGTAAAGATCCTGGTGCTCGACGAAGTGGACCGCATGCTCGACATGGGCTTTCAGCCGGCCATTGCGCGCATCGCGGGCATGCTGCCCACCACGCGCCAGACGCTCTGCTACTCGGCCACGCTCGAGGGCCAAGTGAAGGAAGTGGCACGCAAGTATCTCAACAACCCGGCGCGGATCGAGATCGGCTCGGTGCTCAAGCCCGCGGAGAACGTGGAGCTGCGCACCTTCGAGGTTGAGCCCGACAAGAAGCAGGAGCTTCTCGAACACCTGCTCGACGCCGAGCAGGGCAGCTTCCTGGTTTTCGTCCGCACCAAGCACGGCGCGGATCGCGTGGCGCGGCGGCTGGTTCGCAACGGCCACTCGGCTACGCAGATTCACGGCGACCGCACCCAGGCACAGCGCAACCAGGCGCTGCGCAGCTTCTCCGAGGGCCGTCACCGCGTGCTGGTTGCGACCGACGTTGCCGCTCGCGGCATCGACGTGGCCAACGTGGCGCACGTGATCAACTTCGACATGCCCAAGGTTGCGGAGGACTTTGTCCACCGCGTAGGCCGCACCGGCCGCGCCTCGGCGCACGGCGTAGCTTCCACCTTTGCCGGACCGAGCGAGCGCGGCGACCTGCGCAAGATCGAGCGCACGTTGTCGATCTCGATGAAGCGCTTCCGCGTGCGTTCCGCAGAGATGACGGCTGCGTAGAATTCCGCGTAGAGCTGCACTCAACTAAATGCCCCACCTTCGACGCCAACCATGCGTCGAAGGTGGGGCATTCGTTTTTGGTGGCTCTTTTTTATGAAGCTGCGGCAGCGTTGGCTTGCGGCTCGGCTGCGTGCCCGGCGAAGCGGCCAGTAGCGTAGAGATACCAGAGGAGCCATGCGGGCGTGGTCCACAAGAACCACGGCGTGGTGATCTTGGGGCCGAAGAAAAACTCGGCGAGCGCAGTCGCGGCGATGATTGCGATGGGCCAGAGCGAGCGATGCGCGGCCAGCGCACAGTAGACGCCAGTGAGGACCGCGGGCAGCAGCATGGACTCATCGGTGAGCCAGCCGAAGGGCGTGCACATGGCGCCGACCAGCAGCAGGATGAGGCCGTGATCGAGCCAGTTCCAGCGGGCGCGGCGCGTGAAGAAGTACCACGCGGCCCATACACACGCCGCCGCTTCTGGAACGAACTGCAGCCAGGTGAGTGGCCGGTCGACGAGGATACGGAAGTAGACGCTGAGCGCCGGCACGGCTTCATCGAGCGCGCCGCCGGTGTGCATCATCAGCGAGTATTGCGGCCAGGCATGAGGGTCGAGCAGATACGAAAGCGCGCAGCTTGCAGCGAGCGCGGAAGCCATGCCGGCAAGGATGCGCCAGGACTTCGCGGTGATGGACCACAGCACCAGCGCCACGCCGAAGGGGAAGAACAGGTGCGGCTTGAGCGAGCAGAGCAGGAGCGCCGCGCCGGCAAGAAAGGGACGGGTGCGGTGAAAGTAGAGAAAGAAAACTACGCCGAGGAGGAGAAAAACTCCAAACTGCCCCGCCTGAAAACAGGCCTGTACGGGCGCAAAGGCGTAGCCCAGCAGATGCAGGCGCGAGTCGGGGCGGCCGTGCATGATCCAGATCAGAAGAATGGCCAACGACACGCCAGCCAAGAGCAGCAGCAGCCAGAGAATGAGCGCGGTTTTGGGGCTGACCAGGCCGAGCGGCAGGGCGACAAAGAAAGCCACTGGCGGATTGCGCATCATGAGCAGCGGTTCAGCAGGGTCGCGGCCGGCGGCCAGCTCGAGGTTGCGCACGGCCTGAAAGTCGTAAGGATTCTTGCCGTGGACGAGTTGCTGGCCGGCGGCCCAGTAGGAGATGAAGTCACGCCCGGCCGCGTTCTTGTCACTCAGGCCGACGATGTAAATGACAACCACGAAACACAGGCCGGCCACGACAATGGCTGCGGCGGCAAGTTTGCGCAACGGACTCTGCAACGGCGGCTCTTTCTTTCCCCTCAGCGGCGCGCCGTCATGGGAACTGCGCAGGCCTATGCTGTTGGCGCGATGAGGGCGCGCTCAATTGCTCTCACTCTACCAAGCGACAGGGCGATCTCCAAGGCGGTGCGAGTGAGGAATCGCGCGCGTGTTGCCTTGAGTGGCAACAGGCGTGCTGGACTCAGTAGGCCGCGATGCCGGTCAGGTGCTGGCCGAGGATCAGCGCATGAATGTCGTGCGTGCCTTCGTAGGTCTTCACGCTTTCCAGGTTCATCATGTGGCGCATGATGGGGTAGTCGTCGGTGACCCCATTGGCGCCCATGGTAACTCGCTATAAATGTTGTATTTAAGCTGCGCCCGTTCCTTGCGCAACTGGGCTTGAACTACGTATTTTAGCGTTTTGCTGAAAAAATGCTGAAAACGTTACACTGCCCACCATGGCGCAGGAAGCGGTAACTGCCTCGATTGCAGTCGTCACCCGACACTCCACCGGTTGTCCGAGAGGAAGCGATCCCCAGTGGAGGCGGTGCAATTGCTGCAAGGCGATCTACATCTACGAGAACGGCAAAGTCGTTTACCGATCAGCGAAGACTCGGTTGGGGGATCAGGCTGAGCGTGTGGCCCAGGCTGAGCGAGAACTCCGCGATCCCGTGAAAGCCAAGCTGAGGGAGATTGAGGAAAAGGAGGCAGAAAAGAGGTCGAGAGAGGCAGAAAGAATTGCGAACCGGGCAAAGGTCGAAGATGCTGTAAGCGACTGGCTTGCCTCCCATAAGGCCCCGGCGGTGTCCACCGCGAACACCCACAAGATTTTCGCCCAGAAAGTTTCCCGCTGGGCCGCTGAGCAAGGGGTCGAATATCTGGATGACATGTCCAAACAAATGTTGGATAAATGGCGAGGAGGGTGGTCTTCCACAGCCAAGTGCAAGGACGACCGCATGGCTCTGACTACCCAATCACATTTTCTGTCTCGGCTAAAGGAGTTCTTCCGGTGGGCTATGGCAACAGATCGGCTCGACCGCGATCCTTCGCTGGCGCTTGCTCCCATTGCGCCGAGCGACAAGCGAACGATGCCTCTCACACCTGGACAGTTCAACGAGTTGCTGGTCGCAACTGAAGAGTATGACGCGAATCAACCGCGAAAGAAGTTGCAGCATGGCGCAGAGTTGAGGGCCATCTTCCTGTCCATTCGGTGGTCCGGTTTACGCCTCGCGGATGTCAGCGAATGACATGCCCGGTGGTCGCCAGCAGGTTGGAGTAATGGTTGGGAACCCGTAGGACGTTCCTGGGAGTGCGGCAAACTCAACCACTGGCGATAGGGAGGCTACAGTACAATGCAGACTGGTGATCAACGATTCACCGTCCATTCCCACTATTTTCGCGTTATTGTTGAAAATAGTGGGAGTGGCGGATGTTTTATTATATGGATTTAGAGTTAATTCATAGTACTAGGGAGCATATGTACTCAATAGGTGGCACTGGGGGGCGGTTCCCTCGACTTTCTTGATGAGATCGCCCGATGACAAACCGTTCAATCGTAACTACTGGGGTAGACTCTCCCAGTTCGAGATTCCTCATTCCATCGTTCAGGGTGACGTCCTGATCTTGAAGCCTGATGCCTTGGCCGTGCTCCTTGTCTTGTTCGAGGTAGGGAAGGCTCAACAACGGACACGGAGTCTGGGAATCGGAGCAAAAGACGGAACCTGCAACCGCCCCGTTCGGGACAGTGACCTCCTGGGCGCCAAGAGAAAGAGTGAAGGTTGCAAAGAGCACGAAGAGCCAAAGGAGGACGCGCATAGAGAGCCACTCTAAACCAGTTCCTGGTGGTTGGTCGGAAATTACTGGCCAATATCGTTAAGCCGCCGTTCGATGTCTAGCTCAGAGCCTTTCGGGTGAGAGGGAGTAGCGTTATTATTCTTCAGCTGGGTTTTCTTACCTCACACGGAGGGATTAGTGGTCCCGCTTGGTCATCGATTGGCAATTGCTGAGATCGGGGTCTTTGGAACAACTGGACGGAAAGTCCGGTTAAGGCGGTTTGCGACAGAAGAGGCTTGCCGGTGGTATCTGTTCTCGTTACGCTGGCCGGAGGGGTTTGTCTGTCCGCAATGCTCCGGGCGCGAGGCATGGATGATGGAGCGAGGACTTTGGCTGTGCCGAAGCTGCCGGAAACAGGTTTCCGTGACAGCGGGGACGATCTTTCAGGACAGCCGAGTGCCGTTGATGCTCTGGTTTCGCGCCATTTGGTACTTGACCACTCAGAAGAACGGGGTGAGCGCTCTGGGCCTGCAGCGGGTTCCGGGCTTGGGCAGTTACAAGACGGCCTGGGCGCTACTGCATAAGCTGAGACGGGCCATGGTGCGCCCAGGCCGGGAGCGCCTGAGTGGGCTGGTGGAGGTCGATGAGGCCTTCTGGGGTGGGGAGGAGTCCGGAGTTCGAGGACGACGGGCTCCCGAGAAAATCCTGCTGCTGGTAGCAGCGGAGGCGGATGGGGAGGGGATCGGCAGGGTCCGAGTGTCCACAGCGCCGGACGCAAGCCGGAAGAGTCTGCATGGCTTTATCCGGGAAGCTGTTGAGCCGGGCAGTACGGTTCGCACCGACGGATACAACCATTATCTCGGTCTGGAAGGCTATGCACATGACCGGCAGATGCAAAACCGCCAGCCGGAAGGCGAGCACGTTCTCCCCCGCGTCCATCGGGTCATCTCACTGCTGAAGCGCTGGTTGATGGGAACACATCAAGGCGCCATCAGCCACGAGCAACTGAACCACTACCTCGACGAGTTCACCTTCCGCTTTAATCGCCGCAAATCTGCCTGGCGCGGAAAACTGTTCTATCGACTCATCCAACAAGCGGCACACGTTCAACCCGCTCCTTTCCGCTCACTCGTCAAACCACAATCCCTTGGGGATGGTTGAGTAAAGTAAATATCCCTATTTCGGAATCGCTGTAGACCGAAATGAAAGCGAGGAATCTTATGGCAAACTACATCAGAAAAAGCGCGATCGTCTTAGAGCCTGTTTACGATCTTGAGGCGGGATATTGCAGGGAAGACAGCAAAGTGATAATCGGGCAGCCCTCCGTGCGGTAATGGTAGAGGATGGAGCCAAG
>Ga0182030_10002808_pt1 | contig 37084 bp, 37 predicted proteins | sample 812S3MmetaG_FD_121299 | JGI IMG/M metagenome (GOLD analysis project Ga0182030, IMG submission 121299) | Permafrost microbial communities from Stordalen Mire, Sweden - 812S3M metaG (Illumina Assembly) | ecosystem: Environmental > Terrestrial > Soil > Wetlands > Permafrost | place: Sweden...
GTCCTTGCAGATTATTTCGCGCATCCTGCTAACCTGAACTCAGTGCATCTTCCAACTTGTCAGGAAGGTGCCCGGTCCGTATCGAGAAGAAGCACCCCCCCTCCGATATTTATTTTTAGCCGAAATTTTTGCAGATTAATTAAGTGGCGCAGAAGGCAGTGATTAAGCGGAATGATGCAACTGCTCGAGTGCTCGACAATTATTTCCACCAAAACATTTCGTTGTTGTATTGTGCATTTGATGAGCGTTCGCGCGAATGTCGCGATGGCAGATTTGCGACAAAATATGCAGCGACTTGTGTTCCATGTCACGATTCCTACACACTGCAAATTGCTATAAGCCGCACAGTATCTATATCTTCCACTTTGGCGACTCAGTTGCTTTAGACTCTTGCAATCCCTGCAAGCCGGGTAACTCCAACACCACAGGAGGATGCAATGGATCTTGGCAATCGAAAGACCGTCGAACAATTGGTCGTGATTCAGCCGCCTGTTGCTATCAGCGCACAAGGTGGTTGCGCTTCAAAGGGCAGCAGTGGAAAGTCCAGTTGCGGCTCTGCGGCCGGACAAGGTGATATGTCGCCTGAGGTGTGGGAGAAAGTCAAGAATCATCCATGCTATAGCGAAGAAGCGCATCATCACTATGCGCGTATGCACGTGGCTGTAGCGCCTGCCTGCAACATCCAATGCAACTACTGCAACCGCAAGTACGATTGTTCAAATGAATCGCGCCCAGGTGTGGTCAGTGAGCGACTGACGCCTGAGCAGGCGGCGAAGAAAGTGCTTGCAGTGTCATCGAATATTCCGCAGATGACGGTGCTTGGTATTGCCGGTCCGGGTGACCCGTTGGCGAATCCGGAGAAGACCTTCAAGACCTTTGAGCTTGTGATGGAGACGGCACCGGATATCAAGCTTTGTCTTTCAACCAATGGATTGATGCTGCCCGATTACGTTGACAGGATCCAGGCACTCAATATCGATCATGTGACGATCACGATCAACATGATTGATCCTGAGATTGGCGCAAAGATCTATCCCTGGATCTACTACAACAAGAAGCGTTACGTGGGTGTGGAAGCCGCGCAGCTTTTGAGCGAACGGCAACTGCTGGGTCTTGAGATGCTGACTGCGCGAGGCATTCTCTGCAAAGTGAATTCGGTGATGATCCCCGGCATCAACGACCATCATCTGGTTGAAGTGAACAAGGCGGTGAAATCGCGCGGTGCCTTCCTGCATAACATCATGCCGTTGATCTCCGCACCTGAACACGGCACTGTCTTTGGTCTGAATGGGACACGCGGCCCGACTGCACAAGAGTTGAAGGCCTTGCAAGATTCATGTGAAGGCGAGATGAACATGATGCGTCATTGCCGCCAATGCCGCGCAGACGCAGTGGGATTGTTAGGCGAGGATCGAAGCAACGAGTTCACAACGGAAAAAGTGATGGAGATGGATGTTCATTATGATCTTGAAATCCGTCAGGCATATCAGGAACACGTGGAAAAACAACGCGAGGCGGTTGTGGCTGCAAGAAATGCGGAACTGGAGACGCTTGCCGGAAACAACAGCGACCTTTCGATTCTGATTGCGGTTGCAACCAAGGGAAGCGGCCGCATCAACGAGCACTTTGGTCACGCAAAAGAGTTTCAGATCTATGAGGTCAGTACTGTTGGAGCCAAGTTCGTGGGGCATCGCCGAGTGGATCACTACTGTCAGGGTGGCTTTGGCGAGGAAGAGAGCCTCGAAACCGTGATCCGCGCCATCAACGACTGTGTCGCTGTCTTCATGTCGCGTATCGGCAATTGTCCGCGCGAGGGCTTGCTGAAGGCTGACATTGAGCCGGTAGATCGATTCGCTCTTGAGTTCATTGAGCAGTCGGCACTGACGTACTTCAGAGAGTATCTGCAGCGTGTGCAAAACGGTGAGATAGAGCACAAAAAACGCGGCGATGCGGATATACGCCAAGGCGCGCTGATCACAACCCAAGCCTGAATAACTGGAGAGAGACAATGGCATACAAGATCAAGGAATCGAACTGTACGGGCTGCTCAGCGTGCGCGAGCGAATGTCCCAACGATGCAATCTCTGAAAAGGATTTTGCATTCTCTATCAACCCAACCAAATGCACTGAGTGTATTGGCTTTTTTGAAGAGCCACAGTGTGTTGCCGTTTGTCCGATACCGAAGACCTGCATCATCAACCCGGATGTACCACGTTACGCGGCGGCGGTGTAAATGAATCAGCAAAGCGAACTGACCCTGGAATTGACCCCGACGGCAGAGAAGTTTATTCGTCGGATGTTGCGCTTTTCAGTAGAGCCGAATTCTGGCTTCAGACTCAAAGTTCGAGCGGGTGGATGCTCTGGCTTTGCTGTGCAGTTTGATCTGGCCTCTGAACCAGCGGACAAGGAAATCGTCTGGGATTACGCGGGTCTGCGTATCTTTCTTGACGCAGAGAGTCGCTTGTTGCTCGATGGTTCCGTGTTGGATTTCAAGGACAGCCGCGCACAGTCGGACTTTGTGGTGATCAAGTCAGGCGAAGCTGCTCAGGCGTGTTCACCAGCTTCAAATATGGTGTCGGTGGCGTCACTGGTGCAGCGCTGATTGGTCTTGGGAGGTTCCGCATCATGGCTCGCAAACCCGAGAAGGCTTTGGATTGGCAGGGACGCGAGGTTTGTTGCAGTGGATGCGTTCACCGCGAATTGACGCGCGAAGATCGTTGCAGGCAGAAGCATGTTTGCGTTCAAGATCGCTCTCCGTTGCGCATCGAAGAGTTCTTCAAGACCAACCCTGGGCTTGCAAATGATTTTCTTGAGCACCCCTATTTCGAGGTGCGTGCAGCCGCAGCCAAATATGCGGATGTATTTCGTCTGACAGCATTGCTTAATGATGAAGACGAGACCGTGCGCTGGAATGCGGCATTGCGCCTTCCTCGCCGCTTCTTGTTGCGACTGCGCGAAGACCCGCATCGTGAGGTGCGTATTCGTGTTGCCTCGCATCTTGAGAGCGAAGAACTGATGCCGATGATGTCTGACCCCGACTATTTTGTTCGCCAGGTTGTTGCGCGTCGTATTGAAGTGGCGCAACTGAAATACATGATCGACGATCCCGACCCGGAGGTGCGACGTGTTATTGCTCAGCGAATCTCACCTGAATGGCTGATGGAACTCGTCAACGACCCGGACGCTTCAGTCTGTCTGGCGGTTGCAGAACGCCTTGCTCCAGCGCAACTGCTTCCCTTGCGGTTCCACTCGCACTTTCGCGTTCGCTATGAGGCAGCAGGGCGAGTGCCTCTGAGTGCTCTGGCTGCAATGCGCAATGACGATGACTTATTGGTACGTGAGCGTGTTCAAGAACGAATGGAAGAATCCCGTGGGTTGGCAAATAACGAGCACGTGGTGATTGAAATGGATCAAGCGCGACGGGAAGGAAGGAGACACTGATATGCCAAGTATTGTACGCGATGGCTGGGTTGTGGAGTTGGAAGGACCGCCTCAGTTTGAGTATGGACAAAAGGTCAGGTCCAAATTCATGGTACGCAATGACGGCACTTTTCCAGGAAAAGATATTGGCGATCTCCTGGTCAAAAAGGGAGAGGAAGGGTATGTCATCTCGATTGGAACTTACCTTCAGCAGTACTACATCTATGGAGTTGAGTTTATCGAAAGTGGATTTCGAGTGGGCATGAAGAGAAGAGAGTTGGAGTCAATGGAGACTGTGATGATAGGGGGACAAGCATGATGGAAGCCAACGCACCACGCTACGAGTGGGGGCAGCGCGTGCTTGCAACCGCTGATCTGTTCAATGATGGTTCGTATCCTGATCAACCGTCTGAGGCTCTGCTGGTGCAGAACGGAGAGGCGGGAGAGATTGTGCAGGTTGGACAACACACCGACTCAGGCACTGTTGTTTATTTGGTAGAGTTCGCGCTCAATCGAGTTGTTGGATGCGTGGAGCAAGAGTTGGCACCGTGGCAATCGAATGGAGGAGCGCAATGAAGGTGATGATTCGCAGAAATCAAGCAGGCGTGCTTTCGGCCTATGTGGCCAAAAAGGATTTGGAAGAACCGATTGTTGAAATTGAAAAGCCGGAGATGTGGGGAGGTTTGGTCACACTCGCGAATGGATGGCGACTGGAACTTCCTGCGATGGATGTCGCAACCGCGTTGCCCATCACGGTTGAGGCACGGAAGTTGATGGAAGATGAGGTGCCCGCTTGAATGGCACGCAGCTCGAATTGATCGCAGAAGCATTCAAGGCAGGCAATGCGATTCCATTTATCGGGCCGGGAGTATTGTCTTTCGACGCGGGTGTCCAATTGCCTGCGTCGCATCTGGCTCTGGTGGGGCACTTGACGGCCAAGAGCAGCGTGCCCCACAAGGTTAGAAACAATCTGGGAGCGGCTGCGCAATTTATTGAAAACTTCAAGCATCGCAGCACTGTGACCAGCGCGATGACGGAAGCATTCACCACGGATGCGAAACCAACTGCGTTGCACACTTTGCTGTTGAGCCAACCCACACTGCCGATGGTTGTTCATGCATGGTACGACGATCTGCCGCAAAAAGCGCTGCGTTCGCGCACCAGTTGGGGCATGGTTCAGGGCGTCAGTCAAGCGGAACACTTTGGCACATGGGACTACTACTACGACTCAGAGGGCACGTATGTTGGCGTAGAAACCGATGGCAGTCACACTGGTTGGAAGACGCTGCTCTACCAGCCACTCGGGTCGGTGTGGCCTGCGCGCAACTATCTTGTGTCGGATTCCGACTTTGTTGAAGTGCTGACAGAGATCGACATTCAAACACCAATTCCAGATTCTGTGCAAGAGATACGAAAAGGGAGAAGCTTTCTCTTTCTTGGTTGCCGCTTCTCAACACAATTGGATCGGCTCTTTGCGCACCAGATCATCAAACGTTCTAGTAACAAGCATTGGGCAATTCTTCCCGAGGATATAACGCGCAATGAGGCTCGTTTTCTTGAAGAGCACAATATTGTGCGTATTCCTTTGAGCCTGGTGGAATTTGTTGCGACGTTTTCAAAATTGTGCAGTGTCGAATGAATGTCAATTGAAGCCGCACCGTCGCATTCGCTACAAGAAGAATTTCGATTGTCGCATTCGGCACAGCCGTACAAAATGGATTATGTGGCTGATAAATCAAGAGATAGAAGATAAATAAGTTTGGCACGGGGATTGCTTATAGATAAGCGTAACGGGAACGCCTGGATGCAGATCGAGATTCAGCATCCCAAACCGATAGTCACTTGGTCGCTGCTCCGCATGATGCAGATGAAGACTCAAGTGAAAGACTTTTGAAACTCAAGAAACAGGAAACCGAGGAGGGGGAACGATGGCTAAACTGCGGCAGATTGCTTTCTACGGCAAGGGTGGAATCGGAAAGTCCACTACATCGCAAAACACGTTGGCGGCGCTGGCGGAGATGGGGCAGAAGATCCTCATCGTCGGCTGCGATCCCAAGGCAGATTCAACACGCTTGATTCTGCACGCGAAGGCGCAAAACAGCATCCTCAGCCTTGCTGCCGAGAAGGGCACAGTCGAGGACATCGAGTTGGAAGAGGTTATGAAGTATGGCTATCAACGCATTCGTTGCGTTGAGTCTGGCGGCCCTGAGCCTGGCGTAGGTTGCGCAGGACGCGGCGTCATTACGGCCATCAACTTCCTTGAAGAAAACGGTGCCTACGAGAACCTGGACTACGTCTCTTACGACGTGCTCGGTGACGTTGTCTGCGGCGGCTTTGCCATGCCGATTCGCGAGAACAAGGCGCAAGAAATTTACATCGTCATGTCGGGCGAGATGATGGCCATGTATGCGGCCAACAACATCTCCAAGGGCATTCTGAAGTATGCCAACTCTGGCGGTGTTCGCCTGGGCGGCTTGATCTGCAATGAGCGCCAGACCGATAAGGAGCTCGAGCTCGCAGAAAACATGGCCAAGAAGTTGAACAGCAAGCTGATTTACTTTGTTCCACGCGACAACGTTGTGCAGCACGCTGAGCTTCGCCGCATGACGGTGATTGAGTATGCACCTGGCTCTGAGCAGGCTCAACACTATCGCAATCTCGCTGAAAAGATTCATGTCAATGCTGGACTGGGCACGATTCCAACGCCAATCAGCATGGACGAACTTGAGGATATGTTGATGGAGCACGGCATTATCAAGACCGTCGACGAATCGCTGGTAGGCAAGAAGGCTGCCGAAGTAGCTGCGTAAGTGGCACTCCCATACGGGCATCGCGATTGCACGCAGTGCGATGCCCGGTCCTACAAAATTCATCTTGAGCGAGGTTCACCATGAGCGAAAACGTCGGTATAGAGGAAATCAAAGAGCGTAACAAGCAGGTAATCGAAGAGGTTTTGAAAGCCTACCCTGAGAAGAGCGCAAAAAAGCGCGCCAAGCACCTCGGCACCTATGAATCAGAAAAAGCAGATTGTGGTGTCAAGTCGAACCTCAAGACGATTCCAGGTGTGATGACCATTCGCGGCTGCGCCTATGCTGGCTCGAAGGGTGTGGTGTGGGGACCGATCAAGGATATGGTTCACATCAGCCACGGTCCAGTGGGTTGCGGACAATATTCATGGGCCTCTCGCCGCAACTATTTTATTGGAGAGACGGGCGTGAACGCATTTGGAACGATGCAATTCACCTCGGATTTTCAGGATAATGACATCGTCTTTGGCGGCGACAAGAAGCTGGCCAAGGTTATCGACGAGATTCAAGTTCTCTTTCCGCTGAACAAGGGAATTTCGGTTCAGTCGGAGTGCCCGGTTGGCTTGATTGGTGACGACATTGAAGGCGTCTCCAAAGCCAAGAGCAAGCAATATGAAAAAACCATTGTTCCGGTTCGTTGCGAAGGCTTCCGTGGAATATCGCAGTCTCTTGGTCATCACATTGCCAATGATTCGATTCGCGACTTTGTCTTTGACAAGATGGGCGACAAGGCTCCGCGTTTTGAGAGCACGCCGTATGATGTGGCTATCATCGGCGACTACAACATCGGCGGCGATGCCTGGTCTTCACGCATTCTTCTTGAAGAGATGGGTCTGCGTGTGATTGCGCAGTGGTCAGGCGATGGAACACTGGCCGAGCTTGAAGCAACGCCAAAGGCAAAGCTGAATCTCATTCACTGCTATCGTTCGATGAACTACATCTCGCGTCACATGGAAGAGAAGTATGGAATTCCATGGGTCGAGTACAACTTCTTTGGACCAACCAAGATCATTGAGTCGTTGCGCAATATCGCTTCCAATTTCGACGACAAGATCAAGGAAGGCGCTGAGCGTGTTATCGAAAAATACACCAAGCTGACCGATGCTGTGATCGCCAAGTATCGCCCACGTCTGGAAGGCAAGAAGGTGATGTTGTTTGTTGGCGGATTGCGTCCTCGTCACGTCATCGGAGCCTATGAGGATCTGGGAATGGAGATCGTCGGCACTGGCTATGAGTTCGGTCACAACGACGATTATCAGCGCACCACGCATTACGTGAAAGATGGAACGCTGATCTACGACGACGTAACCAGTTTCGAGTTCGAAAAGTTTGTCGAGAAGGTGCAACCCGACCTTGTCGGTTCCGGCATCAAGGAGAAGTACATCTTCCAGAAGATGGGTGTGCCTTTCCGCCAGATGCACTCATGGGACTACTCGGGTCCATACCACGGCTATGATGGATTTGCCATCTTCGCTCGTGACATGGACATGGCAATCAATGCTCCAGTGTGGCGGATGACAAAATCGCCGTTCTAAGTAACGCGGAAATCCTGAGAGGAGAAATCACGATATGAGTCAAAATGCAGAGAAGGTGATCGATCACTTTGAGTTGTTCCGCGGTGCCGAGTACAAGGAGATGTTCGCGAACAAGAAGTGTATGTTTGAGGACGCCGTACCGGCTGAAGAACTGGCGCGAGTGAGTGAGTGGACCAAGAGTCCCGACTATCGCGAAAAGAACTTTGCTCGCGAAGCGTTGACCATCAACCCGGCAAAGGCTTGCCAACCACTGGGCGCTGTTTTTGCAGCCCTTGGATTTGAAAGCACATTACCTTTCGTGCACGGTTCGCAGGGATGTGTTGCGTACTATCGCAGCCACTTTTCCCGTCACTTCAAAGAACCAACCTCAGCCGTCTCTTCGTCAATGACAGAGGACGCCGCTGTTCTGGGTGGGCTGGCGAACATGACCGATGGGCTTGCCAACTCATACAACCTCTACAAGCCCAAGATGATTGCGGTTTCGACGACGTGCATGGCTGAAGTTATCGGCGACGATCTGAACGCATTCATCAAGAATTCGAAGGAAAAGGGCGCTGTGCCTGTTGATTTTGATGTTCCCTTTGCGCACACGCCAGCGTTTATTGGCAGTCATGTAACGGGATACGACAATGTCATCAAAGGCATTCTGGATCACTTCTGGAACGGCAAGTCCGGCACTGCTCCCAAGCTCGAACGACAGCCCAACGGTAAGCTGAATTTTATCGGCGGCTTTGACGGATACACAGTTGGAAATATGCGTGAGATCAAGCGTCTGTTTGACCTGATGGGTGTTGAGTACACCATCATCGGCGACAACAGCGACGTGTGGGACACGCCGAGCGATGGCCAGTTCCGTATGTACGACGGCGGAACAACACTGGAGGATACGGCCAATGCGATCCATGCCAACGCGACCATTTCCATGCAGGAATATTGCACGGAAAAGACGCTGAACCTGATTGAGGCCGCTGGTCAAGAAGTGATCGCGTTCAATCATCCGATCGGCGTGGAAGGAACGGACCGCTTCTTGATGGAGGTCTCGCGACTTTCTGGCAAGCCAATCCCGGATGCGATTCGGAAGGAGCGCGGCAGGCTCGTGGATGCCATCGCCGATTCAAGCTCGCATATTCATGGCAAGAAGTTTGCCATCTTTGGTGATCCAGATATGACGCTCGGCCTGACCAGCTTTCTGCTCGAGCTAGGCGCAGAGCCTGTGCATATCCTCTCAACCAATGGCGGACCGACGTGGAAGGAAAAAGCGGAAGCATTGTTGGCAGCGTCGCCCTTTGGCAAGAACTGCCATGTGTATGCAGGCAAGGATCTGTGGCATATGCGCTCACTTCTCTTTACCGAGCCAGTTGATTTCCTGATCGGGAGCACATACGGAAAGTATTTGGAGCGTGACACAAATACACCGTTGATCCGCATTGGATTTCCGATCTTTGATCGCCATCATCATCATCGCAATCCGGTGTGGGGCTATCAGGGTGGGCTCAATGTTCTGGTCAAGATTCTTGACAGAATCTTTGACCACATGGACCAGACAACCAGCGGAATCGGCACTACCGACTACAGCTTCGACATTATCCGCTGAAGCTTTACCTTATTTTCCCTTGCTGTGGTATGGCGATTCAAACCAGGATCGCCATACGAGCAATCTCACAAGAGAATGCTGAACGAAGATTCTCCACCGCACGTTGGCAGCGTGAAAGGGAGCAGCAATGAGTACTCTTGGCGCAAAAATACAGCAAGTTTTCAACGAGCCTGGTTGTGCCACAAATCAGACGAAGCCAACGGTTGAACGAAAAAAGGGTTGTAACAAATTACTTGCTCCCGGCGCTGCAGCGGGTGGATGTGCCTTTGATGGTGCCAAGATTGCTCTTCAACCAATCACGGATGTAGCGCATTTGATTCATGGACCGATCAATTGCGAGGGGCACTCCTGGGATGGCCGTGGTGCCAAGTCTTCGGGGTCGAACCTATATCGCACAAGTTTTACGACGGCGATGACCGAGCAGGACATCATCTTCGGCGGCGAGAAGCATCTCTATCAATCCATCAAAGAAGTTGTCGAGAAGTACGATCCTCCGGCGGTCTTTGTTTATCAGACCTGCGTGCCGGCGATGATTGGCGACGATCTTGAGGCCGTGTGCAAGGCAGCCGCGAAGAAGTTCGGCAAGCCGGTGATTCCCGTGAATGTGCCCGGCTTTGTTGGATCAAAGAACTTGGGCAACAAGCTCGCCGGTGAAGCGCTTCTTGATTATGTGATCGGCACTGAAGAACCCGCTGAGATGACGCCGTACGACATCAACATTATTGGCGAATACAACCTCTCAGGCGAGCTTTGGCAAGTGAAGCCACTGCTCGACGAACTGGGAATTTGCATTCTGGCGTGCATTTCCGGCGACGCAAAGTATCATGAGGTGGCGCGATCTCACCGCGCTCGTGCGGCGATGATGGTCTGCTCGAAAGCCATGATCAATGTGGCGCGCAAGATGGAAGAGCGCTACGGGATTCCATTTTTCGAGGGATCTTTCTACGGCATTGGCGATATGAGCGAGTCGTTGCGAAGCATCTCCAAACTGCTTGTCGAACGCGGTGCCCCTGCCGAGTTGCTTGCCAGAACTGAAGCTGTGATTGCAAGGGAAGAAGCACGCGCATGGCAGCGAATTGCTCCGTTCAAACCGAGGCTCGCCGGAAAGCGGGCACTGCTCTTTACGGGTGGTGTCAAGTCCTGGTCGGTGGTTGCAGCTCTGCAAGAAGCAGGTCTCACGGTTACCGGAACAAGCGTGAAGAAGTCCACTCCTGACGACAAAGAACGCATCAAGGAAATCATGAAAGACGATGCGCATATGTTTGACGATCTGAAGCCGCGTGAGATGTACAAGATGCTCAAAGAGGCGCGGGCAGACATCATGCTCTCTGGCGGACGCACTCAGTTTGTAGCGCTGAAAGCAAAGATGCCGTGGCTCGACATCAATCAGGAGCGGCACCACGCTTATGCGGGATATGAAGGCATGGTGGCATTGGTAAAGGAAATCGACAAGGCACTTTCCAATCCGATCTGGAAACAGATTCGCAAGCCCGCGCCGTGGGAGTTTGCTGTTACAGAGGACGAATTGTCGATCCACGTTGCATAGGACAAACATATGGCGAGAGTGACGAACAGCACCAAACATTGCACCGTGAACCCGCTCAAGATGAGTGCATCCATCGGTGCGGCGCTGGCGTTCATGGGCGTGGACAATTCGATGCCGCTCTTGCATGGCTCGCAGGGCTGCACATCATTTGGCTTGGTGCTTTTTGTGCGTCATTTTCGTGAGGCTATCCCGATGCAGACGACTGCGATGAGTGAAGTCGCCACTGTGTTGGGCGGGCTTGACAATGTCGAGCAAGCCTTAGTGAATATCGCCGCACGTACCAAGCCAGCGTTGATCGGAATTTGCACGACGGGCATATCGGAGATCAAGGGCGATGACCTGACCGGGTTTCTCAAGCTGATTCGTGTGAATCATCCTGAGCTCGACCGCATTGCACTCGTCGATGTCTCAACGCCTGATTTTCAGGGAGCCTTTCAGGATGGCTGGGCAACTGCGGTAACGCGAATGGTCGAGGAACTGATTGATATTCCGCAGCACCCGAGTAGGCACTCGCGCCGCGTGAACGTATTGCCGGGTTGCCACATCACGCCAGGTGATATTGATGAGCTGCGCGACATCTTTGAGTCGTTCAGCCTGGATCCAATTTTCTTGCCAGATCTATCCGGGTCATTGGATGGGCATATTCCCGCAGAGTTTACGCCGACAACGCTTGGCGGCATTACGGTTGAACAGATTCGCAAGATGGGTTCGGCGTGTTGGACGGTTGCCATTGGCGAACATATGCGCGGTGCAGCGATCACGCTTGAACATCGCACCGGCGTTCCCTTCAAGTTGTTTGACAGGCTTACGGGTCTTGCGGCAAACGACACACTGATGGGATTTCTGTCGGAGATCAGCGGCGTTCCCGTTCCGAGAAAGTATCGGCGGCAGCGCAGCCAGTTGATTGACGCGATGCTGGACGGGCACTTCCACTTTGGTGGCAAGCGAGTGACGATTGCAGCCGAGCCTGATCTGCTATCGACGATGTCACACTGGCTTCATGAAATGGGTTGTGAGATTCAGGCTGCGGTGACAACGACTGAGTCGCCAGTGCTTGAAGACATTCCAACAGAAGAGGTCTTGCTGGGTGATCTGGAAGATCTTGAACTGAGATCTACTGGCGCGGATTTGATTGTGACCCATTCGCATGGAAGGCAAGCGGCAGAGCGGCTGAACATTCCATTGTTTCGCGTTGGCATTCCGATCTTCGATCGTCTCGGAGCTGGTCAACAGTTGACAGTTGGTTATCGAGGAACGCGCGATCTGATCTTCAGTGTTGGCAATCTTTTTATGAACAGCGTTCACGAGCCGACGCCAGAAACATGGATGCCCACACATCAACAGAGTCATGATTTGGTTACAGTGCAATTGCCGCAGTAAACGTGGTTTTGTCTCGCAGGAGGAATATGAAGATCGCATTTGCAACAGAAGATGGAGAGCACATCAACGCTCATTTTGGGTGGGCGAAAAAGATTGCTATCTACGATGTCAGTCCTGAGCACTGCCGCTTTGACCATAACGTAGAGTTCAGCGGCAACCTGGAGGAAGATGGCAACGAAGACAAGCTTGGCCCGAAACTTGAGGCAATCAAAGACTGCGCGATTCTCTACGTGTCGGCGATTGGTGGCTCCGGTGCAGCACGGGTTGTGGCCAAGAACATCCATCCGGTGAAAGTTGCCGAAACGCAGTTGATTGAGGATACGTTGCAACAACTGCAAAAGGTGCTGGCCGGCAATCCTCCGCCTTGGTTGCGCAAAGCGCTCAACAAAAGCAGGGACCGAGAGATTGATTTTGAAGACGAGGTGATCTATGGCTGATAGCGCCGTACAAGCAGTTGCACCAGTTACGCGTGGATTCTTGGGTGAATTGGTCAAACAATGGCGTGCGCAGGATATGCACGGATCATGGGATCAAAAGAGCGACGCCGATCTGTTGGAACCGTACATCATGACCAGGAAAAAGCGTCTTCAAATTCCCCTCATGAGCGATCCCGATCCTGAGACGCTGTGGCGAATTGAACTTTTCTATAACGCTATCGGGCTGACCATTGAGCGAATTACGGGCGTAATGGTCTCTCCTCTGATGAAGCTGCATCACGAGGGCTTTGGGCGGCTGGTGTTGACTGCTGGCAGGCTGATCGTCTTCAACAAACACTTGCGCGATGTGCATCGGTTCGGCTTTGACAGCCTTGAAAAGCTGGAGTCGGAAGGTGAAAAGATTGTGGCGGACGGAATTGATTGGATTGAAAAATATCCAGAAGTTGCGCGCTATTGAAGGAGAGGCCGATTGACTGAGCTAGAGACAATCAAAGCGGAGATCAAGAAGTTATCTGGACAGGCCGTACAGGCCAAGTTGAACCTTCACGATCTCTCTGAGGATTTGCCCGTCAATTGGGAACAGATCCCAGCAGTTGCGCAGCGAGCATTTGACTTGTACCAAGAACTTGAATCGAAACGAGCCTTATTACGGGCCGCTGGAGCATAAATGGAAGCGACACAAATGGCAGTTGAGACATTCACGCGCGATGGCAGGGCATGGCAGCCATCGTATTTATCGGCTATTGATCCAGAGACCTGTATTGGCTGCGGACGGTGCTTCAAAGTCTGCGGTCGCGATGTGATGACACTGCAAGGGCTGACGGAAGATGGAGAGATTGTTGGTTTGGATGACGATGAGGAGATATTGCGCAAGGTGATGACGGTGACTGATCCAGGAGCATGTATAGGATGCAGTGCCTGTTCGCGTGTGTGCGGAAAAAGTTGCCAGAAACACGGACCATCCTGAAGGAGCAAGCGATGACGCCAGAGGCAATGTACAACTTTCTTCGACAGGCAAACGCAAGTACGGAGTGCGAGCCATTCGACGGGCATATTCTGGCGTGCATCTTTGCGGCGGGTGTTGATGAATGTAGCGAGGGCGGCTCGTTCACGGATGCACTTGGTATTTGTGGCGCATCGCTGCGCCGCAATATAGATAAATATTTTCCAGGAGCATTGGAATGCCTGGAGGCATTTGAACTTGATGTCGAGCCAGAAATCAATGAAGATGAGCGGTGTTTGCGCGAGCTTCTATGGCGCTTTCGCACTGCGGCCTCACCACTGAATTCGCTTCTGACGTTTCTTGTTGCTCGCAGGGCCACGCGACCCAATCACCTATGGCAGGATCTTGGTCTTGCCAACAGGGGTGAGTTGTCGCGGTTGATGATTCGCCATTTCTCAACACTTGCACGTCGCAACGATCAGGATATGAAGTGGAAGAAATTCTTCTATCGAATGATTTGCCGCGACGAGGGATTTAGTCTGTGTGTAGCGCCGAGTTGCTCCGAGTGCAGCGACTTCAATCATTGTTTTGGCGAAGAATCCGGCGAGAGTCTTTTAGCGCGAAGACGCCTCCCCGGTGTAGTTCCAGATCTGATTGGTATCCAACATTCAGTGGCACAATGAATGGCTATCGACATGTCGTGAATCAGACAAATCCCTAATATCACTGCTGTGAATGCACGCAAGTATATCTATTTTCAGCGTGGCACGAATGGTACTCTACGTGCTTTATAAAAGCTAAGTCAGAGGAGGTAAGCAAGATGATTCAACTGACAGAAGCTGCGGCTGATGCCCTTCACTCTGCAATTGCCAGTGTGCCGAAGTCGATTGCGGGATTGCGGCTGGTTGCGCAGTCCGGCGGCTGTGCCGGATTCCAATACGAGATGGGACTCGTGGAACAGGAAAAGCCGGAAGACATCTGGTGTGAAAGCCGTGGTGTGAAGATCTTGATCGATCCATCTTCAGTGGAGTTGATTTCTGGCACCACGATTGATTTCATTGATGGCCATGAAGGAACCGGTTTTTCTTTTGACAACCCTCATGCCAAGTCCAAGGGCGGCTGCGGCAAGTCCTGCTGCTGATAGACAAGTTTGAGGAGATTCGCCGTGAAAGAGATGCTTGCCAAAAAGTCGTGGGTCTATGTTGACAACAACGCGACAACGCGAACTGATTCTCGAGTTGTTGAGGCGATGTTGCCACTCATGTGCGAGCATTTTGCGAATCCTTCGGCCATCCACGGGATGGGCGTCTCTGCTGCGGAGGCGGTCAAAGCAGCAAGGGGCCAAGTATCCGCGCTCATCGGCGCAAAGCGCGAAAGCGAGATTATCTTCACGTCAGGCGGCAGCGAATCGAACAATACGGCGATACTTTCTGCCTTCGATACACAACTGGACCGCAACGAAATCATTACATCGGCAGTTGAGCACCCGGCAGTACTCGCGCTGTGTGCGCATCTTGAGAAGACCAGGGGAGTCAAAGTTCATCGCATTCCAGTCGATCATCATGGAAGACTTAATCTCGACGCCTATCGGAATGCGTTAAGTACAAGAACCGCTCTTGTCTCTATTCAATGGGCAAACAATGAAACTGGTGTCGTGTTTCCGATCAAAGAGCTAGCAGCGATGGCCCATGCAATTGGAGCATTGTTTCACTGCGATGCGGTGCAGGCAGCGGGGCGAGTTGCAATGGATGTAACAGCGTATGAGATTGACATGCTTTCGCTTTCGGCACATAAGATGCACGGTCCGAAAGGTATTGGTGCACTCTATGTGCGCCATGGAGTGAAGTTGATGCCGCTCATCTACGGAGGTCGCCAGGAACGGGGAAGGCGTGCAGGAACGGAAAACACGCCAGCAATCGTGGGCTTTGGCGTTGCAGCGGAGATTGCCACACAGACCATGTCGTGGGATATGCCGCGAATCACCAAGTTGCGTGATTGTCTGGAACGGGAGATCCGCCGCCTTATTCCATCTGCTATTCGTGTAGGAGACCGCAGCAATTGTTTGCCGAACACACTCAACATCGCATTTGAGAATGTCGAGGCAGACTCGATTCTCACAATGCTCGATCGCGCGTCTATCGCTGCATCGTCTGGATCGGCCTGTACGTCAGGATCTCTGAATCCATCTCATGTGTTGATCGCAATGAAGGTTCCGTTCAGTCATTTGCGTGGTTCCGTTCGCTTCTCGCTTTCGCGCGACAACTCAGATAGCGATGTGGATCGTGTACTTGAGGTACTTCCGCAAGCGGTTCATGAATTGCAGACTAGCGAAGCATGGACGGAGGCTGCTTATGCCTGAGCTACCTCGCATTGTCATCAACGATTCGACGCTGAGAGATGGAGAACAGGCACCAGGCGTGTCGTTTACTCTCGATGAAAAGCTTGCCATCGCACTTGCGCTTGAAGAAGCAGGAGTGGATGAAATCGAGGCCGGAACACCGGCGATGGGCAACCGGGAAGTCTGCGAAATTGCAACGATTGGAAAAGCGCTGCGCAGAGCCGAACCGATTGCCTGGTGCCGTATGACGCGCGCTGACGTGGATGCGGCTCGGAGAACTGGGTTGAAGCGAGTGAACCTATCCATTCCAGTCTCCGATATTCAGATGAAGGCAAAACTCAACCTGGATGGTGCAGGAGTGGTTCGCCGCATTCGCGATGTGATTTCATATGCGGTTGATTGCGGATTGCGCGTGGCAATGGGAGGTGAAGATTCCAGTCGTGCGGATATCGACTTCCTTCTTGTCGCGGTCGAAGCGGCTGCGAGTGCAGGTGCGCATCGCTTCCGATATGCGGATACGCTGGGCCATATGGAGCCATTCAACGTCTACGATGTTTTTTCTCGACTTAGTCATGCTATCGGTTTTGAGCTGGAGTTTCATGGCCACGATGATCTCGGACTTGCTACCGCAAATACACTGGCGGCGATTCGAGGTGGTGCAACACACGCCAGTGTCTGCGTGCTTGGCCTGGGGGAACGTGCGGGCAATGCTGCATTGGAGCAGGTTGCAGCAGGTCTGAATCGCTTTTATCAAGCTGGCAGCAACGTGAATCTGACCAAGTTGCCACGGCTTGCTGAGATTGTGGCCAAGGCGGCTCGCCGTCCTATTCCGGTTGGAAAAGCAATTGTCGGAGCCAGCGCATTTACTCATGAGTCGGGGATTCATGTGGACGGTCTGTTGAAAGATCCATCAACCTATGAAGCTCTGTCTCCGCAAACCTTTGGGCGATCACGAGAAATTGTACTGGGAAAACACTCGGGGTTGGCCGCAGTGACAGATGCACTTCAATCACTCGGTCTTTCCGCTGACAAGGTCCGAACGCAATCGGTACTTGCTCAGGTTCAGCAGCGTTCCATGCAGACAAAACGCATCATCAGCACCGAAGAACTGCTGGAGTTTTACCACCGCGCCAGCGATGTTGCTAGGCCAATCAACGTCTTACAGGAGATGAGATATGACTGTGCTTGAGCAGTTATCAAAGCTGTCTTCCGCCGAGGAGTTTTTCCAGTTTCTGGACGTCTCCTACGACCCAGCCGTGTTGAACGTTGCGCGGCTCCACATTCTCAAACGCATGGGAGACAATCTTCGCAAGTCCGCCATTGAAGCAGACGAATCGAAGGCTCGCGCATATTTCCGCTCACATCTCGAAAGAGCATACCAGGACTTTGTAAACTCCTCGCCAATCAAGGAGCGTGTCTTCAAAGTTCACAAAGATGCAATCCAATCGAAAACACAGCCTTTGGTGCGTCTCTCGATTCCAGAAAACAGCTATTGATCCGGCAACCCAATACTGTGTGGGTGCCCCATCCATTCCCGCATAACTTGCGGGAATGTGTGGGAAACAATGTCACTCCTTTCTTGCCGGATCAATAATTGGAGACGCATTTCCACATAGTGTCACTCCGTCACAGCAAGAATTCATCTGCTCATTTCCAATTCATCATTTCATCCTTATTTGGTTGGCTCTAATCTCAAATTCAAATCCTTCACTCTGGTTGTATCCGCCCGTGCAGTCAACCGTAAGCGGGATGGTGAACACAGATGTTGAAGGGTATTTACCGGGAGCAATCGAACGGACATCAATTCCAGGAGAACGATCATGGCAGAACAAAAACCACCACAAATGCAGGCCACTCTAGGCCTTACCGGCCTGACCAGCAACGCAATGGCACTTATCGCCCCCGGCGCCTTTCTTTGGCTTACGTTTTACATCCAGGCCACAACCGGCACAACCGCTCCGACCATGTGGCTAGGTATTTTTGCCGCTTTGTTGCTTTGTCTGGCAACAGCGGTTGCCTACGCAGAAATCTCCAAGCTTTATCCCGGCACCGGCTCCAGCTATTACTACGCGGAGCAGGCGCTCTTGTCCAAGGACAAATTCTTCAAATATGCCCGCATTGTAAAGTTCATTGTCGGCTGGGGCTCTCATCTTTATTACTGGGTCTATCCAGGCGTGATGGTTGCTACTACCGGTATCTTCATCGGCTATGTTGTCGGCTTTCTCTATCCTAACTTTCTCAGTGGCTCGAACCCCGGCCCAGTCTTCATGGCGCTGGTCGCTGTTGCCTTTTCGTTCTTCGTTGCATGGATTGCGCAAAGGGGCGCAGGCGCTTCGACCGCAGTCAACCTGGCAATCAATATCATTCAAATCTCTGCGTTGATGGTCTTCAGCGTATTGGCTCTCGGTTATCGTGCCAATCATCCAACAGGCGCAGCCGCATACCAGTACGATGGACAGACACTCGCAACGTATAGTTACCAATTTGCAACTGCCAAGGATGGCTCTATTGTTCGCGACGCAAGCGGAGTGCCCGGGCCGTTGCTGGATGCAGCGGGAAAGGCGGTTCCGTTCACGATCGACTATCCTGAGAAAGATGCCAGCGGTAACTTCCTTACGCACAAAAATGCGGCTTCGGTTGTTGCCCCGCACCAATTCAGCTTTGTCTTTATTCAGGCAACCGTTGCAATCCTGATCCTGGTCGGCTTTGAATCAGTAACTGCGATGGGTGGCGAAGCCAAGAATCCGACCAAGCACATACCCATAGCGGTAATTGGTTCGCTGCTGATTCAGGGGCTTGTGTGTTATCTGATTGAGTACTTTGCTGCCAACTACTTTCTTAACTCCGGGTATACGATGCAAAGCGCAGCCAGCTCTGCGGCTCCTATCGGCGACATGATGATTATCGTTGGTGACGGGCTGCTCGGCCACGGCAATGGAAAGTACTTCATGCTGGCTGAGGCTTTCACCGTGTTCCTAGCACTCATTGGAACAACGCTGAGCTGCATGAACACAGGTGCTCGCGTTACTTATGCAATGGGCAAAGACGATGAGGCACCAGAGCACTTCGGCGTGCTGCATGCCAAGTCGCTTACACCGCGCCGCGCCATCTGGGCTCTTGCTGTTATCTCCGCCGTCATCGGTGTTGTCGCCGTCTCATTGGCCTTTGGTGATGCCGGTGCGCCCACCGATGCTTCGATTGCAGCTCTACCACACGGCATCTTCTCCAGCTTCGGCTATAGCACCCATGACAGGATGGCAGCGCTGCCGAATTCGCTGTTGACCATCACACTGACATCCAACTTTGGCACCTTTATCCTCTACGCGCTCAGTTGTGCACTGTGCATGATGGCTTATCACAAACGCCATGACTACAACTTTGTTCGGCATATGCTGATTCCAGGGTTTGGTCTTCTGGCGAACTTGGTATGCATGGCCTTCTATTTGATCAGCCCAGTCTTTGGGCTTGGCACATTCAAGGAACCATTGTTGGCACTGGCCATCGCGGCAGTATGGGGCATCTATGGAGCGATTTACTTTATTCGTTCCTCAAAGGCCAAAGGTAAACCTGTGTTGCTCATTTCCAGATAGGCTGAGCCAGGTACAACAGAAGCAGTCAAACAACCGCTGTGGGAACTATTCCAGATTGAACATCAGAAGTGGCATAGTTCCCCGGTGGTTGGTGCAAGAAAGTCAGCACGCACCTGTGAAAGGTCGAGGTCAGCGATCAGAGCAGGCAACTGCAAATCAGCTTTAGAATATAGAATCCCCTGTATTTTGGTGCAGGTAATAGTATGTGCTTCCATACCTCAGCTTACTGAATATTGAGACTGTGTTGTGACATCAATCGTTGCTTTAATGCCTGCCGAAATCACTCAAAGAGCGACACAAATATCGTCGATATGTTTAATAAGCCTATTATTTTAAATACAATACAATTGTTGTCTTACCATCACCTTGAATCGACCTTGATAGTCACAATGTGAATGCGTGACGACGATTGACGTGAAATGTCGTGTAATGACGCTTGTAAATTTGGATGTATCGGCTTACATTTTCTCTACAGACAGACGAAATCCTTGTTTATCTACGCGATCTGTTCTCTTGAGGTTCGCAAGGCGCGGAAGACTGTTTGACGCAAGCGACTGAGAGATGCGCTTCGCAGAGCGATAGGCTGCAGGCGTCCAGGGTGGCTCTGAACAGGCGTTGGGCGATTCGTAAGGGTTTAGCGGATGAGTCTGCTAAGTGAGCATGGCGAAGCCGTGCCTTTTAAATGTCGACCCTTGTAGCTTGTGCAGCAATTGATGGGAACGGGATGCAATAGATACTGGTCAATGCCTGCTCATTTTGCTTGATTTAGAATGCGGGCAAGCAAATCAGTCGCGATCAAAACCAAGTGATCCTATGGTGAACAACGATGTCTACTGCGGGCTAGTTGTGTCTGGCAGTACTTTGCGGGGGATTGCAAGATGCCGCTTCTAACTAAAAGTTCAGCAAGAACCGACAAGATTCTTCAGGCTGCGGGCAGGCTATTTGCGCGCCAGGGATACCACGGTACGACAACGCGCGAAATTGCGCACCTTGCCGAAGTAAGTGAAAACACCATATTCAGGCATTTCGATCACAAGGAAGATCTCTTCTGGTCGACTCTTCGTTCACACTCTGCCGATCTTAAGTTCAGTCGTGATCTGTTGGAAGGAATAGCACGATGCGATGCGCCAGAGACAATTTTGCCGAAGATCATCGAGCAGTTGGCGAATACTGTTGACTATAGGCCCGAGTTACTGCGTCTGGTTGCAGTCGCATTCCTTGAATTACATGCGAAGGCGGATAGTTATTGTGTCGAGCATCTATCTCCTGCTCTCTCGACGCTCAATCACTATCTGGCGATGAATATCAAAAGTGGGGAGATTCGCGAGTTGGATACCACGATGTTGACCTCGGCCTTGATCATGACGGCAATCATGCACTCCGGTATATACAGCCTGATAGAAGGCAATAAGCCATCCTATTCAACCAGTCTGGATGCGCATCGCGCTCATAGCGGCTTTTGGCTTGACCTGATTGTCACGCGTAAGACAGCCTATCCGTGGCCAGTTACTCAGGTAGCGGTAGAGAACGCGAGTTGATATTTCTGTTTGCAAGTTAGAAAAGCCAGCGAAGATGAATTCAACCGCCAAGGTTTGAAGTTCTCAGTTTCAAGAAATCGATCCAGGAGGAAGCTATGTCATCGAAGTCGCACGATCAAAAGATCAATGTGCAACGTAACTGGCGTCGATTGCTTGGATACGGCATGGATCTGGTGGCATTCAGTCTTTCATCGTTATTGGCCTTTGAACTCCGCTTTGATGGCGCATTACCAGCGCAATATATAGAGCCGATGTTCTTCGCTCTATGTGTCTGGGCTTCGGTCAAGTCGGTAGCCTTATTGCAACATCTGTTAGCTGGGGGCACTGGCGGTATACATCTTCCCACGACGTTGTACGGATTGTGTTGGCTAACTCGCTTGGCTCACTGGTAGGTGGAACAGTTATCTATCTATTGCTGGGTTTGGGAGTTATTCCACGCTCGGTGTACATACTGGATTGGCTGGTTTCGTGCTTGCTGACATTGGCTTTCAGGCTGATAGTTCGCATGGTTGTCAATACGCGGAAGCTGGATCGCGTGGAGGGAGATCAGGTAAAGACTCTTATCTATGGTGCGGGTGCATCCGGTCTGGCTCTGGTGCATGAATTACTGCAGAATCAGTCCCTGAATTGCGAGGTTGTTGGGCTGATAGATGACGATAGGCAAAAGACGGGGTTGGCCTTGCAGGGCAAGCGGGTGTTGGGCACCGGAGAAACCCTCGGGACCTGGGTGCGCAAGCATGAGATCAAGCAGGTACTTATTGCGATTCCGTCAGCAACGGGGCCGCAAATGGTGCGAATCTTGAAATTCGCAACCGACGCCGGAGTGGAATACAAGATGGTGCCGAGTTTGGGTGAACTCCTGCAAGGTGCGGAGTTGGGAAAGCAAATTCGTGAGGTAGCGGTAGAAGATCTGTTAGGCAGAAAGCCCGTCCAACTTGACCTGGAGCGCATTCGGGAACGCATTCAGGGCAGAGTTGTGATGGTGACGGGAGCGGCAGGCTCTATCGGTTCGGAGATTTGCCGACAGATTGCAAATTTTAGTCCTCTCGCGATTGTGGGGTTTGATGACGCGGAGACGCCTCTCTTTCATATTGAAAGAGAAATGGCCAAAAGCTTTCCCGACGTCGCTTTCTACGCAGAGATTGGCAACATTACTCGACCTGAAACTCTGCAACGTGTGATGCAGCACTATCAGCCTGCAATTCTCTATCATGCCGCAGCCTATAAGCACGTGCCACTGATGGAAAAGCATGTCTTTGCGGCCGTTGAGACAAATATCTTTGGAACCTGGAATGTGGCGCGTGCAGCGGTGGCGAACGGAGTTGAAGACTTCGTGATGATCTCTACCGACAAGGCAGTTCGCCCGACAAGCATGATGGGCGCGACAAAGCGCATGGCAGAGTTGTTGATTCGATCCTTGCAGATGGAAAGCAATACAAAGTTTGTTGCAGTGCGCTTTGGAAATGTGCTTGGAAGTAACGGCAGTGTGGTGCCAATATTCAAGGAGCAGATAGCCGCTGGTGGTCCGGTGACAGTAACTCACCCGGAGATGCGTCGCTATTTCATGACTATTCCCGAGGCATCTTTGCTGGTATTACAGGCATTTTCTATCGGCAAAGGCGGCGAGATATTCGTGCTTGATATGGGCGAGCCAGTCAAGATTGCAGACCTAGCAAGAAATCTAATTTTATTATCAGGGTTACAGCCTGGGCGAGACATTGAAATTCAATATACCGGTTTGAGGCCGGGTGAAAAGATGTTCGAAGAATTGAATCTCCAAGATGAGCATTTGATCCCGACATCACACACAAAGATAAGAAGCTATGTAAGTCGTCGTGATATGGATTTAAAGCAGATCAAGGCATTGCTGCAGCGTTTGCAGCAAATTGCGGAAAAGCAGGATGTGGCGAACCTTGTGTTACTGCTGAAGGACCTGATTCCAGATTACAATCCAGCCTCCGAGCTTCTAAAGGCGGCCTTGTCAATCAAGCAATCCCACGCATCACCTGTCATGATTCAGGCTGCAAATGGGCAGTCCAAGGATCATGATGTGGCTAAACACGCTTCTGCGACTCTCTTGAATTAGAGCGAATCTGGATAGTAATTTGATGACAAATATGGCGGCAAATTTCGGAGTTAAATCATTGCGTATGACTCAAAAACTAATCCTGCTCTTTTTGTTGAGTAGCTTGTCTTGTGCTGGACAATCAGTTCTGACCACACCCTCTGAATCAACTCAGTCAGATGCTGATACATCGACCGCACCTGCAACCGGCGCCACTCCGCAGACCACTTTACAGGTGCCTCGATTGCAAGGAGTGCGGCCAAACTCCGAAAATGGTGTCCCTGCTAACGTCAATAATGGAAACACTCCGACTCAGGGACGGACGCCTACAGAATCCAGGATTGTCGGACCGCTAAGGGAAAAGTCTGAATTCGAACGGTTTGCCGAAGATGCCACTGGGCATCGCCTTCCGGTCTATGGACGGAAATTATTCGATGAAGTTCCAACGACCTTTGCTCCACTGGAAAGCGTGCCTGTTCCGGCTGGTTATGTGATAGGTCCAGGCGATGAGTTGCTGATCCGCGTGTGGGGAAAGATTGACCTGGATTCCCGTGTAACTGTAGATCGAAATGGTCAGATAAGTATTCCGAAAGTCGGGACTCTAACTGTTGCGGGTTTGCGCTATGAGCAAGTCGAAGGTTATCTTCACTCCGCGATCAGTGCGATGTTCAAAGATTTCCAACTGAACGTTACCCTAGGTCAGCTTCGTTCAATTCAGATCTATGTTTTAGGCAATGCACGTCAGCCTGGCGCATACACAGTCAGTTCTCTCAGTACGCTGGTCAATGCGTTGTTTGTGTCTGGAGGTCCGTCAGCAACTGGTTCAATGCGACATATCCAGTTACGGCGTGGAGGGGTGGTAATTACTGATTTTGACATATATGACTTAGCGCAAAAAGGTGATAAGTATCATGATGTTCAACTCCTCCCAGGGGACGTGATTTACATTCCTCCGGTTGGGCCGCAGGTGGCGCTTACCGGCGATGTCGACGTACCGGGGATTTATGAACTAAGAGGCGAGACGACAGTTTCAATGATACTTGAAGGTGCCGGGGGCTTGACCAGTCTGGCAGAAGCTGATCGTGTGCTGTTGGAGCGGATTGAACACCACAGCAATCGCCACGTTGAGGAATTCGCACTCAACGATGCCGGCTTAAAGAGAGTACTAAGCGATGGTGATCTGCTGCGCATCTATCCACTTTCACCCAAGTTTGATAACGCAGTAACTTTGCGTGGCAACGTTGCCCAGTCAGGGCGCTATGTCTGGAAAGAGGGAATGCGGATCTCGGATTTGATTCCTTCCCGCGACTTTCTTGTGACGCGTGATTATTGGAACACGCAGAACAATCTGGTACCTCGTAATCCTGCACGTCAGTTTGCTAACCCAAGATACGATAAGTACGACCGCCAAGCTGAAGGCAAATATGGAGATCAACCTATTGATACATATGGAAATATTCATGCAGGAGAGCAGAACAATACTGCTGATGTAGAGTTGGGCGACATACAGTCGAGCGACTTACAGACGAACCAGCCTGACGAGCAGATACCTGATCGTGTCGAACGATCCCGCACTGAAGAATCGCGCAGTTCAGATAGCGATCCACTTGGGAGTTCCCGCACGCGGATGATCGACAGTATCGGGAAAAACAGCGCTGAGATCAATTGGGAATATGCAGTCATCGAGCGACTAGACAATCACGACTTAAGTACTCGCCTGATCCCATTTCGTCTCATTAGCGCAATTGATGAACCATCTTCCGCAGATAACCAGTTACTCAAAGCCGGCGATGTCATAACCATTTTTTCCCGTGCCGATTTAGACTTGCCGATGGAAAAACATGCATCCTTCGTACGCGTAGGCGGAGAGGTTAATGCTCCCGGAGTTTACCGCGTAAATCCAGGTGAATCATTGAGAGAAGTTGTTGAGCAGGCGGGCGGACTTACGCCCCATGCCTATCTTTATGCTTCAAAATTAACTCGAGTCTCCGCTCGACGAGCGGAAGAAGAGCAACTAAAGTTGTCAACCGAGCAAATGCAACGAGAGCTTACCGCGCAATTTGCAAATTCCACGCCGCAAGCTGGTCAGACTGCGGCAGACCAGCAAGCTCAGCTTGCGATGCAGCAAGCCTCGCTGGCGAGACTATCCGCAATCAAGCCAACCGGTAGAGTGGTTCTGGAGATGAAGCCAGAAGCTGCGGTATTGGCGGATTTACCGGACTTCCCATTGGAAGACGGTGACACATTTTATGTTCCGCCAAGGCTAAGTACAATTCAGGTGGCAGGGTCGGTATATAACGCAAATGCCTTCCGGTATGAGAAGGGTGAGCGTCTCATCTCATACCTGAACAATGCCGGCGGGGCCACGCGGGAGGCGGATAAAAAGCGCATATTTGTGATCCGTGCAGACGGTACCGTTGTGAGTAGCCAGACGCATAGTAGTTATTCTCACGGCAGCTTTGAAAAAATGAAGTTATTGCCGGGAGACGCAATTATCGTCCCAGAAAAGATCAGAGTCGCGTCCAGAATGGCCGAATTTGCGCAAGCAACTCAGTTCGTCTCCCAAGCCGCACTAACCGCTGCTGCGCTTAGCGTAGTCAAGTAAAGGCACTACAAATGGCAGAACAAGATTATTACCTCAGCAACCCCGCAGCAACAGATCCAAAATCGTTGGCCGAGGAGCCAAACGAAGGCTATGAAGTAAGCCTGATCGACATTCTTATTCAGCTTGCGTATCGTAAATGGCTGATCGCTAAGATTACTGGCATTGCAATCCTGATCGGGTTGACTCTTTGCTTTGTATTGCCAGTAAAGTACACAGCTACCACCAAAATCATGACGCCCCAGCAATCGTCCTCTTCTGCTGCATTGATGAGCCAACTCTCTTCTTCTGGGGCTGGCTCGTTGGCTGCTCTGGCAGGTGGTGGATTGAGTGCACTGAAGGATCCGAATACTATATATATTGGCCTTTTGAACTCACGCCCCGTTGCGGATGCGATCATTCGCAAGTTCAGTCTGGATCAGGTATATCACGCCAAAGACATGACGGCTGCTCGCAAGAAGCTCGCGGAGAATACAGTCGTGATTTCGGAAAAAACGGGATTTATTTCTATATCTGTGACCGATAAAGACAAGAAGCGTGTTGCTGATATGGCAAACGCATACCCCGATCAACTACGAATTCTCTCCAAAACTCTGGCCGTATCGGAAGCTTCACAGCGGCGGCTCTTTTACGAAGAGCAGATGAGTCAGGCCAAGGAATCGCTTCTCTCTGCGGAGCTTGACTTTCAGCAAGTACAGCAGAAGAAGGGACTGGTTCAACCTGAGGCGCAGGCCAAAGCAGTAATAGAAAGCATCGCCGCTCTTCATGCCAAGGTCGCGGCCAAGGAAGTTGAGGTAACTGCACTTCGCTCATACTCGACAGAACACAGCCCAGAGTTACAGTTGGCTGAGAGCCAACTCTCTTCGCTTCAAGGAGAGGCTGCCAGACTTGAGCAGCAGAATCATTCTTCAGGCTTCGGCGATTTCGGTCTTGCCGATGTTCCAGGCGCAGGACTGGACTATCTCCGCGCCGAGCATGACCTAAAATACCAACAGGCACTGTTCGATCTACTCATGAAGCAGTACGATGCCGCCAAGTTAGACGAAGCCAAAGAAGCGGCCGTTATCCAAGTCGTGGAACCAGCCATCGAGCCAGACAGAAAGACATCTCCGAAGCGCAGCTTGATCTTGCTAATTGCGATCATACTTGGATTATTTATCGGGTGTATTTCCGCGTTATTCCTGTGGTGGAAGGAGCTTGCACAATCCGATCCGCAGACAGAAATGCAGATGGAAGGCCTTAAATGTGCCCTCTATGGGCGAAGAATCCAAGAAGTCGAACATCAAGAAACAATTTGAGGGACACGTCGGTAGCCAGAACCGCCAGGACGATCTTCAGACCATGTCGGAGATCGAGTCAGGGCAGTTGCCTGCTGTAACCTGAAGTACAATTTCCGCGCTGCGCAATATCTTCATGCGAACACCGCAAGCAATGTGGGCTGGTAATCGCGGCACCGACCCGACATACACGGAACGCCCCAACCAGAAGTGATCAACTCCGCAACTCGGACCAAGAAAGATATCAGGCCAGCGAAGCAGAAAATTGAGCGGGACTACGAATCTGAGTACTGCTGTCACATACATATCGATCCGGTTTAGACTTACACTCACTACATATAGGATGTCTCCATTTTTCGAGTAAAGTTTTATGAATGTCGGGGTGACGGCATCGCTTGGAATTCCGAGCAAAGATCGAAAAGCATTGAACGGATAGAATCTGCGATTAAAACGGAACGTAAATTCATTGAGATAGGGTTGTAGATGTTGGTGGCTAAGGCCGTGATGAGTCCCCTGCAGCCAAGCCTCAGATTAGAGAAAACAAGATGGGAAATGGCAGGTATTCCTCGGCACCCTCTGGGGTGCGGCATCCTGCCATAGCATAAAACTTATGTCTTCGTTTTCCAAAGCTTGGATAAGCGCTGCAATCGTCCGTGAGAGTCATTGTCCCTGTGACGACAGTGTTTTCGACAAACCCTCAAAGAACTTGGGCGCTTTGGTCACAACTACGGCGAATCTGTTCGTCAAGCATAGTGACCACCTTTTCGCTTGTCCAAGGAGGTCCCCGTTTTGCGATGATGCACCTCAACGACAGAGGCAACTAGTGTAGTGTCTCCTGCGACGCATTACAATGTGCCTTTTCTCTTCAGCTGGGTCATTTTCAATGCGTTCCGGCCCCTATTGACCTTGAGAATGATCTCTGCAGCGGACTTTGTCCAGACCAAAGGCCGCAGATTGCTGTTGTTGTGCTGGATGTATTCGTCGATAGCGCTTATTAACTCTGGGACGCTTTTGAAAGTTCCCCGGCGTATGCGCTGGTTGGTGATCTTTCCGAACCAGCGCTCGACCAGGTTCAGCCAGGAAGATGAAGTCGGGATAAAGTGAAAATGAAAGCGGGGATGCAGTTTGAGCCATTCCTGCACCGCCTTGGTTTTGTGCGTGCCGTAGTTGTCGGCGATGCAATGAAGATCCAAGTGTTTGGGCGTGTTGCGGTCGATGGTCTTGAGAAACTTCAAAAACTCTTGATGGCGATGATGCGGCATACAGCGACCGATAACCTCACCTTTCAGCACATCCAATGAAGCGAACAAGGTGGTGGTGCCGTTGCGCTTGTAATCGTGGGTCATGGTACCGGCGCGGCCTCTTTTTAACGGCAACCCTGACTGGGTGCGGTCAAGCGCCTGAATCTGGCTCTTTTCGTCGATGCAGAGCACCAGAGCATTCTCAGGTGGATTCATGTAAAGACCCACCACATCTTCCAGTTTTTCTACAAAGTTGGGATCTTTGGATAGCTTGAAGGTCTTGATCAGATGCGGCTTCAAACCGTTGGCGTGCCAGACGCGCTGCACCGAGGCTTTACTGATGCCACAGTCCTTGGCGGCGCTGCGGCAACTCCACTGTGTAGCGGCTGGCGGCACCGTCTGCACACGCGCAATGATTGCGGCTTCCTGCTCCTGCGATAGCGGCTTGAAGCCTCGTCCGCGCGGGCGGTTCTCATAGAGAGCTTTGACACCGCTTTCGACAAAGCGGCGACGCCATTGGATCACCGTCGGGCGAGAAGTTCTTAACTCGGCGGCCAACGCGTTGTTGGACTTTCCCTCGGCCGCTCCAAGAACAATGCGAATTCGCAAGGCTATGCCCTGTTCTGTCTTTCCCGATCGAGCCACCTGCTCTAACTCCTGCCGAGCCTCGGAAGTAATCGGCAACGCTGCACCGGGTAGCCACATACAATACAGCATGAGCGTCGTAAGTGCAATTGTCAAGCATTACGTGAGACACCAAACTACAACTTTGTGGTGGACGCCACAGTCTTCGCCTCACGTAAGCTCTCCGACCCAGGTTTCGTCTACCTCGACCTATTGATCGGAATGCCAGCAGATGTGATCTTGGTCCGGTCGCACCATACCCGCGCGTAGTTTAAAAATGCCGACAGCCGTCTCGTAGCGGGCAGGCCAAAGCTGGCGCTGGAACGGAAAAAGGCGATATTCGAGGTGTTTGACAGGCGACCAGATAGCTTCCCCAGAACGAAATGCTCAGTGGCGCACGGCTAGGTCCATGACAGTGTTCACTGTTGGCCCTGTCTGGAGACGGCATTTGCGGCAGGTCTATAAGCCGGGGCGGGTGGCAATGCGAAATAGTACTCCCTTTGCTTGGCAATGGGTCAGACAAAGCCAGCACTCCAGCGAACCCTTTCCGGATAAGAAGCGCAGGCAATGTCCTCAGGAAAAAGTATTTGGAACTCAGGCAGCGAGCGTGGAAAGAGCAGATCTTCGCTTTGGAGAACGTACAGATTGCCACCGCCGAGTCCGGCGATCAGATAAACACTATATCGTGTTTGTGTGTGTCAACGGATAGGCGTGGTGACATGGGGCAGAATCAAAACATTTATATCTTTGCGATGACTAGCCATATTCCTTTTGGTTGATCACGATTGACGCTCCAGCAGGTGGTCATTGATGAAACATCTTATCAGAAAAATATCGGAGGTAGGTATCCTTGATGAAGAAAGCTTTAGTAACTGGCATTACGGGGCAAGACGGCTCTTATCTGGCGCAGTTGTTGTTGGAAAAGGGTTATGAAGTGCATGGCATCAAGCGGAGATCTTCGTCGTTTAACACCGACCGAATCGATCACCTCTATCAAGATCCTCATGTGCCGGACGCCAAGTTTTTCTTGCATTACGGAGACATGAGCGATACCAGTAGCCTTCAGCGCGTCGTTCAGAAGGTTCAACCCGACGAAATCTATAATCTGGCAGCGCAGAGCCACGTCGCCGTATCGTTCGAGGAGCCGGAATATACGGCCAACGTCGATGGGATCGGCACGCTCCGCTTGCTTGAGGCGATTCGCATTCAAGGACTTGCGGAAAAGACCCGCTTCTATCAGGCTTCGACCTCCGAGCTCTACGGCAAAGTGCAGGAGATTCCACAGACTGAGAAGACGCCTTTCTATCCGCGTTCACCCTATGCTGTAGCCAAACTCTACGCCTATTGGATTACCGTTAATTACCGCGAGTCGTATGGGATGTACGCGTGCAATGGCGTGCTCTTCAATCACGAGTCGCCAGTGCGTGGTGAAACATTCGTAACTCGCAAGATTACACGGGGTTTGACGCGGATTAAAGTAGGCCTTCAGAATCGCCTATACTTGGGCAATATAGACTCGCTGCGCGATTGGGGTCATGCCCGCGACTATGTCGAAATGCAGTGGCTAATGCTGCAACAGGAGAAGCCCGAGGACTTTGTCATTGCCACCGGTCTACAGGTATCGGTGCGCGAATTTATCTCTCGCGCCGCTTCCCATATCGATATGCAGATTCACTGGGAAGGCAGTGGAGTCGAAGAAAAAGGATACGGCCAGGACGGTCGCCTGATCGTCGAGGTAGATCCGCGCTACTTCCGTCCTGCCGAAGTGGAAACACTATTGGGTAGTCCGGCCAAAGCAGCAAGCAAACTCGGCTGGACTCCGAAGATCACCCTCGATCAGCTAATTGAAGAGATGGTGACTTCCGATCTGCAAGTCGCCCAACGCGATGTACTGGTTAGATCTAGGGGCTATCAGGTGACGGAACGGCATGAGTAACTTCATCCCCAGTGGGGCAAGAATCTACGTAGCAGGCCATCGCGGTCTGGCCGGGTCGGCGATTGTTCGCCATCTGAAGGCGTGCGGCTATGAGAACTTGCTGCTGCGCACGCACAAGGAACTGGATCTGACGGACCGGGCTGCAGTCGAGACGTTTTTTTTTGAGTACCGCCCGGATTTCGTCTTTCTGGCTGCGGCCAAGGTGGGCGGCATCCTAGCGAACAATAATTATCCGGCCGACTTCATCCTGCAGAACCTTTTGATACAGAACAACGTGATCGAGGCGGCGTGGCATTCCCAGGTGAATCGGCTTCTTTTTCTGGGTTCCAGTTGCATCTACCCGCGCATGGCTCCGCAACCGATGCGCGAGGAATCCCTGCTGACTGGTCCTCTTGAGTACACCAACCGCGCTTATGCGGTCGCCAAGATCGCTGGCATCGAGATGTGCTGGGCCTTCAATCGGCAGCACGGAACCGGTTTTCTGGCTGCCATGCCGACCAACCTCTATGGGCCGGGCGACAACTATGACCTTGCTCATTCACACGTTTTGCCAGCGCTAATTCGCAAGGTGCATGAGGCGCTCGATCGCGGCGACAAGAAGATCGTGCTCTGGGGCACAGGTAAGCCGCTACGAGAGTTCCTCTACAGCGACGACATGGCCGCGGCATGTGTGCATCTACTAAATCTCCCCGTGGATAGCTTCGAGAAGATCGTCCGCGATCCCGGAAACCCGCCACTGATCAACGTTGGCAGCGGCGAGGAGATCACCATTAGCACGTTGCTCGAAGTTGTCTGCAAGGTGCTTAATTATCAGGGTGAGATCGAACTGGACGCCACTAAGCCAGACGGAACGCCACGCAAACTGATGGATAATTCGCGCATGCGCTCGTTTGGCTGGAAGCCGGAGATCGGCCTTGAAGAAGGTATCGGACTGGCCTATGCGGCCTTCTTGAATCGCTCCTAGAAGGCCGAGACCGAGTCGCCGCGCTGATCTCAGCTCTTAACGAGATGCAGCGCTGGCCGAACGCCTTCTTTTGGAGATGGACTTCGTAACATATTCTTAAGTCGGCGATCCCGCCTCTAAATCAACCGAAGTCTCGAATTTTGCAAGTGGATCAGGCGTTGGACTTATAGTCAATCCAGCACTTATTCGCAAAGTGAGGAGTTCCATGAAAGCAGTGATACTCGCAGGCGGGCTAGGTAGCAGGTTGAGTGAAGAGACGACTCTGCGCCCAAAGCCGATGGTGGAGATAGGCGGGAGACCAATTCTCTGGCATATAATGAAGATCTATTCAGCCTACGGGATTAACGATTTCGTGATATGTCTTGGTTACAAAGGAAGTACGATTAAAGATTTTTTTGCGAATTATTTTCTGTATTCCTCCGATGTGACCTTTGACCTGGCACAGAACAGTGCCGAATATCATCGCAACGGATCCGAACCATGGCGTGTAACGCTGGTCGATACGGGTGCAAATACCATGACTGGCGGACGACTGAAGCGCGCGTTGCCGTATGTGAGGGAAGAGGAAATGTTCTGCTTCACTTATGGCGATGGGGTTGCCGATATCAATGTGAATACACTCCTCGAATTCCACAAAAAACATGGTCGCTTGGTGAGTCTTACTGCGGCACAGCCGACCGGACGGTTTGGATCGCTAAGTTTGGACAATGATGGAATGTTGTTGTCCTTTGCTGAAAAAACGCGTGGAGATGGGCGTTGGGTGAATGGCGGTTTCTTTGTACTATCTCCGCAAGTTGAAGAATATTTAAAAGATGATTCGACGATTTGGGAGCGGGAGCCAATGGAGGCTTTGGCGCTGGGAGGCCATGTGGCGGCTTACAAGCACACAGGGTTTTGGCATGCCATGGATACCATGCACGATAAATCCGTGCTTGAAGAGCTGTGGAATAGCGGGGTGGCCCCGTGGAAGGTATGGGAATGAACTGGCGAGGAAGACGCGTACTGCTGACCGGGCATACGGGTTTTAAGGGTAGTTGGCTCGCCCTTTGGTTGCAAATGAAGGGTGCTGACGTGTGCGGAGTGGCGCTGGAACCACCAACACAAGTCAATCTTTATCAAGATGCAGCCATTGCCAGCGCTATGCGGTCGGAAATTGGAGATATTCGGGACCTTGCTCTACTGACGCGGCTTTGTACGGAGCACCGCCCGGAGGTGATATTTCATTTGGCGGCACAGCCCTTGGTGCGTGCTTCTTATGAGAATCCTGTCGAAACTTATTCGACAAACGTAATGGGCACCGTCAATGTTCTTGAGGCAGCGCGCAAGACGAATGCGGTTCGGGCCGTCGTCGTAATTACAACCGACAAGTGTTACGAAAATAAGGAGTGGCACTGGCCGTACCGGGAAGTTGACCGACTGGGTGGATATGACCCCTATAGCAACAGCAAGGCGTGTGCGGAGATGGTGGTTTCTGCATATAGAAGATCATTCTTTCACCCTGACAAATTTAGTGAACATGGCGTGGCGCTGGCGTCGGTTCGGGCAGGAAATGTGATTGGTGGAGGCGATTGGGCAGCAGGCCGGCTGGTGCCAGACGTGATGCGCGCCTTCATGGAAAAGCAGGTCGTTCAATTGCGCAATCCACACGCCATTCGTCCATGGCAGCACGTACTGGAGCCTTTGCGCGGATACCTGCGGGTTGCGGACTCACTTTGCGAAGACGGCGTGGTGAATGCCGAAGCTTGGAACTTCGGTCCCGCGCAATCGGATGCGCGTCCAGTGGGGTGGATAGTACGAGAACTGGCGCGGATCTGGGGCCAAAATGGGCGCTGGGAGATGGATGAGGGAGATCATCCGCATGAAGCGAGCACCCTCAAGTTGGACTGTTCCAAGGCGGCGGCTAGGTTGGGGTGGCTCCCCATATTGCGGCTGGAAGAAGCACTGATGATGACGGCCGATTGGTATCAAGAGCGTAGGTCGAAAACCGAAATGAGATCATTTACCTGTGCGCAGATTGAAGCCTATGAGCAGCGCGCGGAAGCAGTAGCGAATCACGGCGCAAGGCAGGGCGGAGAATGTGCTTGAAGAAGAATAAGGATGAGATCAGGGAGGCAATCCGGACGCTTACGGGCGAGTATTACCGGGAGGCGTTTGCCGTACGGCCGTTCGAGCCTGGCGTGTCGTCAGTCCCGGTATCTGGGCGCGTTTTCGACGAGCGGGATTTGTCGGCCATCGTGGATGCCGGGCTGGACTTCTGGCTGACGGCGGGCCGTTGGGCTGAGATGTTCGAGGACAAGTTCTCGAAGTTTATCGGCATGCGCGATGCGCGCTTGGTGAACTCGGGGTCGTCGGCTAATTTGGTGGCCGTCTCCGTCCTCACCTCACCCACGCTGGGGGAAAGGCAACTCCGTCCCGGCGACGAAGTTATCACCGTGGCCGCGGGTTTTCCCACAACGGTCAATCCTCTTCTGCAGAACCGCCTCGTGCCGGTTTTTGTGGATGTGCAGTTGGACACCTACAACATAGATGCCTCGCAGTTGGAAGCGGCTCTCTCACCGCGCACCAAGGCGATTATTTTGGCGCACACGCTAGGAAATCCCTTTCCAGTAGCGGAGATCGTTACGTTCGCGCGCAAGCATTCCTTATGGCTGATCGAGGATTGCTGCGACGCGCTGGGATCCACATACAACGACCGCCATGTCGGTACCTTCGGCGATATGGCGACATTCAGTTTCTATCCCGCGCATCACATTACGATGGGCGAGGGCGGATGTGTAGCCACCAACAAGCCGCAACTAACTAAGTTGATCGAATCCTTCCGAGATTGGGGCCGCGATTGCTGGTGTCCGCCGGGCAAGGATGCCACCTGCGGCAAGCGGTTTGATTGGCAGTTGGGCACCTTACCTTACGGCTACGACCATAAGTACACCTATTCGCATATCGGCTACAACCTGAAAGTCAGCGATATGCAGGCCGCTGTCGGAGTTTCGCAACTGGGCAAGCTGCAGGGATTCATTGAGCAGCGCAAGGCGAATTTTGCCTATCTGAAAGCAGCACTACAACCTTTGAATGAGTTTCTGATCTTGCCAGTGCATGAGCCCGAGGCGGATCCGTCGTGGTTTGGATTTCCCATCGGGGTGCGCAAGACGGCTTCTTTTGAACGCGACCAGTTGACCCGCGCGTTGGACGACGCGCACATTGGTACGCGGTTGCTGTTTGGCGGCAACCTGCTGCGCCAGCCTGCCTATGCGGGCAGCGAACTGCGTGCGGTAGGCGAGTTGCCCAACACGGATTTTGTGATGAATCGGGTGTTTTGGATTGGCGTTTATCCGGGACTCACTCAGCCCATGCTGGACCATATAGTGCAAACTATTCAAGCATTTCTTCACAGAAGGCAAGGATGAGGGAGAACAGCTAGGGTTTCTTTCCTGCCTTGTATGTATGTGGTCATGACCTCTTAAGTCTGAACGTGCAGCCATCCTTGAATAGCTGCAGAAAGAAGGAGTAATACAGATGAATTCATGCGAACGCAAAATGCTCGAGCTGCTCAAGAAAGGCAGGGACGAGTACGGATATGTTGCAGTAAAAGCAGAATTCGAAGCCGAAGGGACACGTGTTGAGGAACTTCTCCGTTTGGTGGAGATTGCTCGCAAGGCGGACCTCAAGCTTGGACTGAAAATCGGTGGTTGTGAGGCCATGCGCGACCTGATCGAAAGCAAGCAGATCGGCGTGGACTATATCATTGCGCCCATGATCGAGAGTCCCTATGCCCTTTCGAAATTTGCAGAGGCGGTTGACAAAATCTATTCCGCCGAAGAACAACAGGATACACAATTTCTCTTTAATCTTGAAACCACGCAGGCATTTGCGTCACTGAAAGAATTGGCTGTGTTTTCGGCAAAAGCAAAGGAAATCGCCGGCATCGTCTTTGGCCGCGTGGACTTTACGTTGTCGACGGGTCGCACTCGCGATGCAATCAACAGCGATGAGATCACCGACTACGTACTGAGGACCGCTGAGGCCGCCAAAGCGAACGGCCTTGATCTGGTTGTCGGAGGCGGTGTTTCCATGGATTCATTGTCGGCGCTGCGCAAGATGCGAGCCATTCATCTGACGCGCTTCGAAACCCGCAAGGTCATTTTTGATGGCGGTGCGGCCACGACCCAGCATATTGAAAAGGGGCTGCTGAATGCGGTTCACTTTGAACTGCTGTGGCTGATCAACAAGCGCGACTACTACGGAAATATTCAGCAGGAAGATGCCAAGCGCATCGATATGCTCGAGAGCCGCTGGAAGGTACTGAACGGCGAGCGGTAGAGGTGAAGAATGCTATCGTGTGGAAAGAGTAGTCTGTTCAGAAGAGAGAATGAATTACTCTTTTCAAATGCGTTCATGAGAAGAGGGCGGTACCGTGGAGAAAATCCTTGTTTTTGGGGCTAGCGGCGCGATCGGCGGCGCAATCGCCGCGACTGCGAGCGAGCGAGGTTGGGAGGTAGTGGCCACATCGCGCCGACTACGATCGGTCGTCGATGATCCGGTGCAATGGATTTCGGTAGATCCTTTTGCCCAAGATTTCACGGCAGATGAACTCAAGCGGAATGGGCCATATTCCGCAGTTTGCTGGGCGCAGGGCTCCAATGGTTCGGACAATGTGTTTGATGTGGATCTCGACGCCAATATGGAGATGTATCGCTCGAACTGCCTGTTTATACTGGCCACTCTCAAGGTACTTCTCCAACATCAGATGTTGGCTCCCGGATCGCGGCTCTGCGTACTCAGTTCCATCTGGCAACAGCGCGCTCGACAAAATAAACTCTCATATTGCATGACCAAGGCGGCTCTACAGGGTTTAGTGCTGTCGGCGGCTACGGATCTGGCAAGCGATGGACATTTGATCAACGCCGTATTGCCAGGTGCGCTCGACACGCCCATGACTCACGCAAACCTCTCCAATGTGCAGTTGCAAAGACTGGTTTCGGCGACCGGGTTTCAGCGTCTGGCGAGCTTGAACGATGTGGCCTCCCTGGTTCTCTATTTGTGCTCGCGCGAAAACGGCGGGGTGACCGGCCAGTTCATTACCTCAGATATGGGTTTCAGCAATGTCCGGCTTATTTGAAATTAGGTCCGCCAGTGGCGGATATACCGTGAAGATTGAGCAGGGAAGTTTCGCACGCCTGCTGCAGGAGCAAGGCGGCGCAATTTATGTTGCCGACGAGTGGTTTCAGCCCGAATTGTCGCGCGCAGGGA
>Ga0182030_10002809_pt1 | contig 37069 bp, 33 predicted proteins | sample 812S3MmetaG_FD_121299 | JGI IMG/M metagenome (GOLD analysis project Ga0182030, IMG submission 121299) | Permafrost microbial communities from Stordalen Mire, Sweden - 812S3M metaG (Illumina Assembly) | ecosystem: Environmental > Terrestrial > Soil > Wetlands > Permafrost | place: Sweden...
ACGCTGGTCTCGCAGCGTGGGCTGCTCCGGGCGTGACAAAAGTTGAGAACAAACTGCAGGTACAGATCTAATTCGCTGCCGACTCAGCGTCGCGACTGCGATCCAGACGGGATCGCTCTCGCGCCTTGGAAACTCGCCAGCCTTGCTGGACTCGCAAAAGCCGTCCCGACGTTAGCCGCGCTATGACAGACTCGTTACAGAAGCGCGGGGAGCCGTATGCGTTTATCCGTATACGTGGCGGGCGCCGCGGTGCCATGCACCATCAATACGGGCACCAGGGACTCCGCGAGTACTTTTGCAGTGTCCTTGCTGACACGGACGCCCTCGTCGCGAGCATGCGAGCCCATCACGATCAGGTTCGCTTCCCACTGCCGCGCCTGAGCGAGGATCATGTCGGCCACCGTGCCGGCGTCCGCTTCGCACATCACGCACTCGGGCATCAAGCCTTGATCCCGGGCGGCCGTCTCCGCTTCGTTGAGCAGGCGCTTCCCGATCTGGCAGGATGATTCGATAACATTCTTAAGGTTTATGTTCTCGCTGTAGCTGTAGTCGAGGACTGGCTCGGGCAGCTCGACCACGTGAAGCAGACGCAGCATGCCGCCTTGCTGCTTCGCCACTTTGATCGCTTCAGTCAAACCGGCAGTCGCCGCATCGGAGCCGTCCATCGGAACCAAGATTTTCTCGTACATCGCGAACTCCTTGCCTGTTTTCACGCTTACCCAGTGTTGTCCATTGCCGTTGTTACAGATACTGCTTCGGCCAGGGGTCGGCGGCAATCGCGGATTTCCGCAGAGTTTTGCACTCATTGCGTAATGATGCAGCCTGGAGTATCCGGGAATCATCAGGTTTATCGTGCGAGGGCCGCGCCGGAGTCTTGCCCGACGTTCCACCAGCCCCCGCCGAGCGCAGCGAACAAAGCGACCGTATCTTGATAACGCGTCGCGATCGCTTGTATATCGGCCAATTGCGCTTGATGGAACTGCGTGTCCGCCACCAGCACGTCCAAATAAGTGGCAATGCCGGCCTCGTAGTTGGTTTGAACAAGGTGCAACGCCTGGGAGGCGGTCGCGAGCGCTTCATCCTCTGCCGCCAAGATCTGGGCATCATGATCGAGTGCGCGCAGGGTGTCAGCGACTTGTTCGAAGGCCGCTAGCACAATCTGGCGGTACAGAGCCATCGCCTGCTGATAGTCGTCGACAGCCGCTTTGCGCTTGAACCACAATGTGCCTCCCTCGAAAAGCGGAGCCGTCGCGCCCGCGCCTACGCTCCAGGCATGCCCGTTTGCCGGCACCAAGTTATCAAGGCTCGTGGTTGCGGCAGAGATGCCGCCGCTCAAGGTCACGCTCGGCAGCATTGCCGCCGTGGCGACGCCGATGTTGGCGCTGGCCGCGTGCGCGGCGGCCTCCGCAGCAAAGATATCCGGGCGCTGACGAACGAGATCCGATGGCACACTGAGCGGCAGCGTTGCGGGCAAGACAAGATCCTCCAAACGCACCGGGGAAGGTGAGTACTCCGCGGGCACATGTCCCGCGAGCGCCGCGAGCAGGTCGTCGCTTTCCGTCAACTTCTGCGCGAATTGCGGGATCATGGCTTCGTAGGATGCAAGCTGGCTCTTGAGACTCAAGACTTTCGAGTAGGGGACGGTACCGGCTTGCGCCTGGACGTTGGCGATACTGACCTGCTGCTTTTGCAGTGCGATCAGCTGCTGGGTGGCTTCTATTTCCGCTCGATACGCCGCCGCCGCGATCACGGTATTCGCTACATTCGCTTCCAGGGTCAGATAGGTCGCTTGTGCGTCGGCGTGGGCCACATCGACTTCCGCATGCAAACCTTCGATTAACCGGCGCTGTCCACCAAACACGTCTAGGACATAGCTGACGCTGGAGGACAGCGTGAAGAGGTTAAAGATGCTCGACGGCACGGCTTTCCCAACCGGGCCGACAGCAACGGGGCTGTATCGTTCGCGCGTGGCGCCGACCTCAGCGTCGACCGATGGAAAAAAGATGCCGTAGCCACTGCGAAGGTTGTCCTGGGATGCGCGCAGACTCGCCTGGGCAGCGCCGAGACCTGGATTGTGGGCGAGCGCCTCGTGGATCGCCGCTTCGAGCGGCTGGGACTGAAACAGGCGCCACCACTCGGTTTCAAACGGTGCCTCGCGAACAAAATTCTGCGCGGTACCATGCGCGGAGGCAGTGGATTTAGGATCCGCGCCAGCAGCATAGTGCGACACCTGCGGAGGATCGGGGCGGTGGAAATTGGGGCCCACGGCACAGGCGGTGAGCGCGAACAAACCCGTGCAGAAGCCCAGTCCCAGAACGCGACGCCTCGGCATAAAATGTGGAGCTGCTCGCGCGGCAACGCTAATTTGGGCTGACATAGACATCCACCAGCTCTCCCGGATAGACATGCAGGCTCTGCGGGCTCGCAAAGCGCAAAATCACCGGCAGTACCCTTACGTCGATGAGCTCCTGCCTCTCATCCGAGAGTTCGATTTTGGGGGATACAAAGGGCTGCACTCGCACGAACGTGAGCGGCACGTGCTTGTCGGTCCCGCGGATGAACATCTCACCACTGAGCTTGGTGGGGTCTGCCAGCCGGTCAATCAATATCTCATCGATATACGCTCGGACCTGCAGGTTATCGTCCGGCGCACCCATCACGATCAGCGGGTCCATTCCTTGGGTGTAACTGTCATAGGCGCCTTGCGGCGATACGTAGCTTCCGACGCTGGCCTGGATTGATCGCACGATGCCATCCGCCGGCGCTCGAAGCGTATATTTGGCGAGCAACGCGGCAGACGACGCATAGGCCTTGGATAAGGCGATATATTGCTTCTCTTGGTTCTCAACATCATAGATCCACGCGCCAGCCTTGGTGAGCGCGTACTGCTTGTCGACCACCTCGAAATTGGTGGCGGCAATCTTTTCCCCGTTACGCGCATTGTCGAGTGCATCGCGGCTTACCGATTTGGGATCCATGCCGTACGAGCGCTCCTGCTTCTCGAGTTGATCCTGCGCGTTTTTGAGCGTGGCACGGGCGTTGTCCACCTGTGCCGTCGCCACCTCGAGATTCTCACGCCGCGGCTCCGCCTTGAGCTCCGCCAACAGCGTCCGCGCGGCGTCCGCCTGCGACTGCAGCTGCTCGACGGTGGCACGCTGCACGGAATCATCGATGCGTAGCAGCGGATCGCCCTTGTGCACGTGGGCACCTTCGCTCACCAGCACCTCGGTAATCGGCCCGTTCACTTCCGGATAGATATTGACGTTCTCACCATGCGCTTGGCTGCTTTCGATGATGCCCTCTGCATAAATTCCCTTGGTATAGGGGTTTGCAGCCGGATTGAAGGCGGGCGGCAGCGGACTTGGCTGCTGTCCAGAAATGTAAGCGCTGATGAGCGCCAGTATCAGGCCTATACCTGAAACGATGAAAATGATCTTACTGCGCATCTAATTTATCCTTCTCAACACCCATCATTTTGCCGTCTTCCATTTTCACGATGCGGTCGGCGTATTCGTAGATGCGGCTGTCGTGCGTCACGATGACGATGCAGCGCTTGTCCGAGAGAATATGCTCGCGAACAAACTTCACGATATTCCGGCCGGTATCCCCGTCGAGCGAGGCGGTGGGCTCATCGAGGATGAGGACATCCGGGCGGCTGACGATCGCACGCGCGATGGCGACGCGCTGCTGCTCACCCCCGCTCAATTTTACTGGCGGCAACTCGGCCTTGTCTTTCAAGCCGACGGTCTCAAGATCCACTGCCGCCTCATTGAGCGCCTCATCCCAAGGACGCTTTTGCAAAATCAACGGAATTGCAACGTTCTCCGCGGTCGTAAGGCGTGGAAACAGATGAAAGTCTTGGAATACGAAACCAATCTTGTGCAGCCGGAAGTCTGCAAGTGCGTCATTGCTCAGCGACCAAACATCGATATCCTCGATCTTCACTGTGCCGCTGTTCGGTCTAAGGATCCCGGAGACCATGCTGAGCATCGTGGTCTTACCGCTGCCGGAGGGTCCGACGACATAGAGCATTTCGCCGAAGTTGGCTTCGAAGTTCACATCCTTCACGGCATGCGTTCGAGCCTCACCCTCGCCAAACCACTTGTTGAGCCCCACGGCCTGAATTGCGGCGCTTGCCATGGTTTTAGCCTCTGAAGATGTCGAAGGGCTCGATTTTCAGCACCTTGCGAACGCCAAAGTAGCTCGAGCTCGCCGCAATCAGGACGACCATCAAGAACGCCAAAGTGAGGTTCCCAATCGAGATGGTCGCTGCGTAATCGGGCAGGTAAAGACGAGCGAGCCAGATGATGCAGGCGCACAGGCCCACTCCAAAGCCATATCCAGTGAGTGCGACGAAAGAGGCCTGAAACAGAATCATGTAAATGAGCTCGCGGCCCTTGGCGCCGATCGCCTTGAGGGCGCCGAACTTCTCCAGGTTCTCGATCACAAAGGTGTAAAAAGTCTGGCCTGAAATCGAAAGTCCGATGATGAAGCTGATCACCGTCATGATCAGCATGTTTGTACCAATACCGGTCTGTAACATATAGAACTTGGTGATCTTGGCGACGAATTCCTGTTTGGTGAGCGCGAGATATCCCGCTTTTGCGACCTGGGCTTTGATCGCGGCCACGTCCGCGACAGATTTTGGCTCCACCAATAAATAGGAGATGGTGAAACGCGTGTTCGGGATGTATTGCAGCGCGCGATTGTAGGTCGTGTACAAAGTCGGTACGCCGAAGAGGCCACTGGAGGAGACTCGTGCTATTCCGACGATAAGGCCGCGGTGGTCATTGAGCTCGAAGGTCGACCCCACCAGCGGATTGCCGAGCTTGGAGAATTCTGAATCTTTGACAGCAAAAAAGGCGTTTTCGGCGAAGATGTCTTCGATCTTCCCGCTCAACAGGGAGGGGCGCCCGAACAAACTGGTGTCGTCCAGGCCGACAACGTTCGCGGCTTGATAGGTGCCGTTTTTCAGTCTCAAGAGAGCCGCGCCTGAGTAGAGGGGTACCGCATATTTGACGCCGGGGACGCTGCGTACCTCATCCAGCACATAGTTAGGCAGCGGTATGGTGTTGGCCACCGTCTGGATGGACGGGTCCATGACCCAAATGGACGCACCGATATTGATGACCGTCGCTGACGCCCGCAGCAGTATGCCGGCGAATAGCGAAGTCATTTCGATCATCAGGAACACCGCAAAAGTGATTCCGACCAGCAACGCCAAATACTTGGGCCGATCGTTGACCAGCAGTTTGTAGGCAATGTTAAAGAGTCCGCCCATGAGGGTGCCGTCTTCATCAGTGTGATGGCGCACAAGATGCGCGGCCGGCGCTGCGCGGGCTATGAGGGCAAGCCGAGGTGAGGCAAGTGCTCCCCGCAGCGTCCGTCTGGCCGTGTACGTAGGTTGAGGAATAGCCGCTGGGGCGATTGCTGCCCGTATGCTGGTGCGCCCGTATGCCGGTGCGTACATTTACGGATAGCCATGCCGTAACGGTCGCGCGAGGATGGCTGCCACCTTCCGTTCTCAAGGGGATGCGCAATGTCATCGATTCGAAGGATCTTGATTCCGGTAAAACAATTAACCGGCCGTTCCCATCCTGCCGTCCTCAAGGCGGCACAGCTCGCGCGTGCGCATGGCGCATGCCTGGAACTTTTTCACGTGCTTACCCCCGAGATGTATGCGGCGCCGCTGATCGGATCGCAGAGGTTCTTTGCGTCGTTTGAAAACGAAGCGCGACAGTCGGCTATTCGTCGACTCGAGGCAATCGCCGACCGCCTGCGTATGCACAGTATCAAGGTCACCGTGTCCGCCGAATGGGACTTTCCGCCGCATGAGGCCATCATCCGTCGCGCGCGTGACATGAAGGCTGATCTGATCGTTGCTTCGCAGCACGCCGGACGTCATCGAATGCCCTGGCTCATGCACCTGACCGATTGGGAGCTGATTCGGCACAGCCCAGTGCCCTTGTTGCTGGTCAAAAACCCGCATCCGTACAGGCACCCGACGGTTCTTGCGGCAATCGACCCGGTACGCGCACACAAAAAGCCGCAAACGCTGGATCGAGAGATTCTGCAAATCGCCGCCAAATGGGCAAAGCTATTTCGTGGCACCCTGCATGCCGTGCACTCGTACGGCAGTCTGCGCTTCGAATTGGCTGCGGAGGACGTCACCCCGACGATGCTCGGCGAGCTGCAACGAAAGGCCGAGCAGCTCGCGCGCGGGCGCGTGGTGCGCACGCTAGCGCCGCTTCGAATCGCGGGCAAGCGGCAACACCTGAGTGCACTGCCGCCGACGGATGCCATTATCAGCACCGCGCGGCGAATTCATAGCACGATCGTGGTGATGGGGGCCGTCTCACGCAGCGCCTTCAAGCGGCTGTTGATCGGCAGCACCGCGGAGCGCGTAGTGGATGCGCTGCCATGCGACCTTCTCATCGTGAAGCCCCGCAGTTTCAAGAGCGTCGTGCCGTCAAAGAGTCGTCCCGTGCCGTATAGTCTGAGCAGCGATTTTTATCCCTATCCTTTGACGGCAATCTAGCTTATGCAAGCCATGGTGCTGACATCGCCCCGCACACTGCTCGAGTGGCGCGAGCTGCCGGATCGCCGCCCGGGCCCTGACGAGATTCGTGTCGCGGTGAGTGCCTGCGGTGTTTGTCGCACAGACCTGCATGTGGTCGATGGGGAACTTACGCATCCGAAGCTGCCCCTAATCCCCGGCCATGAAGTCGTGGGTCGTATCGATGCCATTGGGTCGGCCGTCGGTCCTGAACTTAAGATTGGCGATCGAGTGGGCATTCCATGGCTCGCGCACACGTGTGGAAGTTGCAGTTACTGCATTCATGGCCATGAAAACCTGTGCGATAGCCCTGAGTTCACTGGCTACACGCGTGACGGCGGATTCGCCACTTCGATTATTGCGAGTGCGCGCTATGCCTTTCCATTACCTGATGGCTATTCCGATACGGAGTTGGCGCCCTTATTGTGCGCCGGACTCATCGGATGGCGATCGCTGGTCCGTGCCGGGAGTGCCCAGCACATCGGGTTGTACGGCTTTGGCGCGGCGGCGCACTTGATGTCTCAGGTCGCGCGTTGGCAGGGACGCACCATTTATGCATTGACCCGGCCGGGGGACACCTCAAGCCAGACATTCGCGCGATCGTTGGGCGCCGCTTGGGCCAGTGACTCCACCGAACTGCCGCCGCGGCCGCTGGATGCAGCCATCATCTTCGCTCCCGAGGGAAATCTCATTCCTATAGCTTTGCGAGCCGTACGCAAAGGCGGACGCGTCGTTTGCGCCGGCATCCACATGAGTGAAATCCCAGCGTTCTCGTATGACTTGTTGTGGGAGGAGCGCGAAATCGTGTCGGTTGCCAATCTGACACGGCAGGACGGCATCGACTTCTTGAGCTCCGTGCCGCATTGGCACATTGCGACGCGAACGACGCCTTACCCTTTGCAGCGCGCCAATGATGCCTTGGCGGACCTTCGGGCAGGGCGCTTTGAGGGCGCAGCAGTGCTCATTCCCTGACGGCGCTCAAACCCTTCAATGAAGAAAGATATGAAGAGATCGCAACGATGTCGTGCTCGTCCATGGCGTGGGCGCTGACTCCCAAGGCCGGGCCCTGTGCGGCAAACCGCCTGAGCCGACTGAGCAGGTAGGAATCATTTTGGGCTCTTAAAGACGGGATGGTTCCGTCGGGACTGCCGAGTGTATCCATGCCGTGGCACCCTGCGCAACGGGCAACGAACGTCGCCTTGCCCTCCGCCTCGAACCTAAGATCCGCCTCGCCGAACTTAGGCGCCGGCAGTTGAGATATGTACGAAACCACGTCCGCCGCGGCCTGAGGCGTGTTCATCGACACCTGGCGGAATGCCCAGCGCATGTCGCTGCTGTGCCGCTCATCGCTCGAAAAGCTGTCGATCTGTCGGCGTAAGTATTCGACGCGCTGGCCCGCCAATGCGGGCACGGCGCGGAACGAATCGCCCGTGCCCTCGCCGGCATGGCATGCAGCACAGTATTGCTTATAGATTTTGCCGCCGCGATCGGCAGCGCTCGGTGGGGCAGCAGCTCGGTGAGACACCGCCTCACAGCTTGCCACCGCCACGATGCCGGCCGTCAGCGCGCAGAATGCGAGCGCTAATCTCCTGAAGCGGTTCATGGACAAAATGCTCCTTCGGCTACTGCCTTTTCTTCTAGGGTGACGGACCCTACACTTATCTCGATGCCGCGCCTTTAGTGTGCTCGTTCCGTTGAGCCTGCGACATAAGGACTTACTCGCAATAGGTTGCGGACCATGCGGACCATGCGGACCGATCGGTCATATGGTTACTACGCAGACGCCGTAACCGGTCGCGGCAAGCCCCAAGTTCCAAAAAGCGTGAGCGATGCTAGAAAGAACGTCGAAGTGTAGACCGGGAGAAATCTCCAGCGGTGCATTGCGCAATAGCCAACGGGAGCGATCATGTATAGCAAGATACTGGTGCCGGTCGACGGCAGCGGGCCGTCCAATGCGGGCCTCAACGAAGCCGCGCAGCTCGCCAAGATTCATGGCAGCCAGATGTGTTTGGTGCACATCGTCAACGAATCCGCTTTGGACTACACCTGGGGCCGAGGTCGGTACAGTGACAATTCGATCGAGGACATGCGCCAAGGTGGCAAGGCGATTCTCGACGCCGCCGAGAAGATCGCTGTTGCCCAGCATATCTGCCCCACTCGAATTATGGTGGAAACCGTTGGTGGGGTGACGGCGGAGATCATTCTCGAGGAGGCGCAGAAATGGCATGCGGAACTCATCGTCATGGGCACGCATGGGCGCCGCGGACTAGCTCGTTTGGCGATGGGCAGCGATGCCGAGCAGGTGCTGCGAGGTGCCAAGATTCCCGTGATGTTGATCCGAGAGCAAGTCGCGCCCAAGACTTCCAGCAAGCCGGCGACCGCAGCTATCACTTAAGGTGCCTGTAGAACGCTATTTTCCATGCAGCGCGGGCCAACTCGTGCACGGCGGAGACCCGGCCGTGGATATACTAAACGCTTCATTGATTGCAGACGGAAGGAAACATACGTGCTTGATCCTAAGCTGTTGCGCACCGACGCCGCCGAGGTGGCCGCTCAATTGGCGCGGCGCGGCTTCGTGTTGGACGTTGCCGCGTTGGCTGCGCTCGAAGAGCAGCGCAAAGGCGCCCAGATAGAGGCGGATCGTTTACGCGCCGAGCGCAATAGCAACGCCAAGGCGGTCGGCATGGCCAAGGCCAAGGGACAGGATGCGGCCGCGCTGCTGCAATTCGGCGAATCCTTGGGGGGACAGTTGCAAAGATCCGAGCAGCAACTGGAAGCGATCCAGGAACAGCTCGCGAATGTTTACTTAAGTCTTCCAAACATTCTGCACGCCAGCGTTCCTGCGGGACGCGATGAGGACTCGAACGTGGAAGTGCGCCGTTGGGGAACGCCGCGGCAGTTCGAGTTCGAGCCGAAAGATCACGTGGCGCTGGGCGAGCGTTTGGGGATGGATTTCGAGGCCGCGGGCCGTATCTCAGGCGCGCGTTTCGTGGTGATGATGGGCGATTTGGCCAAACTACACCGTGCTTTGGCGCAGTTCATGCTCGATTTGCACGTGCGCGAACATGGCTATCGGGAGGCGTACGTGCCGTACTTGGTGCACGCCAACGCGCTGCTCGGCACGGGCCAGTTACCCAAGTTCGCTGAGGATCTGTTTGCGGTGCGTGCTGATCCGGGCTTTTACCTGATTCCGACAGCCGAAGTGCCGTTGACCAATCTGGTACGCGATCAAATTCTCGCGCCCGAGAAGCTGCCGCAGAAATTCGTGGCTCATACGCCGTGTTTTCGCTCCGAGGCGGGCGCGGCGGGCAGGGATACGCGCGGCATGATCCGCCAGCATCAATTCGACAAAGTCGAGATGGTGCAGATCGTGAAGCCAGAGAACTCTTATGCGGCGCTCGAGGAAATGACCGCGCACGCGGAGGACGTGCTCAAGGCGCTGGAGTTGCCCTATCGCGTGCTGTCGCTGTGCGCCGGCGACGTGGGGCCGAGCAGCGCCAAGACCTATGATCTGGAGGTTTGGCTGCCCTCGCAGCAGCGCTATCGCGAGATCTCCTCGTGCAGCAACTGTGAGGCATTTCAGGCGCGCCGGCTACAGGCCCGATGGCGCAATCCGGACACTGCCAAGCCCGAGCTGGTTCACACCTTGAATGGGTCGGGTGTCGCGGTGGGCCGGGCATTGGTCGCGATTCTCGAGAACTATCAGCAAAAAGACGGCAGCATCGCCGTGCCCGCCGCACTGGCGCCCTACATGGGCGGGACCACCGTCATGGCAACCTTACCCCAAAAATGAGCGAGGGCCCGTTCAGGGCCCTCGCGCAGAACAACAATTCAAACCATGTTGGCTAGTTGCGGTTGCCCATCACCAAGCGCAACACGTACCAGAACATCAGGGCGATCGACGCGAACAGCTGCATGGCGGCTGATACGTAGCGATCTTCCGGGTAGTGGTTGATGATGTTCGAGGTGTCATACAACACCGCGGCACCGGCAAAGCCGATCATGGCTACCGAGAACCAGGTTCCCAGCTGGAAGCCGAACACCGCCCCGCCGACCATGGCCAAGAGCGCGACCACGCCGCCCCACATAAGCACGGCGCGCAGGAACGAGAAGTCCTTGCGGGTGCGATGCGCGACGAACATGAGCCCGCCGGCACCCAGTGCCGTGATCAGCGTGGCGCTATCGATGGCACCCGGCGCCTTGGCGTCGGCGAGGTACAGCAGCGGTACGAATATGAGCGCTTCGGCAACGACGTAGGCTGCGTAGGCAAAATATTGCATGCCGATAGACGAACTCGTTTGCGCGGTGCGCGTGGCGAGCCAACCGACCAACATAAAGGCGCCCAGGATCAGGAACCAATTGAAGCCCAGCATGAACCGGGCGATTTGCTCCGCCAGGCCGGATTCGAACAAACCCATCTCGACCAGAATGAAGCCGAGGATGCCGCCGACTACGTGCGTGTAGGTGCGAGTGATGAATAGCGCACGGCTATCGATGCTGCTGCCTCGAAAAGCGGTGTTGTTGCTCTGAAAAGTCGCCATTGATAATCCTCCGATAAAGCGAGGCGCCATTTTAGCACCCCTGCTGCTGTCTACCGAATAAGCTCGCAATACAACGACATGGGGCCGCGCCCCCAGCAATTCAACGTGTCGGGCCGGCCGAAGCGCGCGACCTCAACTCAGGGGGTTCCGTTGAATAGACCTCAGACCATCGGAAAAGTTTTTGTTGCCGTTCGACTTAATCGTGGGGTGAATTTGCGCGCGCGCACAGCGGGCCCGTATCGGGTAAAATTTGAAAAAACATAGCTTGAGAAATTGAATAAGATATACATCGTAACAGTATGATTATATTGGAGAGGTGGCAGAGCGGTTTATTGCTCCAGTCTTGAAAACTGGCGTGCCTTCACGGGCACCGTGAGTTCGAATCTCACCCTCTCCGCCAAACTTAGGTACCTTAAAGCCGCCTCCCTCAGCGACGCAGGCAACAACGGGCCGTGACAAAACCTCCATGACGATCCACAACGACGAAGGCCGGGGCATGCGCGCGATTTACGTCGATGACAGTGGTCAGCTGAGCGCGCTGCGCGAACACGGGTTCGTGATCGCGCCACGATTCGTGGCACCCGCCGAACTTGAGCGTCTGAATGGCGCAGCACGGTCACAGTTGGTGGATCGAGCAGCGCCGCTCGAATTCGAGGCGGATCTTCGGTATCCCGGCGCGCCGCCTTCGCGCGCCGCGGCCGGTGGCGAAACCGTGCGCCGCTTGCTGGACGCGTATGCCCGAAATGCCGCATTCGCGGCCTTCGCCACGGCAGCACGGATACGCGAGTGGATGCAGGCCTACTTCGGCGAGGAAGTGCTTATGTCGCGTGCCCATCACAACTGCCTCATGACCAAACACCCACGCTACGGCAGTCTGACCGGCTGGCATCGCGATGCACGCTATTGGTCATTTCAACGAGAAGATCTAGTGTCGGTATGGCTGGCGCTTGGCAAAGAGGAGGCGGCCAATGGCGGGTTGTGGTTCGTGCCGGGTTCGCACGCATTGGTACTGGATGCTCTGCAATTCGATGACGCTAGGTTCTTTCGCGCGGACCGGGAAGGAAACTCAGCACTGGTCAAGTCCGCGGTGTCGCCAGTACTCGAGCCGGGCGATGCGGTGTTCTTTCACGCCAAGACGTTGCACGCCGCCGGCAAGAACGAGAGTGCGCGGGTAAAGTTCTCTCTGGTTTACACCTACCATGGGCGCAGCAACGCAGCGGTCGCCGGCTCTCGCTCGGCGTCCAAGGACGAGGTCAAATTGTAGGGATGTACAAACGAGGTGCCGTCGGATGAAGCGAACTTACTTTGGATTGCTGGGCGTTGCGGCGTGGTTGACTTCGGGCGCCGTTTCGGCCGAGAACTTCGGCCGAGTGTCCTATGACTCAGTGACGGATCAATTGGCCGTAACGATGCTATATCGCGGCACCAATCCCGACCACGAGTTCTCGCTGAAATGGGGCCCGTGCAAGATGCTGCCCGACGGAACGAATGAAATCGTGGCCGAAGTCATCGATAGCCAAGCTCGCGATGCGGCGCGTCAGGATTTTCGCAAGACCGTGCACCTGAGTCTCGAGGGGATGACGATTTGCCGCCCGGCCAAGCTCACGCTGCGCGCGGCTCCGCGCAACTATTTTTCGATGCGAATACCGGTGTCACCGTCTGCGCAATGAACTCATGATCTTGGACTGCGACATTGTGGTGATAGGGGGCGGCATGGCGGGCGCCTCGGTGGCCGCGCACCTTGCTGAGTTCGCCAGAGTGCGCCTGCTGGAAATGGAGCATCAGCCCGGGTTTCACTCGACCGGCCGCTCCGCGGCGCTGTTCTCGGAGACCTACGGAAACAATGCAATCCGCGCGCTGACAAGCGCGAGTCGGCGCTTTTTCTATGCGCCACCAGCGAGTTTCTGCTCGGTCCCATTGGTGAAGCCAAGATCCGTGTTGGTGGCTGCAAGAAGCGGCCAGCGTGAGAGCTTACAGGCGTACTTCGACTCCGAGCAAAGCGGACGACTCGAGTGGAAGTCCGCCGATGAGGCGATCAAACTCTGCCCGGTGTTGAGGAGGGACGGTCTCATCGGTGCGGCGCTCGATACGCACTCGGCGGATATCGAGGTGCATGAACTGCATCAGGGATATCTGCGGTTGCTGAAATCCCGAGGCGGCATGGTATCCACTGATGCGCAGGTCACGGCGCTCGAACGCTATGACGCTGGATGGGAGGTCACGACGTCACGACAAACCTGGCGCGCAGGAGTCATCGTGAATGCCGCCGGCGCTTGGGCAGGCCGGATAGCGGATATGGCCGGCGCGCAGTCGGTGGGACTGCAGCCTTTAAGACGCACCGCGTGCCTCTTGGATGCAGCGCCGGGAAGCCAGTCGGATTCCTGGCCGATGCTGCTGGATGTCGATGAACGGTTCTATCTCAAACCTGACGCGGGCAAACTGCTGCTATCACCGGCCGACGAAACACCGACGGAGCCCGGCGATGCTCAGCCCGACGAGATGGACGTGGCCGTCGCCGTGGATCGCCTCGAACAGGCGACCACGCTGATCGTAACGCGCGTGGTTCGGAAATGGGCCGGCCTGCGCTCCTTCGTCGCCGATCGAACGCCGGTGGTCGGCTACGATGGCCTGCAGACGGGATTCTTCTGGCTCGCGGCCTTGGGTGGATATGGGATTCAAACCGCACCGGCGCTGAGCCGATTGGCGGCTGCGCAGGTGATGAAGCGGCCGATTGATGAACACTTGCTGTCATTTGGCCTCGACCCGATGGAGCTTTCCCCTGATCGATTGGCATCGAAGGCGTCAACAACCCCGTCCTAAGGCATCCTAAAGGCCGGAGTTCTCGCGATGAATCTGATGAAGCCGCGATTTTTTCGCTCAGGGAAACACTTCCGGGTGTGGCTGGAGCGCCATGCTGCGTCGGCTACGGAGCTATGGCTGGGGTATCACAAGCGCGGCTCGGATAAGGCCAGCGTTACGTGGCCCGAATCGGTCGATCATGCGCTGTGCTTCGGCTGGATCGATGGCGTACGCAAGAATATCGATGCCACCAGCTATGTGATTCGCTTCACGCCGCGAAAGCTCAACAGCACGTGGAGTGCGGTAAACATCAAGCGAGTCGCGGCGCTGCGCAAGCAAGGTTTGATGCAACCCGCCGGACTAGCCGCCTTTGGTGCGCGACGCGTGCAGCGCTCCGGTATCTATTCATACGAGCAACGCTCGATGGAACTTGCCGAGCCCTATGCCGGAGTGCTGAAGAAATCGGCGGTGGCGAGCGCCTTTTTCGCCGCACAACCGGCTTCGTATCGCAGGGCAGCGATCTGGTGGGTCACCAGCGCGAAACAAGAGTCGACGCGATTGCGGCGGCTCGATCACTTGATCCGTGATTCGCAACGAAAACGACGGCTTGAACGATTCTCGCCCACCCGGCTTAAAACATGACTTCCGCGACGCTGCGGACGTTGGACCCGGGACTAGCGCTCATCGACTACCGTTATGGACATGGTGGCCGCACGCTCGTTGCCGCCTCCGAGTATGAACACGCCCGGCTTGTCCTTGAAATCGCCGCTGAAGCCTTCGGGGTCGGAGATGCCGTGCCATGGTTCGATGCAGATGAAGGCTGCACCCGGCTTCGTCCAGATCCCAAGATAAGGCGAGTCGGGAAAGTCGATGCGCAGGCGCGGTCCGTGCTCGGCGCCGTAGCTAACGCCGCGGCTCACGACCTGGTCCAGGATGATCACATCATCTTCGAAAAGCGCATCCGTGAGCTTGAGTATTCGAGCGTCGATGGGCGCGGCGTGCGGCGTCGGCGACAGCAGCCCTGCAGCATCCAAGCGCCTCACGGGCGCGGGTTCATCGGCATCGAACTCGATGAAATGAGACGAGCGGGACGCGCCGAATGGCAGCGGCCAACGAAACGCAGGGTGATAGCCGAAACTTGCCGGCATGTCTTCGATGCCCAAGTTGCGCACCGTGGTGATCACCGACAGCGTGCGCGCCACGACCTCGAATTTCACCAGCAACTCGAAACGAAACGGGTAGACCTGAAGCGTGGAGGGGTCGGCGCTCAGCTTGAAGATCGCACTGCTTGCATCGGCCGACTCGACCGAAAAGTCCTTGCCGCGGGCAAACCCATGCCGTGACAGAGCATAAGATTTGATGCCGAGCCGATAATTCCCGCCGGCGAGAACACCGACGATGGGAAACAGCAGCGGCGCGCGTCCGGTCCAGAACGCCGGATCGCCATCCCACAGAAGATCGCGCGCGGCGTGGTCCTTCAAGCTCGACAACTGCGCGCCGTGAGGATCGATTTCGGCACTGATCTGAGCGGAGCTGATGCGCACCCAGTCGCGTTGTTCGGTGGAATTACTCAGGCGTAAGTGTCGATGAGGGGGATTCTGTCGGAAAGGTCCCGCGTACGCGCATAGGCATTGGCGGCGTTGGATGACGAACCGCGATTCGAAATAACATACGCTTGATGAACCTTGGGTGGGAGAGCGGGCAGCGCGGAAGCGGAATTGGCAACCGCGGGAAGTTGAGTTCCGCTGACCGAAGCGACAAGGTCGTTGGCGGCGACGGTGGCCGAATCGAGAGCCGGCGACTTCTGATTCGGGGAATACGAACCCTGAGTGATGACGGCATCGACACGCGCACTGATGTAAGTCACGCGCTGCGAGCGTTGCTCGCTGATTACCGAGTCTGCGTCAACATTGCTGCCGCGGGCTACCGCTGCGCTCGCGGGACGAGCGACGCCGCCACGCCCCGGTGGCGTCTCGCCCGCCAGGATCAACGTTTGCCTGTCCGAGGTGACTCTCACTGCCCTTTTCTCAAAGCACTCATTGCTTTACGTATTACTATGACCATAGCAGACAGCGAGGGTTCGATTGTGAAGTAGCGCACGGAAGTATCACAAACAATCGAAGTGCATCGCAGCATCATGCTGCTATGGTGTGGAGGCGGGGACTCGAAGGCGCACCGCACCCAACCCACACCCGCGAATCCGGCGCAGGTGCCCTGTCGGCCGCTGCTCTCTAGCGAGTAACCGACTCGAGGCGGCGTAGCTGTCCGACAGCATAAATTCACATTCATAGATTATGTTATGTGATGTGACAGAATCGGAGGCGACGATGGCAGCTAAAAATATCGCGATTTTCGGAGTTTATCCCTCGGATATGTACGCCGAACGTGGAGCGGCAGATTTGATATCGGCGGGCTTTCCAACTCCGGATATCTCAGTGCTGCTTGCCGATTTGCGCAGCAAGCGAGAGCTAGCCGGCATCGACAGCTCCGGCACGGCCGCGGTTGGCTTGCTGAACGGCGCCTTGGGGATTCTGTCCGGCGAAAGCGCTCACGTGATTCCCGGTATGGGCCCGATCGTTGCGGCGGGCCCCATCACCACTCGCTTGCAGAGTCTTGGCTCGGGAGTCGCGGAGGGTCTGTCTGGTGCATTGGTCGATTGGGGCATCCCCGAGCACGAGGCCAAATCTTATCAAGATCTGATTCAAGACGGCGGCACTTTGTTGGCCGTGCGCTGTGAATCCCCGGCGCAAGCCAAACGGGCCAAACAGGTCCTCAATTCTAGCGGCGCGGATCACGTCGCGGCTTCACAAGAGAGTCGCGCGGAGAAGTTGGTGCGGGCACTTATCTGAGTGTGCTTCACGGCTTTTGATTGAAGAATTTCGAGACGCGCGCTGCAGCATCGGGCGCCAAGCCTTCGTTCTTGAATAATTCCAGCGAGTGAGCTTCATTTAAACTCAGACCGTCAATCTCCATCAGGGCGCGCTTGTTCACTTGATTGGCATACCACGAGTTGGTAAGGATGTCGGCTGACAACGCTGACAGCTCCGTCTCGAAGCGCTCATCCGGAAAGCAGAAGTTTGCCAGGTGCATGGCTTCCGCCTGACGCCCGGTGTAGCTGCGCGAGGTGAACATCATCTCACTCGCCTTGGCGGATCCAATTCGGTGCGGCAGCCGGAAACTCAGGCCCCACACCGGGGTCAGCCCCCAGCGCGCATAAACGTCGGAGAACTGCGCTGACTCAGCGGCAACGATCAGGTCGGCCGCCAAGGCCAGCTCCAACGCACCGGTGGAGCAGTGTCCCTGCACGGCGGAGATGACCGGTTGCGGGAGGTTGGTCAGTTTGTGAATCACTTCGGAATGAAAATGTGGTTTGGCGTGCGCCTTGACATGATCGAGAACGTCGCGCATGTCATAGCCGGATGAGAAATTACCGCCGGCGCCGCGCAGAATGACCAGACCGATCGTCCTCGTCTCGCGCGCGAGCGCGTCCAGATGATCGTCCAACGCCTCGAACACATCTTTGGTTAGTGCATTGAGCTTTTCGGGGCGATTCAGCGTCAGGATTGCCGCGCCGGCATCATTGTCCCGTCGGACCAAATTGCTCATATTGTGATTCCTTGATTCGATTCCACCACCCGCCACCCAGCGCCTGAAACAGCCCAGCGGTGTCGGCGTAACGATTCGCCTGCGCCTGCACCAGGCTGAGTTCCGCTTGTCGATAAGTCTGTTCGGCGTTCAGCACCGCCACCAAGCTGATGGTTCCAATGTTCTTCTGCCGCTGCGCCAGATCGAAGGCTGACTGGGCGGCGCGTGCCGCCTCGTTGCTGGCGGTCAGCGCATCGGCATCCGAACGCAGCGCGCGCAGCGTGTCGGCGACATTTTGGCATGCAAGAATGACCGCGGCTCGATATTGCGCGCCGGCCTGATCCAGCGCGGCCACCGCGGCGCGACGCCGATGGTAGAGCGCACCGGCATCGAATAGCGTTTCGCTCAACGATGCGCCCACATCCCAAAACGCCGTGTAGGGTGAAAACAGCTTTTGCAGCTTGAGCGCGCTCGAGCCCACATCTGCGTTGATGGAAAATTGCGGCAGCATGTCGGCCGTCGCGATGCCGACCGCCGCGGACGCCGCATGCATGTTTTCCTCGGCTTGACGCACATCCGGTCGTTGTTCGATCAACTTGGACGGCACGCTGACCGGAAGCTCTGTCGGCAGTGTTAGTTCGTTCAGCGTGAAAGTTTCGCGGGGTTCATCCGACGGCAGACGCCCGAGCAGCGCCGTTAACGCATCGCGGGTCTGACCCAATTGTTTTTGCAACGGCGGCAAGGTCTGCGCGGTTTGCGCCTCCAGGGCCTGCTGTGCCAGCAAATCTAGATCGTCGGCGGTGCCGAGCGCGCGTTGTTGGCGAATCTTTTCGGTCAGTTGATGCTGCAACTCGAGCAGCCGCTCGGTCGCCGCAATCTGACCGCGCAGCGACGCTTCTTGGACGGCAGTCACCACCACGTTGCTGCTCAAGGTGAGATAGGTGGCTTCCAGCTGAAAGCGCGTGCTCTCGACCTGGGCCTTGGCCTGTTCGACAGCACGGCGCGTACCGCCAAAGATGTCCGGCACGTAGCTCAAGGTCAACTGCGCCGTGAACAAGGTGTAGGTGGAGTTCGGCGCCGTCGTGGGGCTGGTCAGTGTCGCGGCAGGAAACTGCGAGCGATCGCCCGTGGCGCCGCCCTGCACGGTCGGAAACAGACCGGCCCACTGCGCTGCGTAAAGCTCATGCGCCTGCCGTAGTGCTGCCTGCGCGGCACCGACATCCGGACTGCCCTTAAGCGCCGCCTCCACCAGCAGATTCAGTTGCGGCGATCGGAACAATGTCCACCACTGGTTCGGGATGTCCAGATCCTTGACCAAGCGTTGCGTGGCGCCGCCGGCGGTGTCGGCCGCGGCCATGTCCGTTGAAACGGGAGCGCTGCCGTAGTTGGGCGCGGGCGGGGCAGGCGGACGCTTGAAGTCCGGTCCAACCGCGCATGCCGAGACCGCTGCCAGCGCCAGGGCCATCACGGTCTGCGTGATCCGACCAGCCATCAGCGTCCCCATCGCGGCACACCATGGCGTTGCTCCGCCCAGTGTTCGATGACGTGATACATGGACGGCAGCACGATCAGTGTCAGTACCGTCGAGATCGCCAGTCCGCCGACGACCACGGTGGCAATGCCGCGCTGTACATCGCTGCCGACGCCGGTGTGCAATGCCGCCGGCAACATGCCGAGCGTCGCGACCGAAGCGGTCATGAGCACCGGCCGCAGGCGTTCGGTGGCGCCCGTCATGATGGCCTCATGCAACTCCAGCCCGGATTTTCGCATACGGTTCAAGTTCGAGACCATGATGATGCCGTTCTGCACCGCCACGCCGAACAGGGCGATGAAGCCCACGCCGCTGGCGACGTTGAGATTCTGACCGGTGAGATGCAAGGATATCAGGCCGCCCAGCGTAGCTAGCGGCACCACGCTCAAAATCAGCAGCGCCTGGCGCAACGAGCCGGTGCCGATGGTGAGGAAGATCAGCATGAGTCCCATCACCAACCCCAGGATGATCAACAAGCGTGCCTCGGCGCGCCGCTGATTCTCGAATTGGCCGGCCCATTCCAAGCGCACGGCATTCCTGTCGAAATGCACTTTCGCGGCGATCTTGGCCTGCGCCTCTTTGAGGTAGCTGGTCAGGTCGCGGTCGCGATTGTCGATGCGGATGGTGAGGTTGCGCGAGCCGTTCTCGCGCGTCACCGTGCTCTCGCCGGAGCGCACGCGCACATCGGCGATTTGCGACAGCGGAATTTGCGCGCCGCCGGCGGTGCGCACGGGTAAATTACCGAGCGCCTCGGGGCCGGCGCGCGAGTCGGCGGTGAATCTCACGGTGAGAGGGTAGGTGCGTTCGGCGACGTAGACCGTTGAGACCGGAAACTGGCCGACCCCGGTCTGAATGACGTTTTGGACGTCCGTCATGTTGACGCCGTAACGGGCCGCCTTTTCGTGGTTCAGCTTGATTTCCACTTGAGGAATCGGTGGCTCTTGGAACAGCGATGCGCTCGAGGTGCCGGGCACTGTGTACAGCACGTCGACGATCTCGCCGCCGATACGGCGCAAGACGTTCAGATCGTCGCCGTATATCTTGATGACCAAGGGACTGTGTGCACCGCCGATCATGTCGTTGACACCGTCGATGATGGGTTGACTGATGCCGATCGAGTAGCCGGGAAGGTCTTTGCCGAGATCGGTGGCGAGTCGATCGACGAAGTGCTTCTTCGATTCGCCGTCGGGCCAGGTGTCGTAGGGCTTCAGTCCCACCGGCGCTTCGATGTGCGACATGGTCCAGGGGTCCGTGCCATCGTCATTGCGCCCAGTTTGCGTCACGGCATAGGAAATCTCTGGATACTTGAGCAGTGCGCGCCGCAAATCGCTCGCCATGTCGCTGGCCTTGTTGAGCGACAGCCCCGTCGGCATCTGCACCTGCAGCCACAGAGCGCCCTCGTCCAGATCGGGCAAGAAATCCCGCCCGACTGTCGCGCCGAATCCGACCACCGCCAGCAGGGCGAAGATCGCGACCCCATATATGATCCGCGGCTGATCGAGGCATGCCGCCAGAATGCGGTCGTAGCCCACCGTCAGGCGCTCGAGCCAGCGGTTGCGATAGACCCGTCCCGGTTTGCGAAACGCCAGGTAGGCGAGTCCCGGCACCAAGGCGAGCGAAGTCAGCAGCGCGCCGAACAGCGCATAGCCCATCGTGTAGGCAATGGGCGTAAACAATTTCGCCTCCGCGCGCTCGAAGGAAAACAGGGGCAGGTAAGCCGTGATGATGATCAGACTGGCAAAGAAGATGGGCCGCGTCACTTGCAGCGTCGCCGCCTTGGCTTCGCTCTCGCTCATTTCCTCGGCGGGCATTGCCTCGCGCCGCCGCAGCACCGACTCCATGACCACGATGGCGCCGTCCACCAGAATTCCGAAATCGATCGCCCCGAGCGATAAAAGGTTCGCAGACACGTGCGTCAAATTCAGCAATGAGAATACCGACACCAGTGCCAATGGTATGGTGACGGCCACCACCAACGCGCTACGCGGGCTGCCGAGGAAAAGAATCAAAATCAAGAACACCAGCGTGATGCCCTCGGCGATGGTGCGGCCGACTTTATCGATGGTGGCCTTGACCAGCTCGTCGCGGTCGATGTACGGCACGATCCGCACTCCGCTGCTCGCCAGATGCGCGTTGAGTTCGGCGACCTTGGCGTGCAAGCCGGCCAAAGTTTTCGACGGATTCTGGTATTTGAGCATCAAGACGATGCCCTCAATGGTGTCGGGATTGTTGTCCTTGCCGAGCACGCCTTCACGCTCCTGATGGCTCAAGGTCGCGGAACCTAGGTCGCGTACCAAAACCGGCGTGCCATTCACCTGGGTGACCACGATCGAGCCGATCTCGGCCAGATCGTGAATCAATCCAACGCCGCGAATCACATAGCTTTGATCGCCGCGCGAGACGCGGCCGCCGCCGGCATTCGCGTTGTTGTTATTGATGGCGTTGATGACATCGGTGATGCCGATCCCAAAATGCTCGAGCTGCCGCGGTTCCAAATTCAGCTGATACTCGGTGGTGAAGCCGCCGAAATTGGTGTCATCGACGACACCCGGTACCGATTTCAATGCCGGTATCACTGTCCAGCGCTGGATCTCCGACAATTCCTGCAGATTCTTGACGTCCGATTCGAGGGTATATCGATAGATTTCGCCGGCGGGGCCCGCGACCGGATCGAGCGACGGAGTTGCCCCGGGCGGCAGCACGGCCTGATTCATGCGCTCCCTCAGGCGTTGGCGCGCCCAATAGTCCTCGTAGCCGTCACGAAACAATACCGTTATCAAGGACAGCCCAAAGGTGCTCGTCGAACGCATCAACAATAAACCGGGCGTGCCGTTTATTTGGCGCTCGAGCGGAACCGTGATCAGCTGCTCGACTTCCTCGGCGGCGAGCCCCGGCATCTGCGTGGTGACCTGCGCAGCGACATCGCCGAGGTCTGGATAGGCTTCGACTGACAGAGTCTTCCACGCATAGATGCCAAACGCGCTGAGCAGCGCCGCCAGCACGATGATGGCGATGCGTCGGTGCAGGCAGAAGCCGACAAATGCGTCAATCATTGAGCAGTATTCCGCCCTTGACCACGACTTGTTCGCCGGGCTGTACGCCCGAGCGGATGGCGACCGAAGGGCCTTCCTCGAGCAGCGGATCGACGCTGCGGCGCTCGAAAGTCCACGGTGCCGTGGCGACGAACACGCTGGTGCGGTCGTTGTTCATGAGCAGCGAGGAAGTCGGCAGTACCACCTGGGTTTGGTTGGCACCGATCAGCGTGACGCTGGCGAACATGTTGGGCTTCAACGCGTAGTCGCGATTGGCGAAAGCGATGCGAATTTTAGTGCGCCGCGAATCAGCTTCGATGACGTCGCTCACGAACAAAACTTTCCCGTGCAAGGTTCGGCCGGGGTAGGCGACGAGGTCGACCTCGGCGTCCTGCTCCTTGGTTACGGAGCCGACGTCTTTTTCCGCAACCAGTGCCGTGACCCACACCGTGCTCAAGTCGGCGATGGTCATCAACGGCGCCGTCGGATCATTGATGGTCGTGTCTGGAGCGACACTCAGGCTGGTGACGCTGCCGCCGAAGGGCGCACGCACAGTTAGCTGACGCGCCGGGCCACGCGAATCGCTGGGCGCACCCAAGACGTTCAGATGCGCCCGAGCGCGCACCAGTTCCGCCTCGGCTTGAGCATTGTCGCTCCTGGCTTGATCGACATCCCGATCCGAGGCCACTCCAATCTTGGATTGTTCGGTCTGGCGGCCAAGATTCTTCTGTGTCAGCCTGAAGGCGTCTGCAGCCTTGTCGTAGTCGTCATAGGCCTGGGCAAGATCGGCGGAATCGATCACCACCAGCGCTTCGCCCTTGGTGACGCGGTCGCCGAGGTGCACCTTCAACTCGGTCACGCGGCCGCTCAGCTGCGGAATGACCGTGGCGGTACGTGCGGGATCCGACTCGACCACCGCCGGCAGCACCAACTTGGCATTGACGGCAGCCGTGGCGGCCGCGGCCACGCTCAGGCGAGCGCGCAGCGGCGAGCCTTCGGGAACGACGATCTTGTCGCCTTGGCGCACCGACCAGGCGGGCGCGTCGTCCGGCTTCGATGCCGGGCGCAGCAATCCGAAGCCATGCGTCAGCAGCACGCTCACCAATAGCAAGCCCAGAACGATGCCGCCCCAGAAGAATGCTCGGCCGCGAAACGCCGGTGGATGGTCGTGTATCGGCATGCTGAGTGTCCCCAAATTGTAATGTCGGGCGTTTAGGCTGCTGCGCCTGCGCGCATGGTAAGCCGCTTCCATTATCCAGTCTAGGGGGATAGGATGCGGCATGCAGAAATTTCCCGAGGTAGCGGCGCGACTGAAGCGCGCCCATGGACATCTGGCGGCGGTGATCGACATGCTCGACGCTGCGCGCCCCTGTTTGGAACTGGCGCAGCAGCTGCACGCGGTGGAGAAGGCGATAGGGAATGCTAAAAAGCAACTGATCAAAGACCACATCAATCACTGCATGGAGGAGACCTCCGAAGCCATGCCCCGCGAATTCAAGGCTCTGATCAAGGAATTTCAGGGAGTTACGAAATACCTCTAGCCGCTGCCAACCGCCGTGCAGCACGATAACCCCACGCAATTGCGCAACGCGTACTGAAGGTCACCAGGGCAGCGTGCGCCCCATGTGGGTGTAGCTGCCGTTGGGTCCGTCGCTGCCGATCAGCGCCATCGCCACGCTGCTTTTCGCGCCATCGACGATTTCCATCGGCGCAGCCGGGCCGCCCATATCCGTCTTCACGTGGCCGGGATGCACGGCGTTGACTTTGACGTTCGAATCGCGCAACTCGTACGCCAGCTGAACGGTGTAGGCGTTCACCGCGCTCTTCGAGACGTTGTAGGCAGCGACCTTGAAATTGTAGATCTGCGAGTTCGGGTCCGCGTGCAGCGTGATCGATCCCAGAAGACTGGATAGATTGACTATCCGGCCTGCGGGAGATTTCTCGAGCAGGGGCAGGAATGCCTGCGTGACCGCGATCAGACCGAATACGTTGGTGTCGAAGGTCTTGCGCCAGGTATCCATCTTCTGCTCCGACACCTTGGTCGAGCCGTCCTGCAAGCCCACACCCGCATTGTTGATGAGAATGTCGAGCTTGCCATACTTGGCACCGATCTCCGTCACCGCTACCGCGATGCTCGCGGAATCGCTGACGTCGAGCGTGATGGCCTCGACCTTGAGACCCTCGCTTTTCAGCTGGGCCGCCGCCGCCGCGCCCTTCGCTGCGTCTCTAGCGCCGATAATAACTTGCACGTCGGCTTTCGCCAGTTGACGTGCTGTTTCCAGTCCGATGCCTTTGTTGGCACCTGTGATCAGCGCTAGCTTGCTCATGGCGATCCTCGCGAAATCAGGGTTGGTCGGACCGCGGATACTACCTCTAATTTTGTTAAGATAGGTTCAACGCCGCGGGATGGCTGCAAGTAATGTAGGTATGTGATGCGTATTGCGTTTGCTTTGGCTGTCCTCTTGGCGATGGGGTCTCCCACCTGCGTAGCCGCTGATGGTGCCGCTGCGGGTGGCACGTCGTTCTCCGTGAGTTTTCCCGCAGCGATGAGCGGCGTGCCGCTCGACGGCCGCCTTATTTTGCTGCTGAGTCACGACCTGAAACGCGAACCGCGCGATCATGTAGAACCCAATGAGCCGCTCGACTCCCCGTATATTTTCGGCGTGAACGTCGATGCTCTGGCATCTGGGGCCGCGGTGGTGCTGGACGACACCGCGTTTGGCTGGCCGGCGGCGCACCTGTCGGCCGTGCCGACCGGTGATTATTTCGTTCAAGCGGTGCTGAACCGCTATGAGACTTTTCATCTTGCCGACGGGCGCGTGCTCAAATTGCCGCCGGACAGGGGCGAGGGCCAGCATTGGGGTTCCAAGCCCGGCAATTTGTATTCCAAGCCGATGCTGGTGCACATCGATAGTGCTCATGCGCAAAAGACCGCGCTGCTTCTCGACAGCCAAGTGGCTGCCATCGTGCCGAAAACCGACACGCAGTTCGTCAAGCATGTGAAGATCCGCAGCGAATTGCTGTCGAAGTTCTGGGGCCGTGACGTGTACCTCGGCGCGCACGTGCTGTTGCCGAAAGACTTCGACAAACATCCGGAAGCCCACTATCCGCTCATGGTGTTTCACGGACACTATCCCGATGACATCTCGGAATTTCGCACCACGCCACCCGATCCTGATTTGAAACCGGACTATTCGACCCGGTTCCACCTGGCGGGCTACAACCGCATTCAGCAGCAGGAAGCGTACGGTTTTTACACGAAATGGATCTCGGCGAAGTTTCCGCGTTTCATCGTCATCGAAATCGAGCACGCCAACCCTTATTTCGATGACAGCTACGCGGTCAACTCCGCCAATGTCGGGCCATATGGAGATGCGATCAATCGGGAATTGATTCCGGAAATCGAAAAGCGCTTCCGCGGTCTCGGTCAGGGCTGGGCGCGCTTTACTTACGGCGGCTCGACCGGCGGGTGGGAGGCGTTGGCGACACAAGTCTTCTATCCCGATATGTATAACGGCGCGTTTGCCGCGTGTCCGGATCCCATCGATTTCCGCGCTTACACGGTTATCAACCTCTATGAGGACAAGAGCGCCTACGCGCTGACGGGCGATGCTCTCTCGGTGGAGCGTCCTGCATTTCGCAACTATCTCGGCGAAGTATTCGCCACGCAGCGCGATGAGAACTACATGGAACTGGTGGTGGGCGACCGCAGTCGTTCGGGTGGGCAGTACGACATTTGGCAGGCGGTGTTCAGTCCGGCGGGAGCCGATGGTTACCCCAAGCCGATCTTCGACAAGGTCAGCGGCGTCATCGACCCGCAGGTGGCCGGCTACTGGCGCGAACATTACGATTTATCGCACATCATCGAACGCGACTGGGCGAAGCTCGCGCCCAAGCTCAAGGGAAAAATTCATATCTATGTGGGCAACGGCGATAATTACTACCTGACCGATTCGGTGTATTTTGCCCAGGAGCGGCTCGAATCTCTGCACCCGGCCTACGGCGGATCGGTGGCTTACGGCGACCGCGCCGAACATTGTTGGAACGGCGATCCGAAGCTGGCCAACGCCTATTCGCGGCTGCACTACAACACCCAGTACTTGCCGATCATCCTGAGGCGCATTGCGGCGAGCGCACCGGCAGGCTCGGATCTCACCAGCTGGCGTTACTGACCGGCTTTCACCAGGCGGCCTTTGGGGTTTGTACCAACCGCACTCATTTATCGTCGAGAATCGCTCCATAGACGAAAGCATGCGACAAACCGCGTATGTCGGGTACGCCGGCGACCGCGACTGCGCCCGTGCCGGCCGCCTGCTGAATCATGCCGACAACGATCAGATCGCTGACAGGATCGATCCAAAACCACGTGCCGGCGGCGCCGCCCCAAAAGAACGTGCCCTTGCTGTAATAGCCGCCCGCGGCCACCGGATCGGTGTAGACCGCGAAATCCAGGCCAAATCCGGCGCCGGGCGCCGAGGTAGTAATGCCGGACGCCAGCACATTGGTGCGCATCAACTCCACCGTGCGCGGCGAGAGCAGCCTCACGCCATTCAGTTGTCCGCCGTTGAGCAGCATCTGACAGAAGCGCATGTAGTCGGTCGCGGTTGAAACCAAGCCCCCGCCGCCGGAGGAGAGCGCCGGCTTCGCCGCAAAATCATGATTCAAGCTCTCGTTGGTCTTGATGGCCAGCAGCTTGCCGTCCTGGTCGTAGGTATAGAACTCCGCGAAGCGGTGCAACTTCTCCTGCGGTACGTAGAAGCCGCTGTCGCTCATGCCGAGCGGCTTGAAGATGCGCTTCTCGAGGAACTCATCGAACGGCATGCCTGACAGCTTTTGCACGATATAGCCTTGAATGTCGACCGAAATGCTGTAGTGCCATTCGGTGCCGGGTTGCGCGTTCAACGGCAGTTTCGCGACGCGCTTGATGAACTCGTCGAGCGTGTTGTTGGGATTGAGCACATCCGCCTCGCGCTGCAGTTTATCGACCGGGGTGTTGCTGAAGATGCCGTAGGTGAAGCCGCCGGAGTGAGACATCAACTCGCGCATCGTGACCGGGTGGGCCTGGTCCTTGAGGAGCACGTTGTTGTGTTCGTCGGTTGAATACACTTTGAGGTTCGCGAACTCCGGAACGTACTTCGACACCGGATCGTTGAGCTGCCACTTACCTTCTTCGAACAACATCATCATGGCCACGCCGGTGATCGGCTTGGTCATGGAATAGATGCGGAAAATGCTGTCTTTCTGCATCGGTGCATTGGCCGCCACGTCGCGTTTGCCGACCGCGTCGAACTCCACCAACTTGCCATGCCGAGCGACCATGGTCACGGCACCGGCAAGGCGGCCCTGTTCGACCAGGCTCTTCATGCCGCCGCTGAGCCGCGCCAGACGCTCAGACGACATGCCGACCGATTCCGGCTTGGCCATCGGCAACTCGTTGCCGCCGGCCGCGAGTGCTGCGCTGGTGAATAGGGCCGCTGAAACCAAGACGCTCAATGGACGAAAACGCATGAGTAACTTCCTGTGGCGCTGTTTTGAGCAAAGAATTCGTTGCAGCAATTATTTCACATCGCGGCACACCCATGAAATCTAAACCCGTGCCAGTATCCAAGTCGACATCAGGTCGAACATGGCCGCGCGCGCGGCCTCGTACTCGTTGTGAGGCTCGTGCAGCAGACCCGGGTAGAGCACCAGTTGTTTGTCGGAGGTTGCGAGGCCGGCGATCAAGCGTTTTGAGCCGCTGACGGGGCAAACCCGGTCCGCTTCGCCGTGAATCGCCAGCCACGGCAGATTGAGCCGCGGTAGATTCGTTTTGCAGGTTTGACAGGCCTCGGCGAAGCCGTACAGCAAACGTAAGCTCGCGGAACGCGACACCAACGGATCATTCATATGTTCACGCTGGACTTGCTCCACTTGCGTGAGCCGTGCGGCATCGACGCCCAAGTCGATACGCAAGCGTGGCATTAGCGTCACGGCGATGCGCAAACCCATGCCGCGCAAGCCCTCGAGGCTCGGAAGCGCATCTAGTGCGCAGCCGCTGGTGATTGCTCCGCGCGCCCAACTCATGCCGTCGATGGCGGCCAGAATCACGATCACCGAGCCCATGCTGTGACCCCATACGAACAGCGGCAGCCCCGGATATCTGGCGCGCGTCGCGGCTGCCACCGCTTGCAGGTCGTGCGCAAAGGCCCGAAAATCCGCGACATGCGCTCGAATCCCCGGCGAGCGCCCATGACCCCGCTGGTCGTATATGAAACTGCAGATGCCTTGATGCGCCAACGCAGCTGCCACGTGACGATAGCGGCCGCCATGCTCGGCGATGCCATGCACGAAAATAAGGCCGGCGCGCGCGGCGGCGGGCACGACCTCGAATCCGGGAAAGCTCGTGCCCGGCAACAAGGACGGTTGCGCTGAGTTCACGGGGGGATGCGCGCGGGCGATGCGGCCGGACTGGTCAACAACCAGATTCCCAACAGGGCCAGCCTAGAAAGGCATCCCAATGAAGCTCGTCGGGTGCGGCAGCGCGGTCACCTGCTTGCTCGTAACGTTGGCTTTGTATTTGTTGTCGAAATGAGAGCGCACGTAGTTCACCACATCGGCGACTTGCGCATCGCTCAGTTGCACGGCGCGAGTCTGCTGAGCTTGATCCGCGGGCAGACCGAAGGGAGGCATGCCGTTGCGGCCATTGAGCACGGTGATCGCGGCGAACTCCCACGAAATCAGCTTCTTGTCGCCGGCCAACTTAGGATAGAAGCCGGCACCGGCCGCGCCCTGGGCGCCGCTCATGTGGCAGCCGGCGCAGATGCGTTCAAAAATTTGTTGTCCATTGAGGGGCCCGATACCCTCGGTCGATGTGAAGGAGGCGTCGTCGGCGTAGACCGCGGCAGCCGCTGCCGCGCACAAAACCAACGAGCCGACAAGGTACAGCCGCGAGTCGGAATGACGTTGCTTCATGCCTTGGTGGCTCCCTGAGCGACCGCGCGCTGATGCAGCCTGCCGATGGCATCCATCGAGGAGGTGACGGCGCCTTCCTGCCAGCCGCCGAGAAACGAGGCGTGCTCGCCGGCGAGCGCGATGCGTCCATCGATCTGACAAAGATTGTCGTAATGCCTGGCACGGCTCTCGTCGCTCCACATGCCGAAACATCCCAAGGTGAAGGGTGATCGATGCCAGGCGACGGCGACGCCGTTGTCGAATTCCTGATGATATTGCGGGTGAATCTGGCTGCCGTACTCGAGTACTTTTTTTACACGCTCCTGCGGTGGCATCGCAGTGAACTCCATGGCGTTCAAACCCCAGATGTACGCGCCCAACAGCACGCCCTTGCCGCCGCTCAAAAATCCGCTGTTGGGGTAGCCGATATTGGTGATCGGCATGTCGGTGTAGGTGATGCCGCCGTAAATTTGCTCGTCTTCCTCCCAGAAACGGCGCTTGAATTGCAGACCCACCTTGACGGCCGACGCATAGGGTACCGCCGCGATGGCTGATGCCAGCGATGCGCCGACGTTCATGGGGATCTGCGCCAAGACTGGCAGCGGGATAGTGCACAGGCACCAGTCGGCGCGCACGGTCTGCTTGCTCGACAAACTGCGGCTATCGACATACGTGACGGAAACGCCGTTGGCGTCCTGCGCGATGTCCGTGACTTTGGCGTTGTAGCGGATCAGGTTCCCAAGTTCGCGGCCGAAGGCTTCGCCGATCCGCCCCATGCCGCCCGCCGGCTGGAACAGCGCGGTTTGCATGTCGTAGGTGTCGCCGTTGCCGATTCCCTGCCACAAGCTCGACTTGAGCATTGCGCTCAAACCCAGGGGCTCGGAGGGGATAGGCCGCGCGCTCAGGCCGCCGCCGGGATTCTTCTTGTAGCCGCGCCGATCGCTGCTGGCATCGCTCGCCACGTAGGCATAGTTCTTATCGAGCGCGCCCCATGCGCGCAACGACTCGAGCAATTTCTCCTGATCTTCCTTGCTGACGGAGGCATCGAGAGCATTCTGACGGGTGGCCTTGGCGAGCAACTCCGCAACGTGGCCCTGATAGTCGGCCTTGATCTCGCGATAGCGCTGCGGCTTGCCGTCGAAGGCTTGCGTGCTGTGCAAGTAGGCGTTGTAGTTGACCTGGAAGAAGGGTTCCAGCGCCACGCCCAGCCGCTTGGCGTAATGCATCATGCCGTGATGGTGATAAGGAATGCGCCAAGGACCGGGATTGATGTACAAGTCCTTGTCGAATTCGCACTGCTGCGTTGCGCCGCCGAGTTCGGTGTAGCTGTCGCCGCCGCGCAGACTCCAATTGCGGCCGCCTGCTCTGGCGTTGTATTCCAGCACCTGCACCTTGTAACCGGCATTGCGCAACTCATAAGCGGCGCTCATTCCGGCCATGCCGGCACCCAGGATCAGGATGGAGGCTCCTGGCGGCGTTCCCTGCAGATCTACGGAGCCCTTGTACGGGGAGGGATCGGCAAATCCCAAGGTGCTCATGGCGTGATACATCGCGGCACCGCCCGCGCTCACCCCGATCAGGCGCAATAGGTCGCGGCGGCTGACCGAATTCGAATCCATCTCGTCTTGCATCGCTTCTCCGTGACTACTTGAGCCATCCCCCGGAAGAGCGGCGGTGGCGAACGCCCAGTAACCCAAACTTTTTTAATGAGCAAAACGACAGGCTTCGTGCGCCACCCTGCCGGCGAGCAGCTATGTTACAGGCATGAGCGCGAAAGTTCGTGGTGAACTGCCGAAGAATTTTGCTGTCATATATAATCTAGGCTGGACCTTTCGTTCCAGCGCCACGGTGAAGTCATGGAAAAACGCTCTGCTCGCAAATTGACGCTGGCGCTGTGCGCGGGCGTCGCTGCTCTGGTTATAAGTGCCGCCCCGGCGCTCGCTCAACACGTCGGTGGCAGTAGCCGCGGCGGTGCGGGGCACGCCGGTGCCTACGGCGGCGGCTATCGTGGCGGATATGGCGGATATGGCGGTTATCGCGGGGGATATGGCTACCGTGGTTATGGCGGCTGGGGATGGCGCGGCGGTGGCTATTGGGGTCCGTGGGGTTGGGGCTTGGGTGGCCTTGGTTTGGGCCTGTATTTCGCCACGTTGCCCTACTACTACTCGACGTACTGGTGGGGCGGTGTGCCTTACTACTACGCTGACAACACTTATTATCGATGGGACGGCGGCGCGGGGCAGTACGTAACCGTCGCTCCGCCGGCCGGCGCTGCCACTCAGGAGGATGGACAAGCCAACTCCGCGGGGCAACCGGGGGCCGGACAGCCGGCGATGTCGGAATTGATGGTTTATCCGAAGAACGGCCAAAGCCAAGAGCAGGTCGGGAAGGACAAATACGAATGCCACAAGTGGGCCAGCTCGCAAACGGGTTTCGATCCGACTCAGGCGGGCGGGACGGCGCCGAATCGGCGTTCGGACTACATGCGGGCACAGGCTGCTTGCCTCGAGGGCCGAGGCTACAGCGTTAAGTAGACGGCGGACCGGCCAACCCGGGCGGGCGGCAACCTGGGCCGCCCAAGCGGGGCCCGCTTGGGCGCACCCCTCGTCGGGCCTTACCCTTCGACACGCCCGGCATGTCGTGCCAAACTATGCGGTTTTGATGCCGGCCTAGCCGCTCCTACAACTTTTTGGGAATTTTTTATGCCTCGCACAACCCCACTGGCCGATATCCGCAATATCGGCATCATCGCTCATGTCGATGCCGGTAAAACCACCACGACGGAGCGCATCCTGTATTACACGGGGCGCAAGCACACCATCATCGACATACATGACACCAAGGATTTGAAAACCTCCACGACCACGGACTACTTGGAGCAAGAGCAAAAGCGCGGCATCACCATCCAGAGCGCCGCCGTGTCGGCATTTTGGCGCGACAAAAAGATCAACCTGATCGACACCCCTGGCCACGTCGATTTCACCATCGAAGTTAATTGTTCGTTGCGCGTGCTGGACGGCGCAGTGGTGGTGTTCGACGGCGTCGCGGGCGTCGAACCGCAATCGGAAACCAACTGGCGTCTTGCCGATAACTATGGCGTGCCGCGTATGTGTTACGTCAACAAAATGGATCGCAGCGGTGCCAATTTCCTGCGCTGCGTCGACATGATCAAGAAGCGCCTGGGCGCGCGTCCGTTGCCCGTGCAATTGCCGATCGGATCGGAAGATAACTTCAAGGGCATGATCGACCTGGTAGAGATGAAGGCCCTGGTTTGGGATTCGGACGACAAGGACGCGCAGTGGAGGGTGCTGGACATCAAGCCGGATATCGCTGATCAGTTGCACATTACCGTGCCGAGCGACCGCAAGCTTCTCGCCGACATCGAAAAGTTCAGAACCGAATTGGTCGATACCTGTCTCGAGATGGACGATGAAGCCATGGAGGCCTACATCACGGACGGCAAGGTGCCTTCGGCCGACGTGCTGCGCAAATGTCTGCGCAAGGGCACGCTTACCTCCGCCTTCACGCCGGTGCTGTGCGGTTCCTCGTACAAGAACAAAGGTGTGCAGCAGGTACTGGATGCCGTGGTCGACTATTTGCCGGCGCCGACGGACGTGGCCGCCATCAAGACCGTGGATGCGGACGGCGAAGTCATCGGCGAGCGCAAGACCTCTGACGAGGAACCGTTCTCGGCTCTCGCCTTCAAGGTGATCAACGACGCCTACGGCGCCTTGACCTTCGTGCGGGTGTACTCCGGTGTGCTGACCAAGGGCGCCTCGGTGATGAATTCGACCCGCGGCAAGCGCGAGAAGATCGGCCGCATGGTGGAGATGTTCGCCAAGGAGGCCAATCCGGTTGAGGAGGCGCGGGCCGGCGACATTATCGCCTTGGTATCGCTGGCCGATACGGAGACCGGCGACACCCTGTGCGACACCTCGGATCCGGTGGTGCTGGAGCGCATGCGCTTCCCAGACCCGGTCATCAGCGTGTCGGTGAAGGCGAAGAACAAGGTCGATCAAGAGAAGTTCGGCACCGCCCTTGGCAAAATGGTGCGCGCCGATCCCTCGCTGCATTTGGAGACCGATCGCGAGACCGGCCAGACCATTCTGCGCGGTATGGGCGAGCTACACCTTGAAGTGACCTTGGACCGCATGCGCACCGAGTTCGGCGTGGAAGGCACCATGGGCGAGCCGCAGGTGGCGTACCGCGAGACCATCACCAAGAAGATTCAAGAGAACTACATCCACAAGAAGCAGACCGGTGGTTCCGGCCAATTCGCCGAGGTGTGGATCGTCTTCGAACCGCTGGAGCGCAGTTCAGGCTTCGAGTTCGTCGACGAGACCGTCGGCGGGTCGGTTCCGAAGGAGTTCGTGCCGTCGGTGGAGAAGGGCATGAAAGTGCAGAAGGAAGACGGCGTGCTGGCGCACTATCCCACCGTGGATTTCCGCGCCACCCTGATCGATGGCAGCTACCACGACGTCGATTCGAACGCGATGACCTTCGAAATTGCCGCCAAAGCGGCTTTCCGCGAAGGCATCCGCAAGGCCGGCCCCATCTTGTTGGAACCGGTCATGAAAGTCGAAACCGTTACGCCCGGCGACTATCTGGGCGATGTCATCGGCGACATCAATCGCCGTCGCGGTTCGATTCAGGACCAGCTCGAACGCGGCACCAACATCGCCGTGGTCGCCATTGTGCCGTTGTCGGAGATGTTCGGTTATATCGGGCATCTTCGTGGCATGACCAGCGGCCGAGCCTCGTACACGATGGAGTTTTCGCATTACGAGCCGGTGCCGCGCAACGTGGCGGAAGAGATCGTGGCCGAGGTCGCAAAGGCGAAAGCCGCCGCTTTGGCTTAGTCACCGCACAGGATGGAGAGCGCGTGCGAGCGTGCGCGCGCTCTCACCTGGCGCGGAATCTGCTTTACAGTGCGCCGGCGCCGGTTTATCGTTCGCAGCGTTTAGTCACACAGGTCGCCTCGTGAGTAGTAGTACGAGTGAATGGCAGCGCTGCGTTAGCAGCCTCCGCGCTAGCTTCGAGATTACGCTACAGGTTTGACCCCTTGGCGGCGTCCCGGCCAGTGCGGGAGGCGCCACCCCTGAAGATTTCCGTACGATGAGTGCACGGGTCGTCCGTCCCTTTGAAAAGGAACGGCGATGGTAAAGCTGATCAAGAGCATCACCGAGGATCCGCGCGTCAAGCAGCTGGGTCCCGGTCTCATCACCGGCGCGGCCGATGATGACCCCAGCGGCATCGCGACCTATTCCCAAGCCGGCGCTCAGTTCGGCAACAGCATGTTGTGGACCGTGTTGTTCACCTATCCGTTGATGGTGGGCATCCAAATGGTCAGTGCGCGCCTTGGGTTCATCACCGGCAAAGGCCTCGCGGCCAATGTCAAAGCAGTGTTTCCGAGAGCCGTGTTGTACGGCCTGGTCGGTCTGCTGCTGGTGGCCAACACCATCAATATCGCCGCGGACATTGCCGCGATGGGGGAAGCGCTGCGCTTGCTGCTGGGCGGATCGGCGCATCTGTATTCTGTTTGTTTCGGCGTGCTATCCCTAAGTATGCAGGTGTATCTGCGCTACGAGGCCTATGTGCGGTATTTGAAGTGGCTTACGCTGGCGCTGCTCTCGTATGTCGCGGTGGCGTTCACCATCCACGTGCAGTGGGGCTCCGTGGCGCGCGGAATGTTGCTGCCGCACCTGAACCTCGATCACGATACCATCACCATCATCGTGGCCGTGTTCGGCACCACCATCAGCCCGTACTTGTTCTTCTGGCAGGCGGCGCAGGAAATGGAGGATCTCCGCATTCTCAATGGCCGCAATGGCGGCACCTTGCCGCACACCCACGCTGTGGCGCGCAAACAAATGCGGCGCATCCGTTGGGATACCTACATCGGCATGGGATTTTCCAACTTTATCGCGTTCTTCATCATCCTGAGCGCGGCTGCCACGTTACACGCCGCCGGAATCTCCGACATTCAAACCTCCGCGCAGGCGGCCGAAGCCCTGCGCCCGCTGGGAGGTCCCGCGGCGTTCGTACTTTTCAGCTTGGGGATCATCGGAACCGGTATGCTGGCGATTCCCGTGCTGGCCGGCTCGGCGGCCTACGCGGTGGCCGAGAGTTTCGATTGGCAATCGGGCATGGATCGGAAGCTGCACGAAGCACAGGGCTTCTACGGCATCATCGCCACTGCGACGGTCGGTGGCGTTGCGCTGAATTTCACGCACTTGGATCCGGTACGCGCGTTGGTCTGGAGCGCCGAGATCAACGGCATCATCGCGGTGCCCATCATGGCGGTCATGATGCTGTTGGCCTCGCGCAAGGACATCATGGGAGATTTCGTGATCCGCCCGCGTTTGCGCGGCTTGGGCTGGGCGGCGACTGCCGTCATGGCGATTACCGTGGTGGCGATGATTAGTACCAGTTAAACCGACCGGCACATGACCAACAAGCCTTCTCCGGTAGCCGACGCCACCAATACCGATCGACAGACCGAGCGTCTCAACACCAAGGCGGCCGGCATCATTACGTTGGCGGTCATGTGCAGCCGCATTCTGGGGCTGGCGCGCGAACAGATTTTCTTCGGTTTGTTCGGCGGCGCTGCGGCCATGGATGCGTTCATCGCCGCATTTCGCATTCCCAATTTATTGCGCGATCTGTTCGCCGAGGGCGCATTGTCGACCGCCTTCGTGACCACCTTCAGCAAGACCATCGCACGCGGTGGCGATGATGCCGCCTGGCGGCTGGCGAACAAGGTTGCCACCCTGACGGCCGTGGCGTTGGGGCTGATCTGTATTGCGGGCATGGTTTTCTCCGGCTCGCTGGTAGCGCTGCTGGTGCCGGGCTTTCCTGCAGAGAAGGCGGCTTTCACGGCGCATCTGACGCGCATCATGTTTCCCTTCATTCTGTTGGTGTCGCTGGCGGCGCTGGTGATGGGAATGCTCAACGCCAAGAATGTGTTCGGCATGCCGGCCATGGCCTCGAGCTTCTTCAATATCGGCTCGATTCTCGGTGGCTTGATTCTCGGTTACTGGATCGATCCGCATTTTGGTCCGCGCGCGCTGATCGGCGTTGCATTCGGAACGGTACTGGGCGGAGCGTTGCAATTGTTGGTGCAGCTACCATCACTGTCGCGTTTGCATTATCGCTATCGTCCTGACTTCGCGTGGCGCGATGCCGGGGTCAAGGCGATCTTGCTGCTGATGGGCCCGTCGGTCATCGCGGCCAGCACCACGCAGTTCAATGTGCTGATCAATTCCGTGTTCGCGTCGAGTTTGGGCGACGGTGCGATATCCTGGCTGTCGGCTGCATTTCGCTTGATGCAGCTGCCGCTGGGATTGTTCGGCGTCGCGTTGGGCACGGTCACGCTGCCTTTGTTGTCGCGATTGGTGGTGGCGAACCAGATGGATGCGTTTCGCAGCGAATTGGCGCGCGCTATGCGTCTGGCATTTCTGCTGGCCATTCCCTCCACGGTGGGATTGATGATGCTGGCCGAACCCATCATATCCGTGGTGTACCAACATGGGAATTTCAACGCCCATCAAGCTGAGCAGGCCGCCGGGGCGCTGCGCTTTTATGCCATCGGCTTGGCCGGGTATGCGGCGCTCAAGGTTCTGGTGAACGCCTTCTATGCATTGGAGCGGCGCAAGACGCCGATGCTGGTGAGCTTTTTGGCGGTGGGAATGAACCTGCTGTTCAACTGGTATTTCACCTTCCGCCTGGGCTGGGGTCACCGCGGCCTGGCTTTCTCCACCGGCTGCGTCGCTACCTTCAATTTCCTGTTGCTGTACGTGTTGATGCGGCGGCAGCTGCACGGACTCGAATCGCGGCGCATGCTGATATTGCTCGTGAAAATCAGCATCGCCTGCGTCGTGCTCGCGGCCGTCTGTGCCGCGTCTTCACACTGGCTGCTCGGCAATTGGCGAACCGAAGCCTTGTGGATCAAGCTCTGTGCCCTGCTGGCAACGATCGCCGGCGGCGCGCTGGCCTTCTCCGCGGTCAGCCTACTGGTCCGAATCGAGGAAATGCACGAGCTTTTCGCTGCGATCAGCAGGCGCTTGCGGCGGCGCGGTTAGGACGTCTTGATTTA
>Ga0182030_10002810_pt1 | contig 37062 bp, 36 predicted proteins | sample 812S3MmetaG_FD_121299 | JGI IMG/M metagenome (GOLD analysis project Ga0182030, IMG submission 121299) | Permafrost microbial communities from Stordalen Mire, Sweden - 812S3M metaG (Illumina Assembly) | ecosystem: Environmental > Terrestrial > Soil > Wetlands > Permafrost | place: Sweden...
CCGGGTTGCCGGATTCCTCGTAATAAATCTCGTGCAATTCCGATACCCGGAGGAAACCGCGGTTGTAGGGTTCGAGGGCCGGATACAGTTCGCGCCGCGGCGGCGTCGCGACGGGGCTGGCGGAAGCACTGTGCGAGGAGACGGCGGAGCGGGCGGCGGAGCGGGCGGCGGGTCGCCCGAGCGACTTCGCCGCACGGGCAGCCGGCGCCCGTTTGGCCGGGCCGCGGTCGGCCGGGCCGCGGTTGGCCGAGGTCCGTTTGGTTTGACCGGCACCGGTGCGTCGCGGGGCCGTGCGAGCCGATTTTGCCACTGCCGCCTTTTTTTTCTTCATCGCCGATTCCTTTGTGTTCTCAACAACCTACGCTTATCCGTTCCTTTCTGTGCGCTGCACCAAGGGGCCCAACGGCCGACCGCCGAGCAGATGCAGATGCAGGTGGTAGACCTCCTGACCGCTGTCCGGGTTGCAGTTGATGACCAATCGGTAGCCGCTCTTGGCGATGCCCTGTTGGCGGGCGAGGTCGCGAGCGACGATGACCATATGGCCAATCAGCGATGCATCGTCATCCTGGATGTCGTCCGTGGTGGGAATGACCTTGTTCGGCACAATCAATATATGTACCGGGGCCGCGGGTCGAATGTCCAGAAAAGCAATGACGCGGGGATCCCGGTAAACGATGGTGGCGGGCAGCTCACCCGCGATGATTTTCTCGAAAAGCGTAGGCATTTCATACGCCTTGGCAGTTGGGGGGCCTAAGATTAGCAGGATCCACGGGCTTGTCTCGACTTCTGCAACTTGACATGCTGCGCCGCAAGAAGTGTGATGCCTCCAATGGTAATGGGAACTATTCTCATATAGAATTCGGGTCATGGATACCCGCCACATCGATCTTGCCGACCTCGCCAACGGCGCGGAGGCCCGCGTGGTGTCCGTGTCGTCGGCAACTGCCGGTGGATCCGTCGATCTGGGGCGGCGACTGGCGGAACTTGGATTTCTTCCCGGCGAGAAGCTGCGCATCGTCGCGCGAGGTCTCTTGGGCCGCGAACCGATCGCGGTGCGCATCGGCACGGGCACGTTCGCACTGCGGCTGTTTGAGGCTGCCTGCATCCGTGTGTGTCCGGAGCCTTCTCCGCTGCGCTGACTGCCATGCAGGCCGTGCCCATTGCCGCGAGTCCGCTGGTCGCATTGGTTGGAAATCCCAATTGCGGCAAGACGGCACTGTTCAATGTGCTCACCGGCAGCCGGCAGAAGGTCGCCAATTATGCGGGCGTCACCGTTGAGCGCAAGGAAGGTTCGCTCCTAACCCCATCGGGCTTGCGCGTGCGCATCCTGGATCTGCCCGGCGCCTACAGTCTCGATCCTCTGACGCCCGATGAGCAGGTAACGGCCGACGTGCTGCTCGGGCGGCGGGCCGGCGAAACCTCGCCTGACTTCGTCGTCTGCGTCGCCGACGCGACCAACCTGCGACAAAACCTGCGGTTGGTGCTGAGCCTGAAGCGTCTGGGCCTGCCGATGGTGGTCGCGCTCAACATGACGGACATCGCCCGCCGCAAGGGCATCGCCGTCGATGCCGGCACGCTCGCGGCCGAACTGGGTGTACCGGTGGTCGAGACTGTCGGCGTCAAGGCGTCGGGTGCCAAGGCTCTCGTCGACGTGCTGGACCGGCTGCCCGCGCGAGTGCCGGCGTCGCGGCCGGTGCAGTGGCGCACGCCGAGTGCCGCGGAGATCGCGCACGACCACGATGAGGTGCGCCGCATCCTCGGTTTGGTGGGCGGCGACCGGCTCGACGGCGTCACCCTGAGCGACCGCATCGACGCCGTGGTGCTGCATCCTTTGATCGGCCCGGTCATTCTGGCGGTCGTGCTCTTCCTGGTGTTCCAGGCGGTGTTCGCCTGGGCGCAACTGCCGATGGACGCCATCAAGTCCGGTGTGGACGGCTTCGCCGGCTGGGTGAACCACGTGCTGCCGGCCAGCCTGCTGAAGGATTTGTTCGTCAACGGCGTTCTGGCCGGTGTCGGCAGCGTGCTCGTATTCCTGCCCCAGATTCTGATCCTGTTCTTCTTCATCCTCGTGCTCGAGGACTCGGGTTATCTGCCGCGTGCGGCCTTCCTTCTCGACCGTGTGATGGGCAGCGTCGGACTATCGGGCCGCGCATTCATCCCGCTGCTGTCGAGCTTCGCCTGCGCGATTCCCGGGATCATGGCGACGCGCACCATACAAAACCCGCGCGACCGTTTGAGCACCATCATGATCGCCCCGTTGATGACGTGTTCGGCCCGGCTGCCCGTCTACGCGCTCATCATCGGCGCCTTCATTCCGGAACGGCGGGTGTGGGGCGTTCTGGAGCTGCAGGGACTGGTGCTGTTCGCGTTGTACGTCGCCGGCATCGCGGGCGCCATGGCGGTCGCCTACGTTCTCAAGCGGTCGGGCTCCGGGGCGCGCTTCCACTCGCTGCTGCTCGAGTTGCCGGCCTATCATTGGCCCAACGCGCGCAATCTGCTCATCGGGCTCTGGCAGCGCGTGGAAATATTCTTGACCAGGGTCGGGACCATCATCCTGTCGCTGATGATCATCCTGTGGGCCTTGAGCTCCTTCCCGGCGCCGCCGCCGGGCGCCACGGGCCCGGCGATCCAATACAGCATCGCCGGCCACATCGGTGCATGGCTGGCCGTGATCTTCGCCCCGATCGGCTTCAACTGGCAGATCTCGATCGCGCTCGTGCCCGGCCTCGCCGCGCGTGAAGTGGCGGTGGGCGCACTGGGGACCGTGTATGCACTCGCGGCCACCGGGACCGACATGAGCGGCGCACTCACGCCGTTGATCGCCCATTCCTGGAGTCTGCCGACGGCTTTGTCGCTGCTGGCATGGTACGTTTTCGCTCCGCAGTGTCTATCGACGCTCGCGACGGTGAAGCGTGAGACCAACTCGTGGCGGTATCCGATCATCATGGCCGCGTATCTATTCGGGCTGGCCTATGCGGCCTCCTTCATCACCTACCGCCTCGCGCTGTGGCTGACATGAGCAGTGTGCTCGACGTGACGCTGGTGGGAGTGGTCATTGCGGCGAGCGTGGGCTATGCGGCGTGCTCCTTGGGCCCGCGCACGCTGAAGCCCCGGGTGCTGGCGGCGCTGGCGGCCCTGCTGCTGCGTTCGCCGACGGCCCTGGGGCTGCACTCGCTGGCGCGGCGCCTGCAGTCCTCGGCCCAGGCCGGGACAGGCTCCTGCGGCGGCTGCGACAACTGCGGTGCAGCGTCGACGACACCGGCCGGCGAACCGGCCGCCGGTTCGCCGGCCTCCGGTTCGCCGGCCGCCGAAATCCGGGTGCCGCTGTCCTCGATCGCAAAGCGCCGCTGAGATTCCCTCAGTTGCCGTTGAAGACCGGCGCGCGCTTGCCGCGAAATGCGCGCAGGCCCTCTGCGAAGTCCTGCGTGTCGCCGAGCTCCGCCTGCAGCACTGCTTCGCGTTCGAGCTGATCCGATAAAGCCGGTGCCGGGTCCTCGCCGAAAACTGCCTTGATGCGCCGGAATGCCTGAGTGGGACCTGCGGCGAGCGTGCGCGCCATCGCCTGCGCCTGGTCCATGAGCGAGGCGTCCTCCACCGCCGCCCAGATGAGCCCCCAGCGCGCCGCGTCTGCGGCGGACAGACCCTGCCCGAGCATCGACAGCCCCTTGGCCCGGGCGGAGCCCACCAGACGCGGCAGCAGGAATGTGCTGCCGAGGTCCGGCATGAGCCCGAGCTTGGGGGCGAAGAGCTGCAGGAACGACGCCGATTGAGCCGCCAGGACGAGGTCGCCGAGCAATGCCAGACTCATGCCCGCACCGGCGGCCACGCCGTTCACGGCGACGACCAGCGGCACGCCGATGCCGTGCCAGGCCAGCACCATCGGATTGAAATGCTTGCGCAGATTGTCGCCGATGTTTGCGCCGAGGCTGCGGTCGGAGTTGCGCAGGAAATCGTCCCCCGTAAGGTCCGCGCCGGAGCTGAAGCCGCGGCCCGCACCGGTGAGCAAGACCGCCCGGATGCCGGCGTCGGCTTGGATTTCCAGGGCGGCGGCGCGCAGCTCTTCGACCAGGCGCAGGTTCAGCGCGTTGAGCTTGTCCGGCCGGTTCAACGTGACCTGCGCCACGCCGTCGCGCCGTTCGAACAACAGTGTCTCGTAATCCATGCTGCACCTCGGGCGTCGCGTATCGGGGGTAATGGCGCCCGAGTATAATGGCGATTTTCGGAGTTCCGCATGCCCATTCCGACCCTTCTGCGCGATCGACTGCGGCTTCCCATCATCGGGGCGCCAATGTTCATCGTGTCGACGCCCGCGCTGGTGATGGCGCAATGCAAGGCGGGCATCGTCGGTTCCTTCCCGGCCTTGAATGCCCGTCCCGCCTCGCAGCTCGACGACTGGCTGTCGCAGATCACGGAGGAACTCGCGGCCCATGCGCGCGCCAAACCCGGGCTCCCCGTGGCGCCCTTTGCCGTGAACCAGATCGTGCACGCGAGCAACGACCGGCTCGAGCATGACGTGCGCCTGTGCGTGCAGCATCGCGTGCCGATCGTCATCACCAGCCTGCGCCCGCCGGCGGAGGTCGTGAGCGCGGTGCACGCCTACGGCGGCCTCGTGTTTCACGACGTCATCAATCTGCGCCACGCCGAAAAGGCGGCGGCGCAGGGCGTCGACGGAATCATCGCGGTGTGCGCCGGCGCGGGAGGCCACGCCGGCATGCTGAGCCCGTTCGCCCTGGTCAAGCAGATCCGCGAAGTCTTTCCTGGCACGATCATCCTGTCCGGTGCAATGAGCACCGGGGCGGACGTCCTGGCGGCGCAGGCGCTGGGCGCGGATCTCGCCTACCTGGGGACGCGCTTCATCGCGACCACCGAAGCCAATGCGACCGACGCCTACAAACGCATGCTGGTCGAGTCGCGGGCCGAGGACATCGTATATACCTCGCTGTTCAGCGGCATTCACGGCAATTACCTGCGGGGCAGCGTCGCCAACACCGGACTGGATCCGGACAAGCTGCCGGACGCGGACAAGTCAACCATGAATTTCGGCAGCGGCGGCGGATCGGCTCAGAAGACCTGGAAGGACATCTGGAGCGCAGGCCAGAGCGTCAGCGGCATCCATGAGATAGAAACCGTGCAGGCGCTCGTCGAACGGCTGGCGCGTGAGTACGAGACGGCGCGGGCGCGGCTGCGATGAAAGTGCCCGCCGAGCAACTCGCCCAGTCGATCGCCCGGCGTCTCGCTCCCGTCTATCTCGTCTCCGGCGACGAACCGCTGTTGGTGGACGAGGCCGCCGATGCCATCCGCGGCGCGGCGCGGGCCGCCGGCTACGCCGATCGGACCGTGTACTTCATCATGGACCGCCATTTCGACTGGGACTCCGTGCGTCAGGAGACTCAATCCCTGTCGCTGTTCGCCGAGCGCCGGTTGTTCGAGTTTCGCATCGCCAGCGGCAAACCCGACAAGGGCGCCGCCGTGTTGACCGATCTGGCATCGCGTCCGCTCCCCGACGCGGTCTGCCTGGTCATCACCGGCAAGCTGGACAACAAGACCGGCGACGCGGCGTGGGTGCGCGCCTTCGACCAGGGCGGCGTGTGCGTGGCAGTGCGGCCGGTCAAGACTGCGGACCTGCCGGCGTGGCTCGCATCGCGCGCGCGGGCGCTTGAAGTCGAAGTCGATACGCACGCCGCGCAGCTGATCTGCGACCGCGTGGAAGGCAATCTTCTGGCCGCACAGCAGGAACTCGAGAAGCTCGCGCTGCTCGCGCCCGATGGACGCATCACGGCGGATCTGGTGCTGCGCTCGGTGGGCGACAGCGCGCGCTATGACGTGTTCCAGCTGAGCGAGGCGGCCGCGGCCGGCGACGCCGAGCGCGCCCTGCGTGTGCTGCTGGGTTTGAAGGGCGAGGGCACCGAGCCGACGCTGATCCTGTGGGCGTTGATTCGCGAACTGCGGGGCCTGTGGCAGGAGAAGGAGCGGCGGCGTCTGCGCTCGAATTCACGCGGCAGCGGGTGGAATCTCGCCGCGACGCCCTCCCCGCGGGCGCAGGCCCGGCTCGGCAAGCTGCCGCTGCGGGCGCTGTTGCGCCAGGCTCACCTCGCCGATCGTGTGGTGAAAGGCATGGCCGGCGGCGACGCCTGGACTGCGATCACGGGCCTGACGGCGGCGCTGGCCGGCGCTTTGCAAGCCGCGCCGGAATCAGGCAGGGTAGCCGTATGAACCCCATGGGCATTTTCGGCGGCACATTCGATCCGATTCATTACGCGCACCTGCGCACCGCCTTCGAGCTGCAACAGGCCCTGCGACTGAAGGAGATCCGTTTTCTTCCGGCGGGAAATCCGCCCCATCGCGACAAGCCGTTCGCCGACGCCCAGCTGCGGCTGAAAATGGTCGAACTCGCGACGGCGGGGCAACCCGGGTTCATCGTCGATGACCGCGAGGTGCGCAAGGAAGGCCCCTCGTATTCGGTCGAGACCCTGGGCGAACTGCGGCACGAGTACCCGGATCGCAGCATTTGCCTCATCGTCGGCATGGACGCATTCTTGAGCCTGCCGAAGTGGCATCAGTGGCGTGAACTGCTGCAGCTGGCGCATTTGGTGGTGGCCCACCGCCCCGGCTGGCGGGCGCCGGGTATGGGCCCGCTCGGCGAGCTCCTGGTGGATCGCGGCACCGGCCGCGTCGGAGACTTGCACGAGCAACGCGCCGGCTGCATCTATATCCATGCCGTCACCCAGCTCGAGATTTCCTCGACCGAAGTCCGCCAGCTCATCGGGATGGGCCGCGATCCGCGCTTCCTCATGCCGGATCCAGTGCGTAAACTGATCCTGGAAGCCAACTGCTATTCAAAAACACGGACAACTTAGTGCCAATCAGCAAAACCGAAGCACCCTCGAAGGGAAAGAAGAAGACACCGAAGAAGACGGGGCGCGTCAGCCCGCACGCCGCGAAAGCAAAGCGCGTCAGCAAAGCCGGCACCGCCGTCAAGATCAAGGCCACCGTCCCGGCCGACAAAGCATCGGCCGCCAAACGCGCGGCCTCCCTCGAGGCGGTGGTCATCAACGCCCTCGAGGATATGAAAGCGTTGGAGATCAAAGTGTTGGACGTGCGCGGTCTCACCGACGTCGCCGACACGATGGTGATCGCGAGCGGCACCTCGGATCGTCACGTGCGCTCCGTCGCGCAGAAGGTCGTCGAGAAAACCAAGGCGGCCGGCTTCCGTCCCCATGGCGTGGAGGGGCAGCAGGACAGCGACTGGGTGCTGATCGACTTGAACGACATGATCGTGCACGTGATGCTGCCACGCGTCCGCGAATTTTATGGCTTGGAAAAGCTATGGGACATGACGACCACTAAGCGGGCGGCCCGCGTCTGAAGTGCCGGCTGATCGCCGCCGGGACGCGCCTGCCGGAGTGGATCAACGAGGGATTCCGCGAGTATCAAAAGCGGCTGCGAGCGCCGCTGGTGCTCGAGCTGGTCGAAATACCCGTTACCACGCGGCGCGCGGGAGAAAGTCCGCAACGGGCCATCGCCCGTGAGGGCGAACTCATGATGGCCGCACTCGGCCGGGATGATTATGTCGTATCGCTCGAAGTCACGGGCAAGGCCATGAGCACCCTGCAGTTGAGCGCGTGGCTGGCCGAACGCCTGCGCGACGCCCGGCCGCTCGCGTTGCTGGTGGGCGGTCCGGACGGACTGGCGGACGTCTGCCGTTCGCGCGCCAACCACAGCTGGTCGCTGTCGGCGCTCACCCTGCCGCACGGTCTGGTGCGTGTCGTGCTCGCCGAGCAGATCTACCGCGCGATGAGTCTGATGGCGGGGCATCCGTATCACCGCGCATAGCAGCCGGCATGTATCCTGGCCGCATGTGCGCAGATTTCGTCCTGCTCGCGTCGGGCTCGCCCCGGCGCCGCGAACTCCTGAAGCAAATCGGCGTGGCTTTCGAGGTGCTGTCGGTGACCGTCGATGAGTCGGTGCTGCCGCACGAGGCCGCGGAGGCGTATGTGGAGCGTCTCGCCCGCCTCAAGGCTGCCGCAGGGTGGGCGGCGCGTCCGGCGACCGCGGTCGCACCCGTTCTGGCCGCCGACACCACGGTGGTCTTGGGCGGCCGCATCCTGGGCAAGCCCGCCGATGCCGCCGACGGGCAGCGCATGCTGCTCGAACTGTCGGGCCGTTCGCATGCGGTGCTGACCGCGGTCGCGCTCGCCACGCCGGACGGGGTGCGGTCGAGCCTGTCGCGCAGCGAAGTCAGCTTCCGCCCGATTTCCGCGGCCGAGGCGCTCGAGTACTGGAACACGGGTGAACCGAAGGACAAGGCCGGCGGATACGCCGTGCAGGGGCGCGCCGCCGTGTTCATCCGACATCTGCACGGCAGCTATTCGGGTGTCATGGGATTGCCTCTGTATGAGACCGCGGAATTGCTGGCGCAGTCGCGGCGGTCGGGGTGAGCACCGATATCCTCATCAACGTCGGCGTTCGCGAGGCGCGCGCCGCCCTCGTCGAGAACGGCGTGTTGCAGGAGGTGTACCTCGAGCGCGCGAGCCGTCGGGGTCTCATCAGCAACATTTACCAGGGCCGCGTCTCGCGGGTGCTGCCCGGAATGCAGGCCGCCTTCATCGAAATCGGTCTCCCCCGCACGGCCTTCCTGCATGCCTCGGACATCGTCGATCCCCGTCTTGCCGAGACGGGCGGCGCACCGCCGGGCGGCGTACCGCCGGGCGGCGCACCGCCGCGCAGCGAGAACATCCGTGCACTGGTGGCGGAGGGCAATGAAATACTGGTGCAGGTGGTGAAGGATCCGCTGGGAACCAAGGGTGCCCGCCTCACGACGTACATCACGCTGCCGTCGCGCTACCTCGTCTACATGCCGCAGAGCCGCGGCGTCGGCGTATCGGCGCGCATCGAGAAGGTGGCCGAGCGTGAACGCCTGCGGCTGGCGGTCGAGGGGGGGGTGCTCGAGGCTGAGAACGCTGGGTACATCGTGCGCACGGCGGCCGAAGATGCACCGGCCGAGGCACTGCTCGCCGACATGCACTATCTTCGCAAGCTGTGGCAGGTCGTGCGTCACAAGGCGCTGCGCACCCAGCCGGGCAATCTCGTGCACGCGGATTTGCCGCTGCATCTGCGGGTGTTGCGCGATATGTGGCGGCCCGACGTCGACCGCGTGCTGATCGACCAGATGGACGCATACCGCGAAATGCAGGAATTCGCCGCCACGTTCATGACGGACGCGCTGACGCGCCTTACGGCCCACGAGGAAGCGCGACCGCTGTTTGAGATGCATCATGTCGAGGATGAAATCCAGAAGGCGCTGGACCGCAAGGTCCCGCTCAAGTCGGGGGGCTACGTAATCATCGATCAAACCGAGGCGATGACGACGGTCGACGTCAACACCGGTGCATTCGTGGGACATCGCAATCTCGAGGAGACGATTTTCCGCACCAACCTGGAGGCGGCGGTCGCCATCGCCCGCCAGCTGCGCTTGCGCAATCTGGGAGGCATCATCATCATCGATTTCATCGACATGGAGGAGCCGGAGCACAGGCGCCAGGTGATTCAGGCGCTGGAGCGCGCGCTCGCCGATGATCACGTGAAGACCAACATTTCCTCGGTTTCACCGCTCGGCCTCGTCGAGATGACGCGCAAGCGGACGCGCGAGAGTTTGGAACATCTGTTGTGCCAGCCTTGTCCCACCTGCGTGGGCCGGGGATTCGTGAAGTCGGCGGAAACGGTGTGTTACGAGGTGTTTCGTGAGATCGTGCGGCAGGCGCGTCAATTCGAGTGTCGAGAGCTGATGGTGCTGGCGCATCAGGACGTGATCGAGCGGCTGCTGGACGAGGAATCTTCGGCGCTCGCCGAATTGGAACTGGCGACGGGGAAACCCATCCGGCTGCAGAGCGAGGGGTTGTACTCCGTCGACCAGTACGATGTCGTACTGATGTAGATGACGTTGCACAAGGCCGGCAAGATCCTGCTGCTCAGCGGCGCAGGCGCCATCGGATTCGTCGCGCTCGCGATGCTGGCGCTGAAACTGGCGCTCGACCGTGCGCCGCAGTACCAGGATCAGATCAAGGACTGGGTGCAGGCGCAGATCGGCTATCACATCGGATTCGCGCACGTGTCCCCGGCATTCCGCTGGTACGGGCCGGAATTGTATTTCGACCGCCTGGAATTGCGCTCCAAGGACGGTGCGCGGGTGCTCGCGCGCGCGGCCGGCGGCCGTGTCGGCGCCGACATCTGGCAGCTGGTCCGTACCGGCCGCCTGCTTGCCGGCCGGGTGGAACTCGATTCGCCCCGCATCGTCATCACCCGCACGGGTCCCGAGCGCTTTTCCCTGGCTTCGGAGATCGAGCTGGGCGGCGGGGACGCCGCGCTCGCCTCGCTCTCCCTCGATCAAGTGCCCACCGGCACGCTCGCGATCCGCCACGGCATCGTCACGATCGAGCGGTGGAACGACGCCCTGCCGCAGCTCGAGCTGCGTGACGTCAACCTCAACATCCGGCACGGCGATGCGCGCGCGACGCTGGTCCTGACCGCGATTTTGCCCGCGGTCCTCGGCGGCGATGTCACTGCGAACGGGGCGCTGCAGGGACGCGGCCCGCTGCCCGCACTCGGCTGGACTCTGTCGGCCCGCACGCGACACCTGTCGCTCGCGGGTTGGCACGAGCTGCTGCCGGAATTCCTGCAGCGGCTGGGATCCGGCGCGGGCGGCTTCGAGTTGTCGGCGCGCGGTCAGGGGCTCGGCCTCGCGCGGGCGGACCTGGAATTCGGTGCCACTGCGGTGATGGCACGGCTCACCAACGAGCCCGGCGTCACATTCGATGAAGTGGCGGGCACGATGGCTTTGACCCATGCCGGCGATCGCTGGACCCTGGCGGGCCGCCGCGTGCGGGCGCAGCGCGGCGGGCGCCGCGACCCGGAATCCGAATTCGACGTCAACTGGCGCGACGCGGAGGGCGGATTGCTCGAACTGCACGCCCGCGCGAGCTACCTGCGCGCGGAGACCCTCCTGCCGCTCGCCGGTTTGGTGCCGCAGAAGGATCTGCGTCAGCGGCTGCAGGAGGCCGCCCCCACCGGAGAGTGGACGAACATGGGCGTCGACTTGTCGCGCGCCACCCCGCAGGACCGCTGGGGATTCCGGGTGCTGGCGCGGTTTCGCGGTGTCGGGTTTGCGCCCATGGGGCGTGCGCCGGGTCTGCGCGGGTTGGATGGGAGCATCGCCGGCACGGAGCAGGGTGGACGCCTCGACATCGACACACCGGGCGCGGTGTTTACCTGGCCGCTGCAGCTGGCCCACCCCATCGACGTGCAGACTTTCAAGACCACGATGTTCTGGCGCAGCACGGCGGACGAACTGCTCATGGCCACGCCGGCCATGGAAATCAGGACGCGCGATGCCGTGTTGCGGGCGCGGGTCGCCTGGCACCAGCCGATGGACGAGGGCTCTCCCGTGCTGGTGCTGGCGGCGGGCATCGACGACGGCAACGTGGCGGCCGCCAGTCGGTATTTCCCGCGGGCCTTGCTGGCGCCGCCGGTGCTGGAGTGGCTCGACCGGGCATTCGTCGCGGGGCATCTGTCCCACGCCGACGTGGCGTTTCAGGGACCCGTGCGGAATTTTCCCTTTCGCGACGGCAGCGGCGCGTTCCTGGCGCGCCTGCGCATGGAGGGCGTTTCGCTCGACTATCGCGAGGGGTGGCCACGGGCGGATGATCTCGGGGGGGTCGCGGAATTTCGCGATGAGGGTCTCGCCGTGCTGCTGCAACGCGGCCACCTGGGTGGCTTCAAGCTGGAGGGCGGAACGGCGCGCTTCGTCGATTTCAAGACCGCGGAGCTCAATCTGCATACCGTCGCCTCGGGCGATGCGGCCGAGGCGGTCCGTCTGCTGCGCTCGACGCCGCTCGACGCCATGTCCGACCATGGATTCGCCGGGGTCGACGCGGCGGGTCCGCTGCAGGCCGACGTCGACCTGTTCATGCCTTTCAGGGATTTCGAGCACCGCCGCATCGCGGTGCATACCACGCTGCACGGTGTGTCGGTCGGGCGCGTGGGGGCGGCGCCGATCGCCACGGAGCTGATCGGGGAGGCGGACATCGATGGCGCCCGCGTGGCACGCGCCGACGTGCACGGCCGGCTGTTGGGCGGCGCGTTTCAAGTGCAGGCACGGGCGCCGCGCACGAGCCCGACCCTGCGCACCATGCTGGTGTTCAACGGCGTGTTCAGCGGCGACGCGCTGCGTTCCGCGCTGTCGCTGCCGGCGGGTGCCCGCGTCGCCGGGGTGGCGGACTGGCACGCCGTGCTGCGGGTTGCGCCGGAGCCCGAGCGCGAGCGGTCGCTGCGCATCAACAGCAGTCTGACGGGGTTGGAAATGAACCTGCCCGAACCGCTCGCCAAGCCCGCGGGACGGCCGCTGCCCACGCTGGTGGATGTACAGTGGCCAACCAGCGGCCAGCCGCAGGTGCGGTTCACACTGGGGTCGGTACTGCGCGGACAACTCAACCTGGATGCCGGCGCGAACGGACCGCAGCTGGGCCGCGCGGCCGTGACTTTCGGCGCGTCGTCCGAGCCCGCCGCCTTGAGCGAGTCGCAGGTGCTCAACGCCGGCGGACAGATCGAGCGTCTCGATCTGTCCGGTTGGCTCAAGCTCTTTCCGCCGGACGGCACTGCCCGGCCGCTGTCGGCTTTCCTGCGCTCCGCCCGGTTCGAGGTGGACCAAGTCGACTACCTCGGGCTGGCCTTTCGCAACGTGGCGCTCGAACTCGCCGCCGCCGATGCCGGCCTGCGCATCGGCGTGGGCGGTCCGAACGTTTCCGGCAGCATCACCCTGCCGGGCGCCGCCGACCCGAGCGCACCGTGGAAGCTGGAATTCGAGCGCCTGCATGTTACCGGCGCGCTGCAGCGCACTGGCGGGGTTGGGGATCGGGATGGGGACGGGACGGCTGACGGGGCGCCGGAACGTCCGAGGGAATCCCCCTTAAGCCCCCGCTCGGTTCCGGCCGTGAATTTTCATGCCGCGGACCTGATTTGGGACGACCGGGAATTCGGCGACGTGCGGGCGACACTGGTGCGGGTGGACGACGGTGTCGCTCTCAAGGACCTCGAGATGAGCGCCGGCAGTTTCCGGGCGAGCGCCTCAGGGGACTGGCGCGCCCGGGAAGGCGGTATCGCCCGTGTCGCCGGCACCGTGTCGAGCACCGACGTGGGGAGCGCCTTGAAAAAGCTGGGCTACGCGGACGTCATCGAGGCCAAATCGGGCCGGCTGACCTTCGACCTGCACTGGGCCGGGGAACCGACCGAGGAGGCGTTGAGCGGGGCCGATGGCCACGTACAGATCGCCCTCGACAAGGGCCAGATCACCGGCCTCAAACCGGGTGCCGGGCGGATGGTCGGACTCGCGAGCGTCGCGGCGCTGCCGCGCCGCCTGACCCTGGACTTCAGCGACCTGACCGACAAGGGCCTGGCGTTCGACACGGTGCGCGGGGACTTCGACCTGCGCGGCGGCAACGCGTTCACCGACAACGTTCTGGTCAAGGGGCCGGCCGCCGAAATCGGCCTCATCGGCCGGGTGGGGTTGAAAAACAAGGATTACGACCAAACTGCAGTGGTGACCGGCAATGTGGGCAGCTCCCTGCCCTTGGCGGCATTCGTCGCCGGCCCGGTGGTCGGCGGTGCGGTGCTGCTTTTCACCCAGGTGTTCAAACAGCCGCTGAAGGGGCTGGCGCGAGGGTATTATCACATCTCCGGAAGTTGGGATAATCCCACGGTCGAACGTATCAAGAGCGCAGACGCGGCCGCCGCGGCTGCAGAGGCACCGAAATAAATGGGAAAAGTAGCCGCCATTCAGATGACCTCGGGGCACCTCGTCGAGGAGAATCTCGCCGTTGCGGGCGCCCTGCTGCGTCAGGCCAAGGAACTCGGGGCGGACATCGCGTGCCTGCCGGAGAATTTTTCGTTCATCGGCCTCAAGGACGCGGACAAGGTTGCGGTCGCCGAACCCGACGGCGTGGGGCCGATCCAGCAGTTTCTGTCCGATACCGCCCGCGGGTTGAAAATGTGGATTCTCGGCGGCACGACCGTCATCAAGGGCGATTCGGAAAGGCGCGTCTCGAACACGTCGCTGCTCTTCGATGACGCCGGCCAGCGCGTGGCTCGCTACGACAAGATCCATCTGTTCGATGTCGCCATTCCCGGGCGCGACGAGCAATATCTGGAATCCAATCACGTCACTCCCGGCCAACGGGTGGTCGTTGCCGACACACCGGTCGGCCGGTTGGGCCTCTCGGTTTGCTACGACATGCGCTTTCCCGAGTTGTATCGCGATCTGGTGTCGCAGGGCGCCGAGTGGCTGGCGATGCCGGCGGCCTTTACGGTGCCGACGGGCCGCGCTCATTGGGAGACGCTGCTGCGGGCGCGCGCCATCGAGAATCTGTGCTATGTCGTCGCACCGGCGCAGAGCGGTACGCATTCGAGCGGCCGCGAGACCTATGGCGACACGCTCATCGTCGATTATTGGGGTCAGGTGCTGTCGCGCCTGGCGAAAGGCGCCGGCGTCATCACCGCCGACTTCGATCTCGCGAAACAGGCGGAAACCCGGGCACGGTTTCCGGCGCTCGACAATCGCCGCCTCGGACGCGTGAGCGCGGGGGTGAGCGCGTGAGCGCGTCGCCGATGTTCGACGTCGCGGAGCGCATGATCCTCGCGCCCTCGGGGTTGGACGAGGGACGGCTGTCGGGGGTGCTCGGCACGGTGATGAGCCGCGGCGTCGATTACGCCGACCTGTATTTCCAGCTATCCCGCGAAGAGTCGTGGTCGCTGGAGGACGGCATCGTCAAGGATGGTTCGCACAGCATCGAGCAGGGCGTCGGCGTGCGCGCCATCAGCGGCGAGAAGACCGGGTTCGCGTATACCGATGAGGTGATGCTCCCGGCGCTGGTCGAAGCCTCGGATGCGGCGCGCGCCATCGCCCGCAGCGGCGCGAGCCGGATGGTCAGGGCGTGGGAGCGGCCGCTCACGCATCGTTTGTACCTGCCCATCGACCCGCTCGACACGATTCGCGACGAGGAGAAGGTCGCCTGGCTGATGAAAATCGATGCGGACACGCGCCGCATCGATCCGCGCGTGAAGCAGGTGATGGCGTCGCTCGCCGCGGTCCACGAGGTCGTGCTGATCGCCTCGAGCGACGGCACGTTGACGGCCGACGTTCGTCCCCTCGTTCGCATGAACGTGTCGGTGATCGTCGAGAGCAACGGCAGGCGGGAACAGGGCTACAGCGGCGGCGGCGGGCGCTTCGGGCTGGACGAGCTGCTGCGGGGCGATGAGCCCTTTGCGCATGGCCGCGAAGCCGTGCGGCAGGCGCTCGTGAATCTCGAGGCGGTGGCGGCGCCGGCGGGTTCGATGCCGGTCGTGCTCGGTCCGGGCTGGCCGGGCATTCTGCTGCACGAAGCCATCGGGCATGGTCTCGAAGGCGATTTCAACCGCAAGGGCACCTCCGCCTTTTCGAACCGCATCGGGCAAAAGGTGGCGGCCGACGAGATCACCGTGGTGGACGACGGGACCTTGAACCGGCGCCGCGGTTCGCTCAACGTCGACGACGAGGGCACCCCGACCCAGTGCACGGTGCTGATCGAGAACGGCATACTGCGCGGCTACATCCAGGACAAGCTGAACGCGCGGCTCATGGGCATGCCGGCGACCGGCAACGGGCGCCGGGAGTCCTTCGCTCACATGACGCTGCCGCGCATGACGAACACCTACATGCGGTCGGGTTCGCGCGCGCCGGAGGAGATCATCGCCTCCGTCGAGAAAGGCCTGTATGCCGTCAATTTCGGCGGCGGCCAGGTGGACATCACGTCGGGCAAGTTCGTGTTCTCCGCGAGCGAGGCGTACCTGATCGAGAACGGGAAGATCACCGCGCCCGTGAAGGGCGCCACCCTGATCGGCAACGGCCCGGACGTGCTGACCCGCGTCAGCATGGTCGGCAACGACATGCGGCTCGATGGCGGCGTCGGCACGTGCGGCAAGGAAGGCCAGTCGGTACCCGTCGGCGTCGGTCAACCGACGCTGCGCATCGATGCGCTGACGGTGGGCGGCACGGGCTGAGGCCCGGGACGTTTCCGCGGGAACGTCGCGTCACCGGAAATCGATTTCTCGATGCTTGCGGCCGGATCGCGCCTGTCGCCGCAGCCCCGTTTCGGGTCAGATGCGGGACGCGGCGTTCAGGGATTGGATACCCCGACGACGGGATTGCAGGACGCAGGCCGCCGCGGGCGCGGCGCTCATGAGGCCGGAGCGTGGCGCCCGCGTTTTCCCGGTTGCCGATGTCGCCGGCTGGCGCTTGCGTGCGCTCGTGGGGTGTGCGTATGGTGAGGGCGATGTTCCCGGGATCCCTCCGCCGCGTGACGCCGCTCGACCGTGATGTCGACTAGGAGCCGCTGCGCTTTCCTGCTGGGCGTGGCGGTCGCGCTGCTCGTCGCCTGCGGCGAGCGGCAGCCGGGGTCCTCCGGCGCCGACGTGGGGCCGCGCCTGGCGGAGGAGGCGGTACTCAACTTCTTCAACTGGAGCGACTACATCGCCCCGGACACCATCGCCGGATTCGAGCGGGAAACGGGCATCAAGGTGCGCTCGTCCTTCTTCGACACCAACGAGATCCTGGAAAGCAAGGTCTTGACGGGTCACAGCGGCTTCGACGTCGTCGTCCCGACGGCCCCGTTCCTGCAACGTCAGGTGCGCAGCGGCGCCTATCTCGAACTCGACAAGAATCGGCTTCCCAATCTGGCACATCTCGATCCGGCCATCATGGCGCGGGTCGCGCTCAACGACCCCGGCAATGCTCACGGCGTCGTCTACGTGTGGGGAACCTACGGCATCGCCTACGACACGCGGAGGGTCGCCGCGGCGCTGCCGGGGGTGCCGCTGACGAGCTGGCGCATTTTGTTCGACCCGGCGAATGCGGCGAAACTTGCCGCGTGCGGCATCAGCACGCTCGACGCGCCCGAGGGCGTGGTGCGGCTGGTGCTCACGTATCTGGGGCGACAACCGAATGCACCGAGCGCCCAGGATCTGCGCGATGCCGAAGCGGTGCTGCTGGGGATCCGGCCGTACATCCGGACCATCGACACGACCAACATGATCGAGACCCTGGCGAACGGGGACAGCTGCATCGCCATCGCCTACCAGGGCGATTTCTTTCAGGCACGCCGCCGGGCCCGCGAGGCGAAGAACGGCATTGCGCTGGGCTATCTGCTTCCCGACGAGGGCTCGCTGCTGTGGTTCGACATGCTTGCCATCCCCCGGGACGCACCGCATCCGGCGAACGCGCTGCGCTTCATCGACTATCTGATGCGGCCGGCGGTCATGGCGGGCATCTCGAATTTTCTCGGCTATGCCAATGCCAACGTCGATGCCGCACCACTGCTCGAGCCGGCGCTGCTCGCGGACCCGGCGGTGTATCCGCCGGCGGATCGGCAGCGTCGCCTGTTCGTGCAGACCGAAGATTCGCCGGAACAGGCTCGTGCCATCACCCGCCTCTGGCAGAGGTTCAAGACGGGACAGTAGCCGGCCGGATTCGTTGTCTGGAGGAATGAACACATGTTGACAGTCGGAGGGGGGGTGACGATGTGGAGGGTTCCGGTACGCCACCGAGCCTGGATCGCGGCGGTTGCGGCGATCTGCCTGATGTCCGGCAGTGCCCTCGCTCAGGAACCCGGTGCGCCCTCGGGGGGGTCGTCGCTGCCCCCGGTGACCGTCACGGCCCAGGCGCTGCGGCGAAGCGTGAATAATTACATTTCCAAGGTGAGCGGGGCCTGGGTGACGTCGGACGACCACCCGATGGCGCGGTGGCGATCGCCGATCTGCCCCCTGGTTGCCGGTCTGCCGCATACGGAAGGACAGGCGATTTTCGACCGGCTTGCCGATTCGATGACGTCGCTGGGAATCCGTCTGGGCGCGCAAGGATGCCGGCCCAATTTTTTCGTGATCGTGACCACCGAGCCTGACGCGCTCCTGAAAGCGTGGGCGCACCGCGACACTCGATTGTTCGGCGGCGGCTACGGCTCGCGTCAGTTCCTCTCCACACCGCGGCCCGTCCGCGTCTGGTACAACGCCGAACTTGCGGATGCGGACGGCCGGCCGGCCTCCCAGTTCGGCATCGGCGACGGCAGCGTCTTCCAAGGAGTTCCCACCTTCATCATCCATGGCGACACATCACCGTTCTTCGCGTTTGCCGTCGCCCCCAAACTAGACTCGGTCGTCTGTGTCGTCGACCTCATGCGCATGAAGGGCTTGAACGTGAACCAGGTCGCGGATTACCTCGTGATGGCGGGCTTGACGCAAATCAATCTCGATGCCGAGCTTGTCGAAGCCCCGACGATATTGCGGCTTTTCACGGCGTCGGATGAGGCGCGCCCGGCGGGTTTGAGCACCTGGGACACGGCGTTTTTGAAGGCCGTGTACCAGACCATTCAATCCGACCGGCACCAACGGGTCGAGATTGCGAAGCGCATGATGCGCGAGGTGTCTCGATGAGCGAATGGGCTGCGCTGACCGGTCGCGTTCAGAGCGTGGCCATCGCGTACACGGCCCACGCCTATTTCTTCGTGGCGCCGTCCCAGTGCTCATCCGCCCTGCCGTCCACGAAGCGCCACATGTCGAACCAGGTCGAGGTGTAGTTCTTCGTGGGATCCTTGGGCTCGGGGTATTCGGCGACGGCCGCGACCACGACGTAGTCCCCCTCGGCCACCACGGACACCACCTTCGTCCGGGTCAGCTTCTGCGGGATCGGCGTGGGGTGGACATGCCGCACCTCGGTGAAGAATCTCACGACGGCCGCGCGGCCGTCCGCCGCCAGCGGATTGTGCTGAATGTACCGCTCGGTCAGGTACTTGTCGGCCAACTCCCAGTGATTGGCCTCGAGCAGATCCTTCATGATGTGATAGGCGGTTTGCTTGTTGCGATTCAGCTTGGGATCCGCACTGGTGAACAGAGACTCCGCATCGGCCGCGCCGGTGACGGGGGTTTGCGCCTGCGCATGGGCGGCGAGGAGGGCGAGTCCGACAGACAGCGCGAGCAATCGCATGGGGCATCACCTCTGTTGATTGGTTTCGCGGGGAATATAACAAAGAACCTGACCTGCTCCGCACCGGATCGGACGACGCCGAGCCATACGCTTCCAAATCAATTCGTTCCATGTGAGTCGTGAGGCGGGACTTCATCATCGGTCAAAAATCGCTTGCAATAACGCAATCCCCAGCCCGGGTGTATAAGCCGGTGCATAACTGCTGAGAAATCATGGAAACGCAACCAAGATCAACCGGTTGCAACAGCCTGGCGAGTTTTTGACCACCGGTGAGAAATCTGCCGGGTGCGGCGCTCCAAAAATGCGACCATGGTTCAATCGACAAGAGGAAAACATTTCATGGGTCGAGCACAGTTGATACGACAGCAGATTTGGGAAAAGCTCAAGCCCGTGGCAAAGCCCGACTCGCGCTTTCACCTGAACTTTGCCGAGGTGATCCCGGACTTCGAGGGCAGCGAGCGGGCCATCGACCGCCTCGTCGCGCAACCTGCCTATCGCGAGGGGCGATATGCCTTCGTCACGCCGGACAACGGTCTCGCTGATTTGCGTCGACGCATGCTGGAAGACGGCAAGACCCTGGTCGTCTCGACCTACGGCATTTATCGCGGGTTCGTGCTGCTGGAACCGGACCGCATCGCGGCGGGCCATCGCCTGTTCGCGTCCTGGTTGGACGGGCTCGAGCACTTTGGCCGGCCGATCAGCCTCGCGGAAATTGCGGCGCGCGGACGTTTCGATTTCATGGTGACCGGCGCGTCGGCGGTGTCCCTGAACGGCGTCCGGTTCGGCAAGGGACATGGCTTCTTCGACCTCGAGTGGGGCATGTTCACCGATGTCGGCGTCGCCGACGAGGCGACCCCGGTGACCGCCGTGGTGCATGACGTGCAGGTGGTGGACGACATGCTCGAGCCCGGCGAAACCGACATCCTCGTGGATGCCATTGCGACCCCCACGCGCCATCTCTGCATCGAACGGGCCGTGCGGCCGCGCGGCATTCACTGGAACCTGTTGGATCCCGCGCAGTTGGCGGCCACGCCGCCGCTGCAGGAATTGCGGGCCATGCAGGGTGACGCGCGGCGGCGTGACTAGCGGGGGGCAATTGTCAGCTTATTCGCCAGCCGGTCCGTTATGATCGGTCCATCGCTCAACTTCCTGGAGAATTTGCATGTCCGCAGCCACCATCGCGCAGAAGGCGCCGTTCCCCGTCGCTGTCGAGAGCGGCAAGACTTACTTCTGGTGTTCCTGCGGCAAGAGCGCGAACCAGCCGTTTTGCGACGGCACCCACAAGGGATCCGAATTCGCGCCGCTGAAGTGGGAGGCCACGGAGACGAAGACGGTGTACTTCTGCGGCTGCAAACACAGCGCCAAGCCCCCCCTGTGCGACGGAAGCCATCAGACGCTTTAGTCATGACATGACAATCATGAAGGCGGTGCTGCTCCAGGGCCACGGCGGCTTCGATCAGCTCGAGTATCGCGACGATGTGCCGATCCCCAAGCCGCGCGAGGGCGACGTGCTGGTGCGGGTGGGCGCCTGCGGCGTCAACAACACCGACATCAACACCCGCACGGCCTGGTATTCCCGCGTCGTCACGGAGGGCACGACCGCCGCGGCCGCGGCCGCGGGCATCGCAGGCGCGGATCCCGGCGACTCGGGGTGGACCGGAACCGCCCTGCGCTTTCCGCGCATCCAGGGTGCCGACGCCTGCGGGCGCATCGTGGCGGCGGGCGGCGGCGTGGATCCCGCCCGCATCGGCGAACGGGTGTTGATCGAACCCGTGTTCCGCACGGATCCCCTGCACGCGCTGTATTTCGGGTCCGAGGTCGATGGCGCCTTTGCCGAGTTTGCCCGCGTGCCGTCTGCGCACGCCCATCGGATCGACAGTGCGTTGACCGATGTCGAACTCGCCTCGTTTCCGTGCGCGTACGGCGCCGCGGAGAACATGATTGCCCGTGCCGCCGTCACCGCCGGCGAGACTGTCCTGGTCACGGGCGCGTCGGGTGGAGTCGGTTCAGCTGCGGTGCAGCTGGCAAGGCGGCGCGGGGCCACGGTGATCGCGGTGGCCGCGCGCGCCAAGGCGGCCGCCGTCGGCGCGCTGGGAGCCTCGCGGGTCATCGATCGTGGCGAGTTCGCAGACGGCACGGCGCCGGGCGTTGCGGCGCTGGGTGCGGAATCGGTCGACGTGGTGATCGACGTCGTCGGCGGTGCGCAATTCCCCGGCCTGCTCGACGTGCTGCGGCGAGGCGGGCGTTACGCGGTCGCGGGCGCCATTGCGGGTCCGGTCGTGCCGCTGGATTTGCGCACCGTGTATCTCAAGGACCTGACCTTGCTCGGTTGCACCGTGCTGGGTCCGGATGTGTTCAGTCACCTCGTGGGGTACATCGAGCGCGGCGAGATCAAGCCCGTCGTCGCGAGCGTGCATCCGCTCGCTGCGATCGTGGCCGCCCAGCAGGAGTTTCTCACCAAGCAGCACACGGGCAAGATCGTACTCGTTCCTTGAAAGACCGCGGGGCTTCCTCCCGCCGTCCCCCGGGTGGAGGAGCCGGCGCCGGGGAGTGCGGGCGCCGCGTCCTTGGGTTAGGCTGAACGGCACACCTTTCAAGGAGCCAATAGGATGATGATTTTCCGGCGCAACTGGCTCGTCTGCGGCTTGATGTCGGCTCTGGCGTTTTTATGCGCGGCTGCCGCGAATTCCGCGGCGGATGGCGGCCTCGCCGCTCTGGGGCTGCCGGCCGGAGCCGCCGACGCCCTGCGCAGCATCGATCCGGAAAGGATCCGCGCGCACGTGAAATTTCTTGCGGATGACCTGCTCGAGGGGCGCGGTACCGGCGCACGCGGCGGCGACATCGCGGCGAACTACATCGCCACCCAGTTCGCGCTGTATGGTCTCAAGCCCGCCGGCGATGACGGTGGCTATCTGCAGAAGGTGCGGTTCACCGGTGTCCTGACGCTGCCCGGGTCGACGTTCGTCCTCGAGCCCGCGCAGGGTGCCCCCGTCACATTGAGGCTGGGCGAGGACTATGTGACCAGCAACCAGACGCAGACCGCCGGTGTCGACATCGATGCCCCGATCGTGTTCGTGGGTTATGGGATCCGGGCGCCGGAGTATCGCTGGAACGATTTCAAGGGCGTCGACGTGAAGGGCAAGGTCGTGCTGCTCATCGTCAACGAGCCGCCTTCGCAGGATCCCGAGTTTTTCAAGGGCGAGGCGCTCACCTACTACGGCCGCTGGACCTACAAGTTCGAGGAGGCCGCCCGGCAGGGCGCGGTAGGCGCGCTCATCATTCACCGCACGGACCTTGCCAGTTATCCGTGGGCGGTCGTGCGCAGCTCCTGGAGCAACGAGCAGGTCTACCTCACCGCCGACCAGGAGCCGAAGCTCGAGGCGGCGTCGTGGATCCAGCTCGACCAGGCGCGGCAGATCTTCGCCGCCTCGGGTCTCAAGCTCGAGGACATGATCGCGCTCGCGGGCACCCGCAAGTTCAAGGCGCGGCAGCTGCCGGTGCGTCTGCGGGCGCACGTGGAGAGCCGTGTGCGCACCTTCGACTCCTACAACGTGCTCGCGCTGCTGCCGGGCGCCGACGGAGGTCCGCCGGCCCAGGCGGTCATGTATTCCGCGCACTACGACCACCTGGGCATCGATCCGTCGATGCCGGGCGACAACATCTACAACGGCGCGGTGGACAATGGCACGGGCTGCGGCATCCTGCTCGAGCTCGCGCATGCCTTCGCGCTCGCTGCGGTCAAACCGCCGCATCCCGTGCTGTTCGCGTCGGTGACCGCCGAGGAGAAGGGCCTGCTGGGCTCGGCGTATCTCGGCAGGCATCTGCCGCTGCCGGCGGCATCGATCGCGCTCGACTTGAATTTCGATGCCGTACCGCCGATCGGGACTCCGCAGGCCGTGAATGTTTCCGGTGCGGAGCGCACCACGTTCTTCCCGGTCGTCGAGCGGACGGCCCAGGCCTTCGGCTTCGAGATCCAGCCTGATCCGGAGCCCGGTGCCGGCCATTATTATCGGTCGGATCACTTCAGCCTGGCCCGCGTCGGTGTACCCGCTTTTTCCATCAATACGGCGCTCAAGTTCGCGGGTCATCCGGCGGCGTGGGGCAAGGCGCAACGCGAGGAGTACACCGCCCTGCATTATCACCGGCCGAGCGACGAGTATCGGCCGGACATGGACTTCACGAGCGATGCGCTGATGGCGAAATTCGGATTCGCGCTGGGATGGGCGGCGCTGACGGCCCCGCAGACGGTGTCATGGCTTCCCGGCGACGAATTTGCCGCCGCGCGACTGCGCGGCGCCGCCCAGCCTTGAGGCCCGCGGTCCGACGTCTGCCGGTCAGATGAGCCACAACGACGCATTGCTGTTCATCGGGTTCGCGATGGTCGCCCTCATCGCGCTCACGACCCTGGGCGCCCGCCGCCTGCGCACGCCGCAATCCATTCTGTTGGTGCTGGTGGGCGCGGCGCTCGCGTTCGCGCCGGGGTTGCCGGCCGTGCGGCTCAATCCGGATCTGATGCTCGTGTTGATGCTGCCGCCTCTGCTTTATACGTCCGGTGTGGGCATGAGCTGGCGGGGATTCCGGAACAATCTGCGCCCCATCACCATGATGGCGGTGGGCTGCGTCCTGTTCACCGCGGCGGCGGTGGCGGCCGTCATGCATTGGGTGTTTCAGATGCCGTGGGCCGTAGGTTTCGTGCTCGGCGCGGTGGTGTCGCCGCCCGATGCGGTGGCGCCGATGGCGATTGCCCGGCGACTCAACGTGCCCGCCGGCATCCTGGTCGTGCTCGAGGGGGAGGGTCTGGTGAACGATGCGACGGCACTGATCCTGTTCAGTGTCGCGGTGGCCTCCGTCATGACGGGCGACGGGGTGCCGCTGGTCCACGCGGTCGGGACCTTTGCCGTCATCGTCGTCGCCGAAGTTGCCTGGGGCCTGCTCGTGGGGTGGGGCCTGTTGCAGCTGCGCACCTGGGCGCGGAATTCCGAGGTCGAGATGGTGCTCGCGCTGCTCACGCCCTTCGCGGCATTCTGGCCGCCGCACTTTCTGGGCGGCTCCGGCGTCCTCGCGGCGGTGACCGCCGGCCTGTACGTCAGCTGGAATGGCCGGCGCCTGATCACACCGGCCACGCGATTGCAGGGGTTTTTCGTCTGGGGCCTGACCGTCTATCTGATCGAGGGAGTCGTGTTCTTTCTCACGGGTTTGCAGGCGCGTGTGGTGATGGAGGGCCCCGAAGCCGGAGAATGGGCGCACATGCTGGAAGCGGCCGGCATCATCGTGGTGGTCGTGATCGTGGTGCGCTTCGTTTGGGTCTTCACCGCGGGCTATCTGCCGGCACGGCTTCGCCGCCGGCGGGAGGGCGCACCCACGCCGCCCTCGTGGCGCGGCATGTTCCTCGTGGGCTTCACCGGGATTCGCGGCGTCGTCTCGCTGGTGGCCGCATTGTCCATTCCGGAGATGGTGGGCGACGCCGAGTTTCCGGACCGGGATTTGATCCTGTTCGTCACCTTCGCCGTCATTCTCGTGACGCTGGTCGGCCAGGGCGCGGCGTTGCCGCGGCTCATCCGACTCCTGAAAATCGACCGGGCGGGCATGGCGGAGAACCGGGCGAACAAGCGCAACGAAGTCACCGCCCGGATCGCAGGCATTCAATCCGCGCTCGATCGTCTCGCTGAACTCGAGAAGTCGGGGGCGTCGGCGCGGCTGGTGGAGAACCTGCGCCGTTCCGAAGAGGACCGCCGGGTCGATTATGTCCAGACGGGGGATGAATCCATCGAGGGGGCGCCGGTCGCGGAGGCGGCCGCCATTCAACTGCAGTTGGTGGAGGCCGAGCGATCCAGCATCAACCGGCAGTATACGGACGGCCGGTTGAGCGACGAGGCGCGGCGGCGCATCGAGCGGGAACTCGATCTGGAAGATGCCCGCGTGCGCCATTCCTGCGAGGGCGCCACCGTCTCGGACGCGGGTGTGCTCGAGGAGACCTCCGAGGCGGCGGTCATCGATGAACTCGGTGCCATCGGCCAAATTGCCGGCAACGAGAGGCTCGACGGCAGCCGGGATACGCCACCCGCGTCCGGCCGCTGAGCCGCCGTACCGCGACGCCGCGAGCCGCATCGTGAGCCGCGCACGGCCACGCCGTGAACCTCGGACCGCATTCGACCCGGAATGCCGCTCCATGATGCATCCATGCGGGGGAACCCAGCGAAAGGTTGTGGGCTGTCCTTTCACTTCTCACCGATAGGGGATCTCAATGACCATACCAAAAACGTCCAGTACCTGGATGCTCGGCGCGGCGCTTCTGCCGGGCGTGCTGCTGGCTTCCAGCCATCGCGAAGCGCCCGCCATCGCCGGCCAGCCACGCGTCGATGGGACCGACTTCTACATGTTCCGCAGCTACGAGCCCGGGCGCAGCGCCTTCGTGACGCTCATCGCAAACTACATACCGCTGCAGGATGCCTATGGCGGTCCGAATTATTTTGCCCTCGACACCAATGCCAACTACTACATCAACGTCGATACCACCGGCGCCGGCTATCCGGATCTGTCGTTCACCTTCCGCTTCTCCAACAACTACAAGAATCTGGCGGTCGACGCCAACGGCAAGCAGGTATGGGTTCCGCTGACCAACATCGGCCCGATCACCCCCGCGGGGACCGATCTGAACGCCTCGCAAAGCTACACGGTCTCGGTGACCCGAAATGGCCAGAGCGCGTCTGCCGAGAATGCCACCCTCGGCGGCACGACGTTCTACAAGCCCGCCGACAACATCGGCATGAAGTCGATTGCCAACTATCCGGCGTACGCGTCCTCGTTCATGTACTCGATCGCCATCCCGGGATGCGCAACGCCCGGACGCGTGTTCGTCGGGCAGCGCAAGGACGGCTTCGTGGTCAACCTCGGCGAGATCTTCGATCTGGTGAACCTGAATCCGGTCGGACCGCGAAATGCCAATCCGAACGCACTCAAGGACAAGAACGTGACCTCGTTGGCGCTGGAACTGCCGATCGCCTGCGTCGCGAAACCGGGGCAACCGGTCATCGGGGGATGGACGACGGCTTCCACCATCACCTATAACCCGTGGAAGGAGACTCAAGTGTCGCGCCTGGGAATGCCCCTCGTGAACGAGGTGGTGATCGGGCTGCCGGACAAGGACAAATTCAACGGCAGCCGGCCGCACGACGATGGGCAGTTCCTAACCTACGTGACGAACCCGTCGCTGCCGGTGCTCCTCAACGCCCTGTTCGGCAGTGCTGCGCAGGTGCCGGCATCGCCGCGTGACGATCTGGTCGCGGTCTTTCTCACCGGCGTGAAGGGCATCAATCAGCCCGCAAACGTCACGCCGTCCGAGATGCTGCGCTTGAACACAACAACGCCACCGACGGCGCCCGCCGCGCAAAGCGATCTCGGCGTCCTCGGCAAGGATCTGGCCGGCTTCCCGAACGGCCGGCGGCCGTACGACGATGTCGTCGACATCACCCTGCGCGTCGCGGAGGGTGCGCTCTGCGGTACGGTCGGAAATTGCGGTACGCAGACGGCGGATCCGAACAAGGGGCTGCCCTACACGGATGGCGCCGAGGCGGCCGGACCGGACGCGACGCATTTGAGCACCGGCGGGGCCTTGAGCGCAGGCGACACCTATCTCGACGTGTTTCCCTACCTGAACACGCCGTTGCCGGGCTCGCCGAACACCGTGTCGAACTAGCCAGAGCCTGTCCGCCGGCACCGCGTTGACGAGGGCAGCGCGGTGCCGGCGTGACATATTCCGAACGCGTGGGCGTAGAGTGCGCCGCGTCACAGGTGTGTCGGGCGGCTACCGGTACGCTTGGTCCCGTCATCCCACAGCCGGAGTTTCCATGGTCGACGATTCAATGACGGGGTCGTTTCAAATCAGTCTGCCGAAGGATCTGTTGTCCGAGGCCAAGAAGCGCCAGGTGAAACCGAAGGGCGAACAGCTTCACGTGGAGGGATGGCGCACGTCGTGGCTGTCGCGCCTCTCGGAGGCGTTGCTCGGCAAGGACTGATATCCGCCGGCCATAAGTTAAGTCGGCTGGTTTTTACCCGGAATTGGGGATTACCATGGCGCACGGAGGTCATCATCCATGCGTCTATCCCGTCCCGTGTACGAAAGTATGCCGCTGATTTATGCCGGTCTGGGTGCGGTTGCGTTGTTGCTCGCCTACATGGATCCGCAGGGTGCGGAATCCACTCTCGCCATCGGCATTGCCGTCATCGCGGAGATTGCAGCGCTGACCGTGTTTTTGCGCAGACAGGACTATCGCGCGCTCAGCCGCGAATACACCGGCGAAACCATCGAGCTGCCGTCGCGGCTCGAGGGTTGAGGGCGCGATTCGGCGCGCTACCCGGAGCGGCTCACGTCTTGTCGTGGACCCAGGTGTCGACCGGGTCGCTGCCCTGCCGCAGCCGCGGAATTCTCTCATCGATGTACATGATCTCGTGCTGGCCCACCTGGACCACGTCGCCGTCGTTGAGATTGTGGCGGCGCACCCGCTTCATCTGCACGTAGATGCCGTTCGTGCTGTTCAGATCCTCGATCAGACAGGAGTCTGCCTGGGTGATGATCTGGCAGTGATGCCGGCTGATGAATTTGCTGTCGATCTGCAGATCATTGTCTGCCGTGCGGCCGATCACCAGTCGGCCGGGCTTGAGCTCGCGCTCGACCACCGTCGCGCCATCGCTCGCGAGGAGAATGCGGCCCACCACCTGTTGGTTTTCCTGCAACGGGGTGCTGCGCGTGGGCGCCATGTTCGGCTTGCGCATGCGGTTGGTGCCCGACACGAACTCGGCCCACTGCAATTCGCTGATCGCGGCCTCGATGTCCTCCAGCTCGACGGTGTCCCGGTCGCGCCCGAAAGCCGACATCATGGCGGTGTCGCACAGCGTGTTGATGAGACGCGGCGTGCCGCCGGTGTATTTGAAGATGGTCGGGTAGGTGTCCTCGTCGAAGATCCGCCGGCCCTGCGATCCGGCCACCTCGAGGCGGTGCTGGATGTACGACGAGGTCTCCTCGCGCGTGAGCGCGGCCAGATGAAAGCGCAGCCGGACCCGCTGGGTCAGCTGCAGCAGCTCCGGGGAATTCAGCTTGTCGTTGAGTTCCGGCTGACCGGCGAGAATGATGCGCAGCACCTTCTCCTTGGTCGTTTCGACGCCGGATAGCATGCGCACTTCCTCGAGCACCTTCCCGCTCAGATTTTGCGCCTCGTCGATGATGAGAACGACCTTGCGGCCATTCGCATGCTGTTCCGTCAGGAATTGATTGAGCGTCGCCAGGACCTCCGGCTTCTTCATGTTGAAGGGCGAGAAGCCGAATTGGACCAGAACGGTTTGCAGGAAATCGGTCGGCGACAATTGGGTCTGATTGATCTGGGCGACCACGACTTCCGGCTGCAGTTCGCGCAGAAAGGTCTCGATCAGAGTGGTCTTGCCGGCGCCGATTTCGCCGGTGATCACCACGAAGCCGTCGGTGAACCAGATCGTCGACTCCATGTACGCCTTGGCACGCGCGTGCTGCTTGGAGAGGTACAGGAACTGCGGGTCCGGGCTCAGACGGAACGGCAGTTCGTGGAGTTTGAATGTTTCTAAGTACATGTAATTGAATAGTTTTGCCGGATTGGGTGTGGTGCCGGGTGGGGCGCCCCGAAGGTCAGGTCCATTTAACCATGGCCAGAGTATGCCTCAGAACCCGGTCGCGATCCTCTGGGCTGGGTCGGGTTATCGTACAGTGACCGAGCTTGCGTCCGGGCCGCGGCTCCTTGCCATAATCGTGATACGCGAGCCCCTCGATCCGCAACAGCCGCGCCCGGTCCGGCATTTGTCCGAGGAAATTGATCATGGCGCTGTGACCGAGCGTCCGGGTGCTCCCGAGCGGCAGATCGCCGATGGCCCGCAGATGGTTCTCGAACTGGCTGGTCACGCTGCCCTCGATGGTCCAATGGCCGGAGTTGTGGACCCGCGGAGCCATTTCATTGGCGATCAGGCGTCCGGCCACCACGAAGAACTCGAGGGTCAGGACGCCGACATAGTCGAGCGCCTCGAACACCTTTTTCAGGTACCGCCGGGCGGTCCGTTCCAGGACGGGGTTCCGGTACGGCGCGACGCTGTAGCGTAAAACCCCGCCCGCGTGGGTGTTCGCCGCCAGCGGGTAATACACGATCTTGCCCTCCGAGGAGCGGGCGCCGATGAGGGACACCTCCCGCGAAAATGTCTGAAACGCCTCATAAATGAGTCCCCCGCCGCCCATGGCGGTCCACGCGGTGTCGATTCCCGCCGCATCCCGGATCACCGCCTGACCCTTGCCGTCGTAGCCCAGGCGCCGCGTTTTGAGAATGCCGGGCACCCCCAGGTGGCGGGTGGCGCGGACGAGATCCTCGCGGCTGTCGACCGCCGCATGAGCCGCCACCGGGATCTTCAGGCGGGTGAACAACGCCTTTTCGAGCAGCCGGTCCTGCGAGGTTTCGAGCGCGGCGCGCGGCGGCCTAAGGGTCGTGAGCCGCTCGAGCGGCGCCAGCGCGCTGCCCGAGATGTTCTCCCAGTCAAAAGTGACCACGTCGCTGCGGGAGGCCAGCTCGACGAGCCGTTCGGGGTCCTCCAGGTCGCCGACAAGGATGGGCGCGACCTGGCCGCCGGGGGATGCTGCGCTGCGGTCCAGAAACAGACACTCGAAACCCAGCGGATATCCGGCAAGGGCCATCATGCGGCCCAGCTGTCCGGCTCCGACGATACCCACCGCCTTGAACGTCAAGGCTGGCGCGGGTCGGGCTTCGCGAGCACTGCCGCGGTTTGTGCCGAGCGGTAGGCGTCCAGGGCCAGCCGCACCTCGATGTGGTCGTTGGCAATCATCGCGGCGGCGAACAAGGCGGCGTTTTTGGCGCCGGAGGCGCCGATGGCGAACGTGGCCACGGGAATGCCGCTCGGCATTTGCGCGATCGACAGCAGCGAATCGATGCCGTTCAGGCTCTTGGATTGCACCGGCACGCCGAGCACCGGAACCGAGGTCTTGGCGGCCGTCATGCCCGGCAGGTGGGCGGCGCCTCCCGCGCCGGCGATGATGGCTTTGAGGCCGCGTTCGCGTGCGGATGACGCATATTCGAAGAGCAAATCCGGTGTGCGATGCGCGGAAACCACGCGGACTTCATGGGCGATGCCGAGTGCGGTAAGGGTCTCGGCCGCCCCCTGCATCGTCGGCCAGTCCGAGGATGATCCCATGATGATTCCGACCAAGGCCTTCATGACGCGCTACCGTACCCCTAGGCGAGCAGCTGGCGCAGGTAGGCAAACAGCTCGCGGGCGCCGACCGGCGAGCGCTGCTCGATGCGCTCCCGCTCCGCCTTGTCCAGGAGTTTCATGAGCGCCGCGCGGTCGATTTGCGGGTATTCCTTCTCGAGTTCCTCGACGCCGCCCAGCGGGTCCGACAACAACCGGTCGCGCCAGCGCTCGATCTGTTGAAAGTGACGGATCTCCAGGTCGTGGCGCTGTTTGCGCTCCGCGAGCTTGGCGAGCACGGGCTCGGGATCGATGCTGCGCATCAATTTGCCGATGTATTGGCGCTGTCGCACCTGGGCGCCATGGGAAGGCAGGCGACGCAGATCCCGCAGCGCAACGAAAAGGCTGTCCGGCAGTCCCAACGCCTTGATTTCCTGGTCGGGAAGGGCGGAAAGCTGAACGCCGAGTTCCTGCAACGAGGCGGCCTCGCGCTTGCGGGCGCTCTTGCTGAGGCGCTGTTCCTCCGTTTCGCCGGAATCCTCGATTGGTCTCTCATTCGTCATATTGCGCATGCTATCACTCAGGTCGGTAGAATCACGGGTTGGAATCCTCGAAGACTTACGTTTGGAGTAGACGATGGCCGTCGTGCCCAGCAACCCGTTACGTCTCGCCCCGGAAGACTTGGAATCGATCATCGAGCGCGCCCTGGAGGATGCGCGCGCCCGCGGCGCTTCTCAGGCAGAGGCGGCTGTCAGCCAGGATACTGGTCTTTCGGTCGGCGTGCGACTCGGTGAGGTCGAAACCTTGGAGCACCAGCGGGATCGGAGCATGGGAATCACGGTTTACTTCGGCCAAAGGAAGGGCTCGGCCAGCACCGCCGACTTCTCCCCGGACGCCGTACGCGCCACGGTCGCCAAGGCCTGCAGTATCGCCCGTTTCACGGCGGAGGACGCCTGTTCGGGTCTCGCCGACGCCGAACTGATGGAAAAGGCCCCGCTCGATCTGGACCTCGCGCACCCGTGGGACGTCACGGCCGACCGCGCCATCGAAATCGCGAAGATCTGCGAGGCCGCGGCCCTGGGGTTCGACCCGCGCATCAACAACTCCGAAGGCGCCTCCGTGAGCACGCATCAGGGTCTGCATGTCTACGGCAACACGCACGGCTTCGTCGGCGGCTATCCCACGACGTCCCACACGATCAGCTGTGTGGTGCTCGCCGGTACCGGCGAGGACATGCAGCGCGATTATTGGTACAGCAGTTCACGCGACTGGCACGAACTCGAGGCCGCCGAATCGATCGGCCGCGAGAGCGCACGCCGCACGCTCGCGCGACTCGACCCCCGTAAGCTCTCCACGCGCCGGGCGCCCGTGTTGTTCGTGCCGGAGATCGCCCGCGGGCTCATCGGCCATTTTCTCGCCGCGATTCGCGGCAGCAGTCAGTACCGCCAGTCCTCGTTCCTCTTGAACTCGGTCGGTCAACAGGTCTTTCCCACCGGATTCTCGATCGCGGAGCGTCCCCACATTCCGAAGGCCATGGGCAGCGCGCCGTTCGACGAGGAGGGTGTCGTGACGCGCGATCGCGAACTGGTGGCGGACGGTGTGCTCACGGGCTACATCCTGTCGAGCTATTCGGCGCGCAAGCTCGGGCTCAAGACCACGGGCAACGCGGGCGGAGCGCACAACCTGCTGGTCGGCTCGAACGCCACCGGAGGATTGCCGGCCATGTTGCAGCGGCTCGGCACGGGACTTCTGGTGACGGAGCTGATGGGGCAGGGCGTCAACGTCGTCACCGGCGATTATTCGCGCGGCGCGGCAGGCTTTTGGGTGGAGAACGGCGAGCTGAAGTATCCCGTCGCCGAGATCACGATCGCCGGCAACCTGCGCGAGATGTTGTCGGCCATCGTGGCGGTGGGCGACGACGTCGATACCCGCGGCGGCGTTCGCGTCGGATCCATCCTGCTCAGGGAAATGACCATCGCGGGCGAGTGAGACCACCGCCGGCGTCCGTTCACCCGCCCCAGCCCGCGTCGAGCCATTCGCTGAGCGAGCGGCCGGCCAGCCCGTCGCGAATGGAGGTTTCCACTTCCGCCATGACCCGCGCCGCCGGCGGCAGCGTGGTGAGGTCGATCCGCAACCGTCCCGTCTGTCCCGTGCGCACGGCCTCGACGATGCTGATGAGTTGGATGCCCGCGGGATCGCGTCCCGGCACGAACCTTTCCCGTTCGGTGGCCACGATCAGACCGACGCGTTCGAGGCACGCGAGCACCGGCGCGAGCGCGGTGCCGGGAACGTCGAGTTCGGCCGCGAGGGCGTTGCCGGTCCAACGAGTCGTGCCTTCGCGGTAATCGCGCCCGATGAGATACATCACGGACAGGGCCGCCTGTTCGCGGGCGCAGCCCGTCAAGTCGACGGCCTCGTGACCGTGACGCAGGTACTGCGGGCATTGCACGTAGAAGGCGAGCTTCGCGCCGATGAGCAGGATGAGCCAGTTCACGTAAACCCAGATCAACGTGGTGAGCACGATGGCAAAGCCGGTGTAAACCGCCATCATCTGCGACGAATAGACGATGACTTCCGTGTAGACGCTGCCCACCAGGGCCCAGATGATGCCCGCGGTCACGCCGCCGATCAGCGCCGGCCGCAGCTGCACGCGGGTGTTGGGGATGAACGCGTACATGAAGGTGAACACGAGCGTGACCAGTGCATAGGGAACCAAATCGCCCGTCAGTTCCATCATCCGGGCAAGCGGCGGGATGGCGTCCAGCCAATGCCCGAAGGGGCTGCGCTTGGCGGAAGCCAGGAGGCCGATGGTCACGGCCAGCAGTATCGGGCCGACGATCATCGCGCTCAGGTATTCGGCGAAGCGGCGGGCGAAGCCGCGCGGCCGCTCGACCCGCCACACGAAGTTGAAACTGGTCTCGACCTTCTGGATGGTGGTGACCACGGTGTACACGAGGAAGGCGAGGCCGAGGGAGCCGAGCACGTCGCCCCGCATGTTGGTGACGAACTGCATGACGCTGTCGGTCAACTGGGCGGCGGCCCCGCCCATCGGGCGAAAGAACTCGTTCAGCAGATAGCGCAGGTCGCCGCGCGCACCGATACCCTTCAGCACCGAGAAGCTGAACACCATCAACGGCACGATCGACAACAGCGTGGTGTACGCGAGGCTCATCGCCTGCACGTTCATCTCACCACCCATCCAGTCGCGGACGATTGCGACGGGGTAGCGCAACAGCCTGAGCGCCGGACCCCACGGCGGCCCCATGGCGCGCGAGCGCTGAAATAGTCCGTCTTCGAAACGCTGCTGCCAACCCTGGATTCGCGATGGCATGGTGGGGTGCGGCGCGGGCGGCGGGCAACGGGCGGTTGGCGACGGCCGGTCAGCCACGGCGGTCCGCCTCAGGCGGTCAGCAACCGCAAGGCTTCCCGGTAGTTCTCGCTGGTGCGCGTCAGCACGTCGGGTGGCAGGCGCGGTGCGGGGGCTTTCTTGTCCCAGGTCAGGGATTCGAGATAGTCGCGCACGAACTGTTTGTCGAAGCTCGGCGGGCTGATGCCCGGCCGGTAGGAGTCGACCGGCCAGAAGCGCGAGGAGTCCGGTGTCAGGATTTCGTCGATCAGCACGAGGTTTCCCGCCTCGTCGGTGCCGAATTCGAACTTGGTGTCGGCGATGATGATGCGCCGGGCGCGCGCGTGTTCGGCGGCGAAGCCGTAGAGCTCGAGCGCGATCCGCCGGATCTCTTCGGCGTGCCCGCGTCCCACGAGTTTGACGATGGCGTCGAAGTCGATGTTCTCATCGTGATGCCCGGCCGGCGCCTTCGAGGCGGGTGTGAACACGGGCTGCGGCAGGCGGTCTGCCAGCGCGAGGCCGGGCGGCAGCGTGATGCCGCAGATCGCGCCGGCGCGCACGTAGTCCTTGTACCCCGATCCGATCAGATAACCCCGGACGACCGCCTCGAGGGGCAGCGCCTTGAGTTTCTTCACGATCATGGTGCGGCCGACGAGCGGCGCCCGCTCGGCCGCATCGGTGATCACGTCCTCGAGCGTCAGATCGGACAGGTGATTCGCGACAATGTGCCGTGTCTTGGCGAACCAGAACAGCGAAATCCGGGTCAGCACCTCGCCCTTGAACGGGATCGGGTCGGGCAGCACCACGTCGAAAGCCGACAGACGGTCGGTCGTGACGATCAGGAGATGATCGGCATCGACGTCGTAGATGTCGCGGACCTTGCCCTGGTGAATCTTCCGCAGGCTCGAGAGCCGGGACTCGAACAAGGGGGTACGCTGCGAGAACTGTTCCATGTGTGCCAGTGCTTCCGACTGCTACCATTGAAATATCGAAGGTCGGCGATTGTGGCGGGCCGGATGGGATAGGTCAACGCGAATGGGTTGGAAAGGCAAGTTTTTCGGGGCCTTGCTGGGCTTTCTGGTGACCCGAAGCATCTGGGGCGCCCTGGTGGGCGCCATGATCGGGGCGATGTTCGATCAGAGCGCCGGCGTCGCGGGCGGCGGCGCGGGCGGCGGCGCGGGCGACGGCGCGGGCGACGAAGTGCCGCTGTCGACGATTTCCGACGTGTTCTTCCGCGCCACCTTCGAGTTCATGGGTCATGTCGCAAAATCCGACGGCCGTGTCTCGGAGGCGGAAATCGGCGCGGCGCGCGGCGTCATGCAGGAGCTGCGGCTCGGGCCCCGCGAGGTCGAGGCGGCCATCGCATGCTTCCGGGTCGGCAAGGCGGCGGGGTTCGACGCCGGCGCCGGGGTGGAACGACTGCGTCAGGCGTGCGCCATGCGTCCGGATTTGCTGCGCGCCTTCATCGAACTGCAGTTGCGCGCCGCCCTCGCGGGGGATGGGATTTCACCGCCGGCGCGGGCGATTCTCACGCGCCTCGCCGCGCGCCTCGGGATGTCCGGCCTCGAGTTCGCCCACATCGAGGCGACGGTGCGGGCGCGCCGCCAATGGGCCGGCGGCGGCGGCGCCAACGGCGGCGGACGCCCGGCGGAGAAGCCGCTGTCGCAGTCGTACGCGGAGCTCGAGATCGCCGCCGGCACCAGCGACCAGGAAGTGACCAAAGCCTACCGGCGGCAAATGAGCCGTCACCATCCTGATAAACTGGTGGCCAACGGATTGCCGGAATCGATGGCGCAGGTCGCCAAGGAAAAGACCCAGCGAATTCAAGAGGCCTACGAAGCGATACGCGCGGCGCGCGGCATGCGTTGAACAGCGGAATTTTCGGGACGTGACGGGGATATCACCATGAGCAGCATCATCTCTCCATCGATTCTGTCGGCCGACTTCGCCCGTCTGGGCGAGGAGGTCAATGCGGTGCTGGCGGCCGGTGCGGACTGGATCCATTTCGACGTGATGGACAATCACTACGTGCCGAATCTCACCATCGGTCCGCTGGTTTGCGAGGCGCTGCGCAAGGCGGGTGTGAAGGCGCCGATCGACGTACACCTGATGGTGTCGCCGGTGGACGCGATGGTGACGGACTTCGCGAAGGCGGGCGCCACCCACATCAGCTTTCATCCGGAGGCGACGCAGCACGTCGACCGCACCATCCAGCATATCCGCGCCTCGGGCTGTAATCCCGGTCTCGTGTTCAATCCGGCGACCCCCCTGAACTGGCTGGACTATGTGATCGACAAGATCGACATCATCCTGTTGATGTCGGTGAATCCGGGTTTCGGCGGACAGAAGTTCATTCCGGAGGCGCTGCCCAAACTGGTCGAGGCGCGCGCCCGCATCGACGCGAGCGGCCGCGACATCAAGCTGGAAATAGACGGCGGCGTGAAGATCGACAATGCCGCCGAGATCGCGCGTGCGGGTGCCGACACCTTCGTGGCCGGTTCCGCCATCTTCGGCAGTGCCGACTATGCGGCCACCATCAAGGCCATGCGGGCGCAGATCGAGACCGGGACGGGCGCCCGCAAGAATCAGCCGCGGTGACGAAAAAGGCCGCCTTGCGGCGGCCTCTCGATCGACTCTGCGTCGCGGCTACTCGTCGTCATCCTCGTCATCTTCATCGTCGTCGTCATCCTCGACGGGTTCCACCCGGGCCGCCTTGCTGGTCGCCGGATGCGAGCTGGCGGTCGCACCGGCGCCGGCCTTCACGGGCACGATCAACGGGCGCGTCTTGACCTTGGGGCGCGCATTGAACACGACGATCGTCTTGCCGGTGGCGCGCAGCAATCCTTGTTCCTCGAGCACCTTCAGAACTCGACCGGCCATTTCCCGTGAGCAGCCGACCAGGCGGGAGAGCTCCTGACGGCTGACCTTGATCTGCATGCCTTCCGGGTGCGTCATCGCGTCGGGTTCGCCGCACAGGTCCATGATCGCGTGGGCGACCCGGCCGGTCACATCGACGAAGGCGAGGTCCCCGAGCTTGCGATTCGTCCGGTCGAGTCGGGTGGCGAGCTGGGTGGCGAGTTCGAAAATCAGGCCGGGGCTTTCGGCGGCAATCTGCCGGAAGCGCGGATACGTCATTTCCGCGAGTTCGGATTGTTGACGCGTCCGCACCCAGGCGCTGCGCGTCGGCTGTTCGTAGAACAGCCCCATTTCCCCGAAGAATTGGCCTTTATTCAGGTAGGCGAGCACCATCTCGTTGCCGTCTTCGTCCTCGATCATGACCTCGACGGAGCCGCTGATGATGTAGTACAGAATGTCGGGAAGATCCCCGGCGTGGATGATCACTGTCTTGGAAGGGACTGTCCGGATCCGGCAGTAGCTCAAGAAACGATTGATCGCTGGGATATCGCTTAAGGCCTTTGCCCCTTCTTCCATGGTCTCTCCC
>Ga0182030_10002811_pt1 | contig 37059 bp, 39 predicted proteins | sample 812S3MmetaG_FD_121299 | JGI IMG/M metagenome (GOLD analysis project Ga0182030, IMG submission 121299) | Permafrost microbial communities from Stordalen Mire, Sweden - 812S3M metaG (Illumina Assembly) | ecosystem: Environmental > Terrestrial > Soil > Wetlands > Permafrost | place: Sweden...
AAGATTATATTATACTTTAAATTTTAAATTCTTAATTCTTAATTCTCAATTCAAAATATTTAAATTCTCAATTGGCCGTTTGGTCGATAAAGCCCACGGTACCCCGACCAGAGCAGGCAGTCTTCCTCAGTCGAGTCTGCAGAAACAGAAGTCATCGATCTATCAGCTGAAACTTATCCTCAATCCCTTGTGCGAAAGGGCACTGGTTTTCCTCGCTTTCCTGAAGGAACAGTGTTCATTCAGGTTAAGAGAAAAAGCCCAAAGTATAACTACACATTCGACAAGGCCATCCTTAGTCGCGCTTCGAAATGGTTCGCCAAGAATATGGATTCGGAAATGGAAGAGGTTGACTTAGACCTCGCTCAAAAAGTCAAAAAGTTTATTGGCTGCGATGCCCGTTATGAGCTATACTATAGTGAGCGCAACAGCGGCTGGGCTTTGAAAAAGACTGTAAGTGCCTAGTGCTATGAGAAAACAGCCCATTTTCACAGCCCACGTTACTGAAGTTCAAACACAGTCTTTTACTACTTTAACCAACCCTAAGATTAATATCCCCGCCAAGATTTCAGTCGCCTTGGACTCTACATCGTCGAATTCGACAACTGGTGTGAAGTCGCCAGCAGAAACCCCTATAGCACCGATACCGCTACTTTATCCATCGCCGGCTCGCGAGCCAGTAAGTTCTCAAGTCTTCTTAATCAACATTAGCTCTAACAGCTTTTCAGATAGTATCTCATCCAGCCGATCTCGCTGGGGTAGTTCCAGTAACCAGCTTGTCGACTTTGAAAAAAACTACTCCAGCCAACATATCTACGGCCCCCAAGAAACAAGCTCAAGAAAACAGTTTGTTGTCTATAACACTCTCTTCTACGGTTTCGAGTGAACCTGCTACGAGCTCAAGCTCTACTGATGTTCAGGCGGTTATTGAGGTCAAATCAGAGGTCAAAAATGAAGCCGTTAACATTAAGAAAGAAGAAGAAGAAGAAGCTCTTACACAGGGTATAGCAATCATGAAGGAGATTGTAGCATCAGATGCTCAGCCAGCAGGCGAAGCCACAAAAGTCGAAGCGGAAGTGGCAGCGGAGGGAAAGGACAACGACAAGATTGTTCAAATCACAATTAAGCAACCCGAAGTGGCAACAGTGGGGGGGAACGTCGACCTCAACATTGCTCAAAGCAAAGCTGAGCACCCAGAAGTAGCAGAGAAGACCAGGACCGCTGTTCCAACTGCTGGAGGAAACGGTGTCCCTATCGAAGTCTGCGAAGCATATAACAACTTCTTCCTAATGCTCCACAACATGCCACACAATATCGACGACAAGAACGTCAACATGGCCCTCTCCCAGGTGGAGCTGCTTATTAGAACCTCCGGACTCTACGATAGCCTCGAGCTCATCCGTCCCCAACTCAGCAATGCATTGCTTACCTTCGGCCGAGAGATGTACAAAGCTATCCTCGTCGACCCACCCCGCTGGCTCGACGTCTCCTTGTACCTAGCATGCGCCCCCATCTTCCGAGAAGCCATGGTCCACATCGTCGGTCAATACCCGCATTTCCCAGGCTCCAAATTCAAGCTCGAAGACCTCCCCTCCAACATCCAAGAGCTCATTACCACCAAAGTCAACGACCTTAACAAGCTCAGGGCAGGAATCAATGAGAAGTTGTTCACTAGTTCGATCACGATTGGTGGACAGAATATCTCAATTCATAACCTAGACATGTATAATCTCGATTCCTGGATCGTCGTCCAAACGTGGAGGGATTGGTTCTCCCATTCTCTCGCCCGCTGCAACGATAAACGCATCGTATCAAACACGCATGGCACAATGTACCGACTGATGGCTAAAGGAGGGGACGCGTATTTACAACATGCGGCTGTGATTGAGACATTGAAATATCTCAAAGGACCGGGTGGCACGGGGAAGGGCGTTACGAAGTTGGACAATGAGGAGATAGAGCTTGACTTGAGGTTGATGAAGGATTCTGCGAGGGAGGTGGTGAAGCCGCTATGCGTTAATCATAGTATGCTGGATGTGGAGGAAGAGGGGATTGAATATTTGACGTGCACGGAAGTCGCGACGGAGGAGTTGCCGTGGAAGAAGAAGATTGGCGGGGTTTTAACTTGACTGGTCTGCTGGTATTTGTTTTATGGGAATGGCGTTTTCGGATCGCATTTGCTTTGCCACATTCCTTCAATGGACATAAAACATTTACACATCAATAGACCAATACCATAGCATTTAAATCTATACTCCGCCCACATGCAATTGTGACCCAGACGCCTTGCTAAATGACACAATGGCTAATGCCAGTAAACCTATTCCCTTTTAATTGCAGGTCCAAACAAATCCTCTCCCTCCCTAGCGCTCTTCTCTCTCTCCAACTTCCGTTTCTTAACAATCTTCTCATCATCCACATCCTCCCCCTCCCTCTTCGCCCTCTGCAACCCCACCAAATCAATCTTCTCCGGATTCCGACACTTCTTCAACTTCTTCGCCAGCGCCCGCAACTCCAGCGTCTCCGCAGCCGACGGTTCGGAATTCGGATCCACACTCTCCAACATCCCCGCACACCTCTCTATCGTGGCTAGCACCTTCTCTCTCATCTCTGAGGCAGCGGCACTATCAACCGGAAATTTAGTACTTAAATACCACTCCACCAGCTCCCGGTCCGCGAGGAGGAGAGTAGCCATCATGATCTGACTCGGCGTAAAATGGAAATAAACATCTGTGAGCAAAGCACTCGTCTTCAAATACTCCCTCGCCTTCCCATGCGCCTCCTTAACCCTCCTCTCCATCCTCTGCAGCTTATCCCCCACACCCTCTCCCCCTGGCAACGCAGGCACATCTCCCCTCGACATAGCCTGTAACTCCATTACCGCCCCCTCCAACGCTCGGAACGGATGTCTCACATCGAACGTAAAGCGTAATCCTTGTGTGAGAAGGAATTCGGATGCAAGGACATCTTCAGGTTTGGTTTTGCCAATTGCATCGGCGAATTTTGTGAGGCGGAAATAATGATTCTCGGTTTTTGTGGCGAAGAATAAGGCGGTTTTGAGGATGTCGGTTGGGTGGTAGGTCATGAGGGAGTTGGTTATGTAGAAGCGTTTCATGTATTGGATTGCTGTTGCCTTTGCAGCCCACATTGTCAGCTTAATTCACAACCAGAACGTCAATTGATAATAGGGAGGAAGTCAGTGACCTTAACATCAGTAGGCACCTTCAAATGCTCCCCCAACTGAAGTGTCTGCCTGCAATAAAAAGCCACCAATTTCAACTCCTCCTCCACGGTTAAGCAATCTACCTCTCCTTCTGGAATCGCGCTTGTGGCTCGCCCATTCTCGATTTCGGAAGTGTCGCCTGAGGAGAGAGCGCGCGCATCGCGGATTCTTTGGACGGCGGCGCGGACGCGTGAGGCGGCGTTGGAGTTTGTGGTTGTGCGGAGGGAGAGGAGGGAGGAGGGGGTGAAGGACCAGAGGCGGTATTGGGTTGATGTGCGGTATCTTTCGTCTTCCGACATGGTGGGCTATATCGAGGACAAGTAAAGAGGAGGTATTTTCATATTTGGGTTGGAGAAAAGAGGTTGACGATGGGAGTTTAAAGATGTCATTGAATATATGTCAACCTTAAAATCCAGGCCCCTTAAAATCCAGGCCGTTGGAGTGCATTTCCCTTGGACTTGCATTCACGTTTCGTCCAAATCCGTGAGACATCCAATTCATCTCATACTTGATATGGGAGTATTCAAATATAGAACTAGCCCTAGCGGGTGTTGAGGAAGAGCGATATTTGGGTTTGATTGTGGGAATGACTCGAACCAGTGAGAAAGTTCTCATATCGATGACAGTCAACTGTGTTCAAGAAGCGCCTTCTGCTCTTTATGAATGGATCCTTCTATTCTATATCAATTCTTTCGGTGAAGAAGCGCAATTTGATTGAGGGACATCGCTGCATTCTGCTCAACAGAGATTCGCTCAGCATTTTCAGAGAGCCGAGTGCAGAAGTTCCGATAGAACAAAGTACAAAATCTGAAGTATTGCGCTGTTAGCTATGCTTTTCATGAGTTTCTGTCATATTATATGTCTTGTAGAACCGTAAGTGGTATTTAAGTAGCTATCCAAAACTGTTCTAAGTCGCTATCCTGAAGACAAGTTCGTCCTCGCTCGTTATGGAGGCGCTCTGCCTGTTTCATCGGGAAGATTGGAGCTTTTACGTGCAGAGATCTAGGCTTCAAACCCAGATTTTATTACGAAGGGTGAGAGCAGAATGCGGCTGGGTAAACTGTGGGTTGATAGGGCTGGAATACCAAAATTGGAATACAGCCTGAATGAAGATGTTTAGAGCGCACGAGCGTATTTCTGGGACCAATTGTGGGGCCCCTTGTCCATCTAGGTCCCGTATACGAAGTTACAGATCACTGTGTCTCGCGCAGTCTGGACAGTATTGCAATTGCATGGGCGAATGAAACGTATTTGGAGAATTGTTTTGCTGCGAGTAATTATTAGAAGGCCTGGCCGCTGTCTGCACATCTTCCTATCCACGCTCACGACTCTCAATTTATTTCCTCCTCCTGCTCCTCCCCATCTCAGAACATCCCTTTCCATCCTCAAACCTGGCTAACCTTTCCCTTCCCACTCTTCTCCACCGAACCCTCCGACTCCGCAAAACTCTTCCAATCATCCTCAAACTGCTCATGAATCTCCTTCTCCGCATACACCGGCGGATACACTTGTAGATCCCCCTTCTTCAATCCCCTATCAACTCTCGAAGCCTTGCCCTTCCCCCAAAAAGCCAAAATAGCTATAATGAATTGCATGATACTTTCCCAACAATCAGTCGACCGACAAGGAGAAAATAATCGAAAAACTTACGCACAAAGCCCCACCAATCCAAACGCCCCCATATCCAACTGAAACCAATTTCCATACCCCCACGGCGCATCCTGCCAGAACCCATTATCGCCGTAGGTGAAGTCGTCGTGGAGAAATCCGGTCACGCCTAGGGTGATAAGAGTGGTGGTGGCGAGGAGATCGACGGGTAGTGTCACCCAGCGGAACGAGGGGTTGGGGTTGGTGGTTAAGAGGACGAGGGAGGCGAGGAGGTTCCAGAGTATTGATAGTGCGAGCTAAGGGGGCTGTGAGTTAGTGTGTTGATTTGGGGGGATGGGAAGGTGTGGAAGGGGAAAAGATTAGAGGGAATGGAGACATACAGCAATAACAGGGAGAACAGTGATGCCAGTCCCGTCAGCAGCGAAGCGTTCATCGAAAACTATATTCAACACGAAGCTATATAGGATAATTGCTGGGATGGCAATCACGAGGGAGCTAGCTCGTAATGCGAGAATGGTTGTTCGTGAGAAGGGTGCCATGTTTGCTGGTCACCGTGAAGGATTGTTTGGAAAGAAAGATAGATTTGCTGTGAGGTTGGGGATAATTGTTCGGAAAGCTGAGAGCGGGAGGATAGATAAATGAGGCGGGTTAAGTATTCAATCTGATACACACTGCGGACACATGCGGGGTTGAGCACGACCTCGTATTCAAGCAGCATTTGAACGAGGAAACCTGACTTCGTGGATTCAGGGCACACGCGTCCTTATCCTCTAGCGTGCCCAGGAATGCTGAGTGAGCAGAACTCTATTCGATACGGAAAGATAAATGCACTTGAGTTTCAGAAAATGCAAGAAGGGAGGTGGATTTTGGTAAGATGGTGGTTGATACGAGAAGGATTTGCGGGAGGGAAGGGGCTGTGTTGAGGTCTTGGCACTGATACTTGGAGATGTAAGGTTCGACACGAACGTGGGGGAGGAGCTAGCTCTGTTTAAATAATGTTGCACTGCCTCGATCGCTTGAAAGAAGAGGCATGATTATGAGGTTGGGTTTTTGTCCACCCATTCAGGACCATTTGTCCCTCATTTGTAAAAATCCATACATTACTCGTGGGCTGTGCTAAAGTCCACGCGTTAAGAGGGGAGTTCCTATATTGCGAAGGCACTTGAACTAGTTCATTGCAGAACGGAAACAGGGACGGGAGAAGACATCGATCACATGGGGGAAGTGTGTTCCATGGGCCACCTCCATATGGATCGCGAATCTATGTGATTGATGACACCAACGTGAGGGAAAGGTGTGAGAGCGAAGCTGGTGAAAGACATGAACCTATGCATACTTTCGCCCACCGGCCTTTATCTTAGACTCCGAGAATTAAAAGTCAAAAAGAAGAATGGCAAAACATACCCTCTCTATCTCGAATTATTAATACATCCCCACCAAAAGACAAAAGAAATCCAAAACCTCACAACATTTCTACCCCAATCACAAGCCCTGCAAGCTCGCCATCTCAGCATACCTCCCACCCCTCCCCATCAACACCCCATGACTCCCCTTTTCAACCACATCTCCCCCCTCGAACACAAAGATACAATCTGCCCTTTGAATACTACTCAATCTATGGGCCACTGCAACCGTCGTCCTCCCCTTTCCCGCCTCGTCCAACGCTTCCTGCACTACTTTCTCGCTCTCAGAGTCTAGGGCACCAGTAGCTTCGTCTAGAAGGAGGATTCTGGGGTTGCGGATTAGGGCGCGTGCGATTGCGAGACGTTGCTTTTGCCCGCCGGAGAGGAGGGTGCCTTTTGTGCCGACGAGGGTATTCATGCCGTCCGGAAGAGAGGTCTGCGTTACGTTAGTTATGGTGGAGGGAGAAGGGGGAGGGGACGAACGATAAAGTCGAGGATATTAGCCTTTTTGCACGCTTCGGTTATGGCCTCTTCGGCGACGGAATCGTCTTCGATACCAAGGAGAATGTTCTCCCTCACGGACCCCGAATACAAAACAGGCTCCTGGCTTACGAGCGCAATGTGGCTACGATATTCTCGCACGTTCAGAGTAGAGATATCTTTCCCGTCGACAAAAATGGTGCCCGATGTGGGGTTATAGAAGCGCTCGATGAGGCTGATGGCTGTGCTTTTGCCGCAGCCGCTTGCTCCTACCAATGCAATGAATTGTCCGGGTTCCACGGTGAGATTCAAGCCTTGGAGAACTGGTATGTTCCTGTTTGGGTACGAGAAATGGACGTCTCCGAACTCGACCTTTCCTTGCATGTTCTCCACGTTCTGTCCTTCCTCCGACCACGAATCGATGATTGGCACGCGATCACAAAGATTCTTGAACTGCTGAGCAGCTTGGCGACTTTTTGCCATATCAGGTGCGAAGGAAAACATCGCTCCCGCAGATTGAGCACTGAAGATGACAGATGCAAAGCACACGAAGAATTGAAACATACTATACTCGCGATTCAGAATTAGTCCTCCACCATACCAGAAACCAAGCGCCATACACAGAAGCGCGAAAGACAACGCTGCTGCATACAGCAATGAGGTTTCCAGAATGGATTTCAATGATTTCTTGAGTTGTACTTTCATCATCCCATGATAGATATCCCAAACATCTTGTTCTCTGGTCAAACTAGCGATTGTAGCAACCGACTGTACAGCCTCGCATGCAATCGTCGCAGAGTCTTGATACGCCTTTCCGGCTCTCACTTCAAAGCGTGCGAGAACCCAGAAGCGGAGGAATCCACAGAGGAGGAGAATCGGAATTGTGGATGCGCAAACCAACGCTAGTTTCCAGCCGATGATACAGGAGAGGATTATGGCGGATGTGATGGTCGTGATAAGATTCAGGATGGCGCCAAGGGTAGCGCCACTAACACCTGCGAGGTCGGTAGCGCCTTTGGAGAGAAGAGAGGTGAGCGCACCAGAGGAGTGAGCGGGTTCGTCGAAGTATATGACGTCTTGACGGAGGATGGAGCGAAAGCCGAGGTTTCTTGCTCTATATATACTGCAATATGTTAACGCAAAGATCTGAAAAGAAAAGAAAAAGCCATTACTCACAGATGTCCTGAACAATACTCAAATGCAACTCCATGGCCGATCATGACAAGGAAAACCCCCCAGGAGACAGCAAAAAACATCAAGGACCAGAAATTAATATCGGAGCGAAGTTGAGCATACTCGGATGGAGGACGAGATAAGGATACAATGCATTTTGCAAATAAAACACCTTGGACGGGCATTCCCCCTCCGGCTATAATGGCGCAGAAGAGCCCGACTAGCATGATTCCGATTTCTGGTTTGTTGAAAGCGGAGACGAACTTGATGATGGTCCAAAATGAATCTTCCTGTTCATTGTCTGACACCATGTTTAAAGTGGCCGTGGAAGCAATCAATTCTTTAGTGCTGCGTTTCCCTGTCGGTTCTCTTGTCAAAACCAAACCGTCGCCAGGTCTCTGACTCATTTCTTTCCCAGCTGTGAGTTGCTGAGCCTCAAGAAGTTCAAAGAAAGCGCCTTTTCGAGCAACCAGCTCATCATGAGTGCCTTGTTCCACGATGTGTCCCTTAGATAACACCACGATATTATCAGCGTTTTTGATTGTCGATAGGCGATGAGCAATAACAATCGTTGTCCTTCCCTGCGCCGCAAAATCAAGCGCCGCTTGAACGACGCCTTCTGATCGGGAGTCCAAAGCCGACGTGGCTTCATCGAGTAGAAGGATCTTCGGATTGCTAATGACAGCTCGAGCAATAGCAATCCGCTGCTTCTGTCCACCAGAAAGAAGTCCCCCATGAGCTCCGGCATCAGTCTCATATCCCTGAGGCAGTCTACTGATAAAGTCATGAGCGTTTGCCATTTTTGCAGCTTCGACAACGAGGTTGGCTCTCTTCCCTCCACTGATATCCTCAAATCCAGTCCCGATGAGGCCATGTTCGATATTTCTTCGGATTGAACAGTTGAACAATACAGGCTCTTGGCTCACTAGTGATATCTGACGCCTCAGCCACTTCGTATCCAGTGTTTGGATATCATGCGAATCTAGAAGTATCTGCCCATCGACCGGAGTATAGAACTTTTCTACCAGACCAACAATGGTAGATTTTCCTGATCCAGAGGAGCCAACTAGAGCGGTGACTTTCCCAGGAGGGACGATAAGATCGAATCCCTCTAGAACAGTGACTTCAGGCCTTGAAGGATATATATGCTTGACATTTCGGAACTCCAACGCTCCGTCAACATGGCCCGGGACAGAAGCTTTGAGGTCATCATCTTGAAATGTTGGCCGGTCGATGACTTTGAAGATATTCGACGCTGCAGCAATTGCGGCGCTAAATGCTGGGACGTGAGGTGCAGCATGAGCCACAGATTGTGCTGCCATCAACATGGAAAGGAGGACCGTCAAGGTGCTTGAGACATTGGTATGACCGGCCACCAAGAGCCGAGAACCTTCCCAAAAGCTAAGACCATACTCCAGAAATACTAACAGCATCATCGAAGCAATCATGAAACTTACCGAAGTTTTCGCCCTGAATGCCCATTGCATGGTTTTTATTAAGCTGCTCTCATACTTCTTTGAAAGCTTGGCCTGACCATTGAATGCAACCGTAGTTCGGATAGAACTGATTGCTTCTTCTGCGACCGCGCCACCAATGGAGTATGCAGTGAGAGACAGTCTGCTATACTTCGTGATGAAGACCCCACACGCACCCATCATGAGGATGATAGCAGCGACGACGGACAGTAGGACGCAACTTAATCTCCAGTCTTTGACGAATCCAACAATCAAAGCAGCTATCATAGTCGCGAAAGACCTTAAAACCGTTGCAAGTTTCTCAGAAATTCCTGTTTGGACAAGATCCATATTGGCGGTGATAGTTGATGTGATTTCTCCGGCTCCAATTTTGTCAAAGAAAGATATGTTCTGTCCCAAAATGGCACCCAGGTATTCCTGTCGTAGCTTTTGTGTCATATGCTCTGCCGTGTACATGAATCCAACCGTGGAGATATAAACGGTCACAAATTGTCCGACGCCCAAGTATACAAAGTAAGTTGAAAGTAGATTGAGTTTGTGGCGGAAGAGGGCATCGTCGACGGAGCCTGTGAAGAAGTCCTTGAAGGTGCCAGCGAATTGACCGAAGACGACCTGAAAATTGTCAATGATGGCGCTCCATTCAGAGCGGAACGAGGTACATACTGTCATGAGGGGCATAACTGCACCACTTGCAGCTGCACAAACTGTGCCAATAACCAATATGAGTATGTCGACCCTTGTTGCGTATCGAAACAACATGGAATATGTGACTTTGATTGAAGGCACAGACAATTCTCGTTCGATAATCCTCCTTTCGTTGTCGGATAGGTGATTTAAAGGATCGTTCTTTTCCACGTCCACAACTGAAAAGCTGTCTTGCTGCTTTGCTTGGCCCATGACGGGTGAAGGATCGCCGTGAAGTTCGCCAACGTGGCCTGGAAAACGAGAATCTGACATTGCCTCCGAACTAGTACCAAAAGTCGGGATTGTATCCTATTGAGCGTCTCTTCTGTCCATCGCTTGTCATATGTGAAATAGAGGTAGCGTAGTCGTAGAGGTCAGCGGCACAAGTGGTGGATCCTAGGCAATCGACATTTCGAACAGAAAGTAAAACAGTGGAAATCCAGCTCATTGAAAGAAGTAAAGGGTTTACTTAAGTCTGCGCATAGTGAAATGGGGAGGGACAAGCTTCTATAAATTACTTTTGTAGGTGCGGCTCGCCATGTATCGACATCCTTGCTACGCGTTCACATTTCGTATTCCTCGTTTAATTACCCGATTCGGAAGGGAAGGCCCCTTATACGAAAATTTCAGCGGTACGAGATCCCAAAAGAGCGTACGAATTGGTATGACCCAGAAGCCGTCCCAGGAATTTGCAGAAAAGAACAGCATCGAGGTATATTGCGTCGTCCGTTGCTAGAAAGGGGATGCCACGAAAACTTACGCTTCGAAACACAATCCAACCGGGCTAAATATCAAGGCTGCCCATCGTTTTACAGCAGCTCTTCTTCCTCGAATAGCATTCTTGCATTGTGCACACATAGTTCGCACTTGTCTTTCAATCGCGTTGAAATCTTCTCAAACATGTAAGCGGCCCTTGCCCGCATCCACCAGAATCTTTCCGAGCGAAGCCTATATATGGCTGCAAAATAGTACAGTAGAACAGCCTGGTGCCTTCCACCTTTCGAGGTGAGATCGAAAAAACCAGCAGAGTGAACATTCGGCCAAGTAAAGAGAAGCCTGGCAACATCGAGAAGAAGTCCAGATTCTTCGAGACCTTGCGGACCCAATTTGAGAGCACACCAAATCGAGATGAGCCTCCGAGCTGCGTCATGTGCAGTGCAATCCCTCAGCGCATCCCCAGTCCAACCCTTCAAAGAATCTCCGTGATCATCTGAGATCTCGGTGCATGTAATGAGATGTGTAAAACAAGTCTCGATATCTGGAGGTATTTCTTTGCCTTCGAAATAGCTCTCAATAGTTATTCTCGGGCTATAAATCAGGAATGCTGCGAATCGGCTCCCTTCTTTTCTGAGCTTATAGAAGGTGATCACAATTTCCCGCACGCCGTCGTAAAGTCCTATCAATGTGTCCCACCCATCGCTCTCTAGTCGGGAATTTTGGTCCGTTGGCATTGAGAGTTCCCATGAATACTGAAGTAAGAGAATAGAACATGCCATAAGTGCATCCCCTCGGTCAGGTGAACCATCTGTGGAGTCGCTTAGAGCTGTCCTAAGACTGGGAAGTGCCTGTGATAATTGCTCTAGTACCATTTTACCATGTCTACTATCATGCGGTTGAAGATAGCGAAGATGCGAAGCGGTCACGAGAAAGACTGCTTGCATGACAAAGGTATTCTACACGTGATTAATATCAGAATCTAGGAGGTTGTGAAGGTAGACACCTACTTGCAGTGCTAGGTCTATTACCGCTTCTTTCCACATATTGGGTTCTGCTATGAATGTCGCACAGGTAGAGATCTCAAAGTGATGAAGTAGTTGCAGGTGCTGAAGATTAATCGGGGAGACATGTTGATGTACAGTAATCGAGCTCGGGGCTTCTTGTGCCTCAGACGGTCTTCTAGCAACGCGAGAGACTGTCTCCTCTGTAGAGGAGGTATTCGTCTTGGGATTGATCTTTGTTGCAGAAACAAAACTGCAATGATCCTTGCGCTTCACGCAATTGTTGCATGGCTTTTCCTCGTCACACTGTGGCTGTCAGCTTTTTGAGAAGCAAGGATTAACATCATTGGCATGCCTTAATTTTGCGCAGTTTGCAGTTCTTACATCCATATCTTGACTTAGCATGCACTTTCCTCCGACGTGGAGGCTTGCCGTCGGAACCCACATCAGATTGGAAGACCTCGTCCACGGGTTTGGAAAGGGCAAAACAGCCGAATTGCGCGCCCTGTGTCGCCATGGCATTAGTGATGGACTGAATGATGTAGTATTAACAGTAGATTCATACTGCTGGGAAATGTTCCGTATAATTTGTCCTTCGCTGGGGAAAGAGAGCGTCGCGTCTCGTATCACGATGCGGTGATTCCTATTCCACATTGGGAATGCGGCACGGCATCACCTGACCGGGAGACTTCCTTAAGGGCCTTTGGGGGCCGGGACCCTCTATCCAGAGCCAGTTCCAGGACTAGCCCAAAATGAATTGATACTGAAAATAACTGTTCAACAAAAGGCGGTCAATTTGAAATTATATTTATATAAATGGACGGTCCCGAACAATTTGGATAGTTATAATTTTGGATGCTTAAAAATATGGATGATAATTAGATAGAGGGTCCTAGTATGGATTATATTAGCCCTACTAGAGCTAGTACTACTAGAGTTTATCACCTATTTATAGGTATACTAGGTATGCCAGGTACTAACTACAACACACGTCTCTATATGTAAATAGGAATACTCCAGACCCATTTTTAGCTAATTTGTCTAATTATAAAATAATTAAATTTATAATATTGAGATTAGTAGTATAGGGGCTTTACTAAGCAAAGCAAAAACTAATTAGCTGGGATTATTTAAAGAATTCATAGTAAAATGTACTTAAATAGGAAATATTAGCTGATGATTTTAATTCTATAGATAACTTCATTTTCTAATACGCTACAGATTATCTAGAGTTAATAACGCTTAGTTTGGATAAATATCTAAGCGATTTGGATGGTTAAGTAAATTGGATAGTCTTCTAATACTTCTTTCCTTATTGAACTGCAGAAAGGTAGTCAAAACACGTGCACAGTCTCGTGACCGTCTCTTGACAGAGGGTCTCAGCCCCCAAAAGCCCTTAAAGTTCCAAAGGCTTGCTTAGCTCACGTGATATGATCCCTTAAAGCAGTTGCTTCTTTTTTTCTCTCTCTTTCTTCCAAAAACTCTCTCTCTTCTAAAACTTGCGATTTCCCCTAAAATATTACATTCCTGCTTCTATGCAGACAAACTTTGCGGCTTCACACGATAGACTGTCTATCACTCTGGGTTGCGGGAGCAGCGGGTGAGGCTTGGGCCCGGCGATTACCATTTACCTAGTCAGTTTCAAGCATCTCATTTTCCCCTCGTTCTTGATCCGTCATGGTATCGTCTTCTCTAGTATAGCATTTTCAGCCTCTCAGAGAGCTACGCCTATGTCTTAGTTTTTTTTTTATAGAAATTTCAGGAGGCGGAGTCGTGTTTAATTTTCTCCATCAAACGCCGTCGAGCTCTTGGAAAGGCGATTCTAAGCTTTTAGAGGCTCTTCACATCCCTCTAAGCCCCCGGCTGGGCATAAACGCTTAACTCGAGATTCCCATCGACCAAAACACTTAGCGATGATCACTCCTATATGAGGGAGTCCGGCCGCCTATCGTGAGTAGCTAGAGTTCACCAAGATCACGAGTTGTTCTTGAATTTGCTGCCATTGCTTCACCTATTTTAGGCAGCGGTTTTTAAAACATCTGTCCGGCTTCATTATTGATGACCTAAATCCTTCAGAAAATGGAAATTCATTCGATGGTTCTTCGCCTCAGAATTGTTTTGGGAGTTTGCAACAAGCAATCTCGGTTGAGGCGCCAAAACAAGGACGGCAAAAGAACAACTAGTAGAAATCATGATGTCATCTTTGGGAATTCCTTTTTTTTTTTCACCCCGACAAAACATTCCTTGCTGCCTTCAACCACTATCACTCTTAAGTCCTAGGCCCATGCATTTCGACCTTGACAGATGTCATCGAATGAAGGCATTTCCAAACTGAGGCCATGGGGCGTGATCCTTTTGCAGATCAGCTCACGTCAAAACCCCCAAGATCTCCCACATTCAAAGGTAGGAGATATGTCTTTACCAAATCAGAAGCGCTTACTTCGCCCCAAATCTAGGATCCTACGGCATGTCCGGTCTCATACTTAGTCTCTGCTTGATCTCTGCTTGGTCTCTCCTTGTCTGTTTATCACTCCTCCTTGGGGAAACTATCTTCCTCAATTGGTTTCTCCCCTCCAGTTTGTGGAGCAGAACCCATATGATGCCGTACAATCCGACGCTACTCTCTTAACCTACTAGTCGGCCTTTAGTGAAGCTACCAAGTACCTACGGGGAATCCTTTACGAGAAACCAATCGTCTCTTCTGAGTCGGTGTGTAAACGAGGACAATGACGTCCTTACGGGAGCAAAAGTTTATTAACCCCTCGTCTTCCCCAACCCCGTGATGAGGGGGGAGCTGTACCTCTGCGGCGTCCGAGGAGGATCACTGAATATTTGTACCCTGCAGTAGAGCTGCATCCACATTCTATCCAGCCTGTACGTCACTGTACTTCTTCCAGAAATCTGAACGAGTAGGTCTACTTAAGCTCCAATTTCCCCAACTTATCTAACGGCGTAAATTCCTAGTTGAAGCAACGCTGCTTTCTATACCAAACAATCCGACATGGCGACCGAACGTGAAGTTCAAGCACCTATTGAGGACAAGAAGGATCTATCCCACATCCCAACCTCGGAAACTTCATCGGACACCAAGGCTGAGGAGGAAGCACGCGATGTAGAGAATGTTGCGCCGCAGCGACACATGCGCTTTCCCACCCATGATCTCGAGGAGACTCATCAAATTGAGAAGACAGGAACATATGACAAACAGGAGCTCACAGAGGATGATTGCTACGACGAGCTTGGCTTTTCTTTCCCGACGTGGAAAAAATGGACTATCCTCACCATCATCTTCCTTGTTCAGGTGTCGATGAACTTCAACACCAGTCTGTACTCCAATGCTATCACCGGGATTACCGAAGAATTCCATGTCAGTGCGCAAGCAGCACGTGTTGGAGCGGCAATCTTCTTGGTAACCTACGCCTTCGGGTGTGAGCTTTGGGCGCCATGGAGTGAGGAATTAGGACGAAAGCCTATTCTCCAGGCCAGTTTGCTCTTGGTCAACATTTGGCAACTTCCCGTGGCTCTAGCTCCGAATTTTGCCACCATCCTCGTCGGTCGAGCTTTGGGAGGTATCTCTTCTGCTGGTGGATCAGTCACCCTCGGTATGATCGCCGATATGTGGGAAGCTGATAACCAGCAATATGCTGTGGCATACGTGGTATTTTCGTCCGTCGGAGGCTCAGTCCTTGGTCCAGTGGTTGGTGGTTTCGTTGAGGCCTACCTGCCTTGGCGATGGAATATCTGGATCCAGCTCATTTTTGGAGGCTTTGTCCAGATAGTCCATCTACTTCTCGTTCCCGAGACAAGAACTACAATCATGATGGACAATATTGCGAAGAAGCGACGCAAGAGCGGAGAAAATCCAAACATCTACGGACCCAGCGAACTCGTTCCATTCCGGGAAAGATTCAGTGCAAGAGAAATTTTACTCACATGGGTCCGACCCTTCAAGATGTTCCTAACCGAACCTATCGTGCTCACTCTCTCGCTTCTATCAGGTTTCTCGGATGCCCTGATCTTCATGTTTATCCAATCTTTCTCCCTCGTCTACAAGCAGTACGGCTTCGGTACCGTCGCCCAAGGTCTATCCTTCCTTCCCATCCTGGTTGGTTACTTCATCGCTTGGTTCTCATTCATTCCCGCCATCAAGCGCAACAAGAAGGAACGCGAAGCTAAGCCCAACGATGAAAAGGCTCAGTACGAATCCCGTCTCTGGTGGCTCTTGTTCACTGCACCTTGCTTGCCAATAGGTCTTATCATCTTTGCATGGACCTCCACCGGCCCGCCCATCCACTGGATCGGTTCCATGGTCGCAGCCGCCATCGTCGGAATCGCCAACTATTCAATCTACATGGCCACCATCGATTACATGATCTGTGCCTACGGTCCATACTCTGCTTCTGCAACTGGTGGTAATGGATGGTCTCGTGATTTCCTCGCAGGTGTCCTCACCGTCCCCGCCACTCCATTCTTCACAAGTAAGTCTTACCCTTCCTTTCCCTCTATATCTCATACTAATTATATTCAGATATCGGCGGCAAAAACCACCTCGCCGACGCCTCCACAATCCTGTTTTGCATCGCTTTCTGCCTCGTCATTGCCGTTTATGTAATCTACTGGAAAGGACCCGTCCTCCGCAAGCGCTCTCCCTTCGCACAGCAACTCTCCGATGCCCGCGCCGAACATGACATTTCTGGTCGTCGTCTTTCAAAGAAGCCTACTGGATCAAGAGCAAACTCGTATGCTAGGAGCCAGCAGGATTTGAGGGTCAGGCAGGCATTAGGCAGTCGGGCGAACAGTTATGCGCATTCGCATCATGCGTCGAGGCCGGGGAGTGCACATGGGGAGAAGACGCAGAGCGCCCTGAACTCGAGGAAGAACAGTTTGGCGCATCCGGCTATCTAGACTTTAGATGTGGGAACGGAGTTGCGGCCTTTGTACATTTATGGCGAAGTGTATAGATACCAGATGAGTATATGAATAATGATAGATATGTTTTGAAGAAAACGAGAAGGACATGATGCTTTGCTTGATGTGTGTGGTGTTGCGGCATTTTTGAAGTCGAGTGAAGTCATGAAAATCGTGCTCACAACCTTCTGAGCTAAAAGGAATTGCAAAGCTGCAATATTTCTTCTCTTCTCAGTGACTTCAAAAATTAACGTTTCAATTTTTGAATTTTCCAGGCATTCGATTTGGAACAAATGGCGACGAATCGTTTCAGACGTAGCACGGGACACCGCCTAGAGACTCCTCGTTAGGCCGTCAGCGCAACTAACAACAATACATCTTCAACATATATTTCTGAGTGTATCGCAGACCGCCAGTCGAGGCATAAAGACGACAGTGAGTCGGGCACCGGGGCGTTTCAACTGAATGAGGAAACTCAGGATTGGAAAAGACATATCTTTATAACAGGACTCGCCCGTCACGACATAAGTACAACCTGGCTAGAAACAACTGTCCCCGCAACCACCACCAACGAGCGTGTTCGCTTCGGAAATATTCAATTATCATAGAAGACTTTGTCCAATATATATTTTATTCCGATGTTCAGATCTCCAGATCTCTACGGATGGAGTTCTGGAATGTCACTTTGTCGCGATTTAGGCTGAATCCTTCAGTGACATACCAAATTACCTCAAGCGGCGTATACGAACAGAATATTACCTGCCTTGTTAAAAATATCAAACGGTTTTTCTTCCGATTCAAGTGTAGCTTAATGATCAGATTAGAGTTAACAGAACCCTTAGGAGGAGTTGGAGCGACTTGAAACTTTTCTCCATAGCCTGATCTTCTTCCTTTTAATATACTGCTACAAGTATACTGATATAGAGCCTAGTCTGCAAACAACGTCCAGAATCGATTCCGTGCCCCATCTTCACAGCCGGTAAGGGCCCGAGCCAGGACATTTGCTTCACCTGCTGCTTACGGACTCGAGAAATGATCGAAAAATCACAATGCAAGCTGCAGACATTTTGACGTACTCGACCAATCGCAACCCAACCCTCGGAGCCTGTGTAATTCTCATTAGCGGAAGTGCCAAAAGTATGAAAGACTGAGATCTTCCTCGAGTTTCAATCTGCCTTTCAATTTCACCTCGACAGACCTGAGTCCATCAATTTTCCACCTCAGTCAGCTTCTAGATACAGCTTCTGTCTCGGCCTTCTGACTGAAAATCTTTCAGTCCATATCTGACAAGTAAAAATATCTCTCCCCATACCCATTCCTCGACAACCATCACCATGCACCTTCTCCACCTTCTCCCCCTCCTCACCACCGCCACCGCTCTCAACAACTGCGGCAACTTTTTCGGCGTCTGGGAGTTCTGGAACGGCGTCAACAACCCCACGGCCCAGGGTTTCACCGGCAACGTGTATGACTACAGTCTTCCCACGGCCGACGGATCCAACATCACCGACACCTGCACTATCGAACAGAGCGGTCTCCAGCCCCACACGGTCATCCTCACTTGTACCGAAGGCTACTCGTCTACGTTTACGTATCTGGATGATGGGCTGAAAGCTTATGTTACGTATACGGCGCCGTATGGTTCCTTCTCCGCGGTTACCGATCAGCAGCCTTCGGAGAATTCGCCGGATGATGTCTATTATAGTGTTAATCTGGGTTCGCAGTGTTAGTTTGCTGTGATGGGGTTTGGTGGAGAGGGTGAATTCGTGAGGAATTGTATTTTGTGTTTGGGGTGGACTCACTCTTGCTCGTGGCCAGGTTGGATCCCGAAACATGTTATTATTGCGGCTCTGCTCTCTTGGCTGACCCTTCACCACTTCTCAGTATTTGAGTGTAAAGAATGGAATCTTTTTCTTGAGGCTTATACATAAGTAATGCAAAACAGGTAGTTCAGTATGGAAATGTTCTCGTGCCGCTTTTCATTTCCGTCTCTGGACTTGAGTAGCTGCTGCTTTAGCTTGAGTTATAAGTGAGCAAGCTTAGGCCAAGGGTGAGCATTTCTAAGCACCTGTTGAGCACACGCTAAAATGCTTGAGCGTATATTAAAGAATTAGTTTAGTAGTTATAGGGGCTCGTTTTGGCTCCTATAAGGTCTGGTTATACTTTTCCTGTCTTTTCTTAAAAGGGCGGGTCCCTTTTTAGCTCCGTAAAGGATCCCCTTTTTGGATTTATATTCGCTTATATGCGTGACTTTTATAACGTTAAGCGACTTAGCCTCATTTTTCTATAACGTCTCCTTATTAATATCTACGAGGCGATTTCATGACGTGGAAAAGGGTTGGTGGGCCAGCTGCGATGCCGCATTGAGTGGGAGATTCATGTGAAAGGGGTTAGTGGTCCAGCTAGGGGCCATCTTCCGTTGAGTTATCAAACCATGACACGGCAACACTAGGAGATTCATACAAATCCTAGCAAGGCAGAATCAATTGTGCTGCAGAGTTACACAAGGAGAGTATAGCGGAAAAACTGAGGTTGGGATCCATTCCATACGACAACCCACGGTTTCTCGCGTTGAAAATTACATGAAGTTGTGCGCGACTGACTCAAGTACTCCTTAGAATTTTGATAATTTTCATTTCCAATCATTGTGGCATTTATTATAGAAAACGTTAATTTTTGGGCCAGATTTTGTGTATCACAACTAAACGGAGGCGCGTGACAGCCAACATGCATGTCTTCGGAAAATGAGAAGTGGTCACTCCAAGTGATCAGGCTGCCCAAACCTGCATTAACTGAACAGTCAAACCATCTACAGCAATTTTGCGAGTGCGATAACGAACCATGATTTACGAACCGCTTAACAAACAAGAAAATGAAATCAGACTGGTGACGCTTCACCCAGCATCATATTCCTCAAAACGGATTGTATGCTCCTTGGACCACTACAAAATCGACGATGCGCCTCCACATGGGGCGCTATCATACTGCTGGGGAGATGAAAATGACACAGTAGAGATTCGAGTCGATGGCCAATCCTTCCCTGCTACTCGAAATCTCTTCAACTGCTTAAAGCAATTTCAAGCGCAGACTACCTGCTCCCGTATGTGGATAGATGCAATATGCATTGATCAGAAGAATGCGGACGAAAAGAACTACCAGGTTCCTATGATGGGAGAGATTTACAGAAAGGCGACGCAGACGGTCGCGTGGCTAGGCGAAGAGCAAGGTGATGTAGATTTGGCCTTTGAACTTCTCAATCAGCTGGCGCAAGCCGAGCGCCACCTCTTCGAACGATCGCAGACAATGGCCCTAGACCAGGACGTCGAACCAGTGTTTCATCTCATCGCTAAGTTCATGGACAACAAGTACTGGATAGCACTGGAAAATCTTACCTCACTTCCTTATTGGAAAAGGCTCTGGGTAGTGCAAGAAGCGGTGCTGGGCAACTCGACCGAGCTTCGTTGTGGAAGACACAGACTTCTCCTTTCGGACTACCGCCTCGCGATGCATCTTATGGCCACGCTCCGCAGTCCTTGCAATGCCAAATTCCTTACCGATATCCAACGAGTCCACCCTAAGCGGGACGACCATTTTGTCTTATTGTACACCATGAAGGCTGTCAACAATTGGATCTTTTTCGATTACCCGAGCCTCCTCCACACATTGTCGAGCAAACTGGAGTGTAGAGATCCTCGCGACAAGATTTTTGCGCTGATTGGCCTTGCACAGCTGGCTCCTATAGAGAGAAGAGTGCGCATATTGCCGGACTACGGTCAACCTGCCTCGATTGTCTACCGCAGCTTCGCTACTAGTTGGTTTCACTCGACGCAAGACTTTACCTTGATCGCTTATGCAGGCACCGGCAAAGTCGAAGACGACGCTGATCAATTGGTTATCCCTTCATGGGTTCCACGTCCGGAGGCCATGCGCATGATAAATTTCTTATACAATCTCCATGCGTACAATGCCGGTTCCCATACATCATACCTTGATTTCTCCGTCATTGGCAATGACCTGCATCTTCATGCAGTCCTGTGCGATACTATCAACGACTTCAAGATCCCTGTGCTTGATGGAGACTTCGGTTTGGTGGCACAGTCTCTCGTGAGCCTCTTCGGTTTGCTCGACTTCAACGACTGGCTACGCCGCGCACATCCAACCGGCCTTCCCTGGCTGCAGATCTTCTTCCGTACAATAATTTCGGATTGCTCAGACTCTGACGGCAGTGGATGGCCCAACTTCAGCTCTACGAGAGAGGAGGACGAATTTTTCGAGCAAGCAGCTGGGTTTTGTGGTGTTCTGGAGAAGACCTTTGACTTGGAGAATGTGGCCCTGGCGGTCTCCGAGGAGGCAGAGGACTTCGCGCTCACTCTTGGCCGTTGGGCAAAAAAGTTCGGTCTGTATCCCCTGAAGTCGGGTGTCCAGACGAGGGATTCGCTTCTCGAGCCATTTTGTGGGCCCGAGGGCTCGGCAAGCCACCTGCGATGGCCACGGCTGCAGAAGGACATGGGTAGACGGATGATGTCCGAATCGTATATCAAGATGCACACTGCGTTTACAAATGTGGGCTTCTTCGTGACAGAAAGGGGGTATGTCGGGTTAGGAGCCAAAAGCGCTGCGCGTAGCGGTGACAAGGTTTGCATCGTCCCAGGGTGTAAAGTATCATTAGTTGTGAGGAAGGTCACTAGTGCTTACCAGGTTAGAGGGGATTGCTATGTATTCGGGATGATGATGGGAGAGGTGATGCAGACCAAGATTGAAGCATAGAGCGGCAGGGCCTCTCGCGCAAGCGTTTCAAAGAAGGTGTATGGTCTCTTAGATGGCGGGTCGCCCATCGCGTCTGGTTGTTTTACTAGAATCGAGCCTCAGTCCCTTTGAGGGCTTGACCCCTTTCACTCTCAATCGATTTGAATATTCGACAAAGTCGACGAATAGTTGGATATATTGCGCAATAGGTTTGATCGTGAGTATCAGACCCGTTTCGCGAAAAGTGACAGCTTCTTTTGCACCCAGTCAGTTAGGTTGTTGCGAGTACATATCTGCAAATACTTGACTATGTCACCAATTCTGAAGAAATCTCACGGTATTTCCCACGTCTAGCCCTTCACCGCACACGGGTTACTGGCATTCCTTCAGACCGGTGTGTAAATACAAAGTTGCTTGATGGTCGAGATACTTGGCATAAAGGTAGTTTACGGAGACCCTTACCCTGGATGCAATATTACAAGACAAGTGATAGAGATGTTCAAGAGGGTAGTTGTAGAGGACCATCCCGACACGCTAGTGGACATGGATATCCTTGCATTTACCCGGAGAGGGCGAGATTCCGGATATGTGGATTAAAGAGGATGAGGATGGGTTTGTTACTCTTGCTGAGCGTTTAGGAATACAAGTTAGTTAAATGGTTGTCAACAAACATGTCCATAGCTTCCACATCATTCTTCTGGACCTTGCGATCTTTCATTCCGAAGGCCACAAACTTGATGTTGTAGCTTCTCTGGTGAATGGATCGGACGGCTCAGGCTTGGTCCCTTCTTTTAAGAAACTGACTGCTTTGTCTCAGTCACTAGTTTGCCCACACTTTTTAAAAGGAAATCTCCGGGCATTCCTTAAGTTAGCCACACAACTGCAATAGCAAATCCGTCTTTGCTTTGCATCACTCGTGCTCAACCACCTAAACAGATAAATCTCATTCATCCCTTCGGAATACTGATTGGCCCACTAAAACACTAGCACACACATATAAATAGTATTTTTCTGCACCCTAACTTTCATCTAGTTTTTCCTGTTCTCGAAATGGCTTGGCGGCCATTTAATGGCGTTTCTTCCTAAGCCACATGAATAAGTGAGATCCTACAACACGAGCTCCTCCTTTTCTTGCGTCTGAAAATCATATTATAAGACTACTGATTTTACATACACACCTTCTACATGTTGTTCATTGACGTAGCCGTAATCCGCTCAACCATTACCGGCATGCTTGTCACGGGACACACTAGGGACCATCTATATCTACCTAAGGTAAAATATCTACACCTCTCGGGCACCGTCACTCCTTAATATATTCATGAACCACGCTATAGAGCTCTACGCTTCCCTGAAAATCCTCGCGTCATCAGGCCTGAAAGAGACTTTGCTATACCTACTTACACATACTTTTTGGTTGCCTATCCTGTTCGTGTATCACGGATTACTTGATGCCAATACATTATACAGTCTAGACACGAAGCATGCCAGAAAGAGGGCAGTTCCTGGATCGCGATCCTAAGACCGGGGTTGTGTGGCTGAAGGAGTTGTTGAAGAAGGCGCGGCACTTGCAGTTGGTTCTGGGCGTGAGTTTCAATATTCCTTTGTCACGGTTTTCACGGCTATCATCTTCGTCGGTGCTTTTCATGTAGTATTGTAGTTTTTATATCAAATGAAGCTGTATCACGTTATGGGCTCTCATTTTTCTTTGGCCGTGTAGAGAATATTCACCCAAACAAAATTTTTGTATTTCAATGGAAATAATGAGAAGCTACCTATTTACACACCCCATCCTCCACTATGTCCACGAGACCGCACTCACTTCCTATCAATATCCAGACTCCATAGAAACAAAAACATTTGACCTTACTTCCAACTTCCTTGGTCGCGGCAATGAATTTACGCCCTACTACGCAATGGACCTCACAAGGCAACTTGTTGGGCCAAGAATGCGGCAGCATCCGGAGCATCCACACCATAAGTGAGGTGGGCAGCGGTGATGATCAAGGTATCATCGCAGACAAGGTCGCCAACTGCGCAGTACACTTTGGTCTGACTGGTGGGATAATTTGGGATGCGGCCGCCATCTTGTGCATTGCGAGTGAACCCAAAGAGAACAACACCTTTGATCTTGGCCTGGAGAGCTGCAGGTAAAGCCTGGATGGATCCGTCCATGACTGCGGTCCCTTGACTACAGCGTGACAGATATCAGAATCGTGATACTCTGAGATCCACGGGAGGAAGTACTCACCTGTATCCACCCGCTACGATTAGCGTATCTGGGCACTGAGTGTTGGCGAGGTTGAACAAGGTGGTCGCTGCTCCAATGTCGGTTGGACTGGTGTTCTGGGGGAGAAAATTGTCGGCAAGGGTGGCGTCGTATGGAGATCCCACTCCCTGGCAAGCAACGTTGCTGGCCCCAAGAGTAGACTGGAGGTCTGCACAGGTTTGGGGACCAACGATTGTGCCCTGTTGGGGTCAATATCAAAAACACCTGAAGGTACACCATTCAAACACATACCATGTTGCCGCTCTCAGTGGAGCCACGTGCGAAGATGAAAGTCACCTGGCGGCAGATACCATTGACCAGGTCATTGGATGTATCCCCAGTTTGACGTGCTTCAAGTTCAAGGCTAGATGCTTCAATAACAGCTGCATTGGGAACCGGAGTGGCTGTGACCAAGGAGGCTAAGGCAGCGACAGCAACATATTGAAACTTCATGTTGAGAGATAGATGGAAGCCGGGAAGTTGTTTGAAGAGTTCGGTCGAAAGAATAAGTGAAGAAAGTCCCTGAGAAGTCTGGAGTATCTTGGACGTTCTGGTGAGTACTGTCCATTTTGTTAAGGCGCCATTGCTGTTTATACAGACAGAAGTTGAGTTCACAACACCGAGGCAGAAATTTCTCTCCTCTTCCCATCTTCACTCGTTCGGCAACATTATATTAGTTCTGCGGGGAATATTCCATCTAAAGAACATGTGCATTGTCTCCTGGTTGAAATCTATCGTTCAGCTCTTTGTGAAGAATTAGGTTCTATGGATAGAATTCTAAATACCTCGGTGGCCTTAGCAATCAAAGTAGCATCCCTCGGCGGCCTCGAAAATAAAATATCAACTGCGTTGGCGATTGAAGATTAGGGGGGGTCAGGTGAGATGAATCTTCAAGATACGATTCGACCATAAATATACCGGTACGTTTCATGCATACCCCGCGATAATACTGTACCCACCCCACATTTACCCCATGTTTCCGTCTCGCTAATGCAGTCCTGACAGATTCGAAAGGACGAACTTTAATTTATTCTAGATCAGATGAGTTTCATAAAAACCTCGGCGAATATCCGTCATTTTTAGCTCGGTGAAACCACCAGATCCATGCACGAATGCCAGCTGAGTCGTCGAGACTTTATTCGGACCCAGCCCGTCCGTAATTTAACGAGCGTTGCTTTCAATCAGTGCGGCCGGCGTGTAGTAACGCCAGCGGGCGAGTGTGGGGAAAGAAGAGGAGTCATCGTCGGGTGCTGGTACTGGTGCTGATTGGAGGCCGTCAGGAGGTCGACGAATTCTAGCAAAGACCTCTCCACATCCATGAAACCATCCTGATCCACATTGAGGGACTCAGTACGCGCGCGCTTCCATTAGCTAGCCAAGATAAAGGTACCTTCCGGTGCGGGCGAGTATGCACACGTCGAGCGCTAGTAAGAGGTTCTGCCGATGAACCCTTAGAGCACCTGAGGCATCCGATTAGATTGAGGGGTTCAAGAACTCGGGGATACGTGACAACACAAACTCAAGATTGTGGGTCGTCTAATTCCTAATCGTGATTCATTTCAAGAAATCTTGAAAATCCATTCCCAGCACTCTGCAACTTGTATTACTATAGAGCACTACAAAATGTAAGCAAAATATACTGTTGCTCGCTATTTACCGGAGTTGACAGATGCCCATAATCGGCTTGGGACGGCGACTCGTCTATCTCGGATTGTGTGGTTGAGAAGGGAGTAAGACCGGGCGTTGAATCATGCTCTCAGGGAGGCGTCAAAGCCTTGGTAGTAGGTTCTGAGAGCTGCTTTTGCTGCTTTTGCAGGTCGTGGTCTTCGTTGTCTGTATGACCGCAATGGCGGCTCGCGGATTGGTGGATGCCGCTGCTGATCTCTTCGTTCTCGTCCCAAAGCCAGCGCTCCTTTCCCCGTGATCCCTGCTCCTTCCGCTGGTTGTGGCTGCGGAGCCGGGAGCCCTGGCTGAGCTCCTTGAATATGTCGTAAGAAGTTCCGCTCCGATTATTTTCCTGACAAACCTGAGAATGCGGTGCCTAGTGGGGAGGTGATAAGAATGTTGGAAGCTAGGAGCAGCAGCTGATGACAACATCTCTAGCTCAGCAATTGGTGCTGACCAAGCCGGAGTGGAGGGGTTGCGAGACGTTTGTAGAATATGATTCTGCTGTTTTGCTGGCACCGTTGTTTATTGTTTTCGATGCCTTTATCGTTTGCTTCGCGAATGTAATCGTGATCTTTGGAGTATTTGCTGCTATTGTCTTTCTTGTCTTTGAGAGACATTGCTTCTTTCTTTGCTTCTTTAGCTCAGGCTTGCTATAATTGCCATCATCACTCTTTTCTTTTGCAGTTAAGTCTAGTTGCAGTAGCCTTTTTGTTTCTTCTCGTCTTTTTTGACTGCTAAGTGCAAAGTCGTTCTATAATTCTCCCTCATAAGCATCAAGACTTATAAGTAATCGATTGACTACTAGCATTTAATTGCTAGGTTTTAATATCATGAGAACATCAGCAAGAAACAAATTCCTGAGACCTCCCCTAATTTAGCGGCGGCATCCCGCTATATATGCTGCTGAACATGCTTGGAACGGGAGATCTTCTAATAGTCTCTCCATGAATCAAAATATCACCTACCTAGCCTTAGGGATTTATATTATAAGGAATAATCTTTAAGTAATAAACTTTTTTTCACAGCTGGGTAGATTGAGTTTGGGATGTGGGAAGTGTTGAGAACATGGCCCCTATTTTAGAAAAGGAAATGGTGGGGTAGATGAGGCTGCGGAAGAGGCTGACGTTGATGTCATCATGCATATTGCTCCCATGTCATTCTTCAAAACTTCAACAACGGCGTAACTCACAACCATTCATGACAAAATGCTCCAATCCAAGAGCATCTTGGCATATATAGCCTTATTATACTTCAGTATACCGGCATCAGCAGCTCAGGCCCCTTTCGTCCCACAATCGCACTCTCAAGACTATAAATTTGATCCCCTCCTCCACCTCCCGGGAATATCACCGTATTTCGATGCAATTGGAGCAGGTCTTGACCATACCGCTCCTCGACACTGCCAAGTAACAGCAGCATCATATTTAATCCGACATGCAGCAATTTACGCTAACGATGCCGACTACGAAAACTTCATTGAACCCTTCATCAAAAAACTCGACTCCACGTTCGAAACCACATCCAAAAAACGAAGAAAAGGATGGAAAGGACCCTTATCATTCTTCTCTAAATGGAAGAACCCAATCAATCACCCCGAAAGCCAACTCGAACAAATAACCCCCCAAGGAATCAAAGACTCCAAAAAGGTCGGAAAACATCTCCTCTCTCGCTATCCCCATCTCGTCCCAACCACGAAACGAATCTACGCAGACAAGAAATCTCGCACCCAAGATACAGCCGCTGCCTTCATCCGCGTCTTCCCTCAAGATGTCGAAATCGTAGAGATGGTCTCCAACCATAGCTCCTTCCACTCCCAACTTCCACACAAAGCCTGCAACAACTTCAGCAAGAAACCTGGCGACGACGAACAAGGTACTTTCATGGCATCCTACACTATCCCCATCATCCGCCGCCTACAACCACACTCCCCAATCGAGCTCTCCAAAACCGACATAATGGGCCTGCAACAACTATGCGGCTACGAATCCGCCATCACAGGCAAGAAAAGTGATATCTGTGATGTATTCACTGATGATGAGTGGATGGCATACGAGTATGCTTGGGATCTGAAATATTCACATATGGTAGGCCATGGAAACCTGCTGAGTCCGTATTTGGGGTTTCCGTGGTTGAATACCACGGCGCATTTGTTTTCAAAATTTCATGGTCCGCATCATGATGTGAAAGGGGAGATTCCGAATGACGATGGTCAGCGCTTTTTTCTTGCTTTTACGCATCGTGAAGTCCCTCCAGTCATTGCAACTGCTTTGGGACTGTTCCACTCCTCGAACGATTATGCGGAGGAGTTTCCGACGCATAAGATTAATTGGTCGAGGAGCTGGAAGATGGCGGAACTGATACCGTTTCTAGGACATGTTGGGATTGAGAAGTTGACTTGTAGTAGGGGAGAGGGGGATGGGGAATATGTGCGCATTATTGCAAATAGTGCTCCGAGACCAATACCAAGTTGTCAGGATGGACCGGGGGCGAGCTGTACGTTTGATAAGTTTGTGGAGTTGGTTGCTAGGGGTATGGCGGAGTTTGGGGATTTTGATGGGGTTTGTGGGAATGAGGGGGACGATAGGGTGGGGAAGGGGGAGGGAGGTCAAAAAGTAGAATTGTAGCTATCATAGATTTAGAATGGCGATGGCAATTTAATTATTGGAGATCTTATATAGATATTTAATATTAGTAGATGTAAGAATAAGTGAGAGCGCGGCATCTATACTCAGATACCATCTTCAATCACAATCACATAAAGATATTGAGGCGAAAGAACAAAGCCTCTCTATATTAACTTCTTACTTCTCGTGAATTCACAAACGGCTCTCTTAGTCATTGAATCTTTTGATAAGTCACAAACAATGACAACTGCAATCTGAATCCGCATCTTCTTTAAATATTTATAATAATTCAAATGGCAAAGACAAGTTCACATTGATGCAGTGGTTACGACTGCGGGGAATTAAATGGCGAGCTTGGGATGATGCTCGTCATCGGTTGGTAGAAGATGCGAAGTTAAAGTTTAAATCAGGGGGAACTAAACCTTAAGTCAATGCTTGAGACAGGCATATAAGCAACATATACAACCCCGATTGGCGTCCGCAACACACCAGAAGGCTACGCCGAAGAGCTCGCCTGCCGCCTCATCCCCCGCTAGCGCTTCACGCCCTCCAACGTTTCGACCCTCGTGGACGCCTTCCTCGAAGGAACGCAAACCTCCCAAACCCCCTTGGACCTCGTAAAGCCCACCATGACCCAAATCTACGACACAGGACCTACCAGCCACGACGGTAACTCGCAAACCCCTGTTAACCCAGCCTGGAGTGGAGTCTCTGGAAGTGGTGTATGCCGGAGGCTGGGTACATGGTATCCCACAGGCGTTACATGATGCTAATCAGCACAATTTGTATACGGGGATGGATAGTTTGAGGAATATTACGCCGGGTGGTGGGTGTTATCTTGGTGACGCGGATTATTTAGAGGAGGATTGGCAGACGGCTTTCTTTGGGAGCAATTATATAATATTAAGAATAAGCATGATCCTAAAAATTTCTTTAATTGTTGGAGGTGTGAGGGTTGGACGGGGGCTGATGAGTGAGTTTCCCCTTTCCTATTTTTGGGTGGTGTGTGTTGATGAGAGAAATATTCCGCAATATTCTTGTTACGCACAATCGATGAGCCCGGTGGTTGTTACTAATCCTCTGTAAGGACAGGGCATTTGATGATTGATGATGATAAGATTTGGTTGGATATGGAAGGTGCATAGTTTGGAGTTTGGCTACATACCCAGTCATCATTTATTAATGATGATAAAACCATACGCCCAGGACATCCACCTCTTCGCCTCGCCGCAACTCCCTCAATCATAAGCAGGAAATTTCTCCATCTCCTTCTCCGCCCATTTTATCTCCCTCTCCAACGTCCTGCTATGCTCCTCACTCCTTATCTTAATCTCGCATTTAAACGGTCGAGGCCTCACATTGAACCCATCCGTATAATCAAATGTATCATAAGTCTCAGTAGGCCTAATTTCAAACGCCCAAATCAACTTTCCCAACGCCACAAACAGCGAATTCGTCGCCAGTTCCGCACCAGGACAAATCCTCCTCCCCCACCCAAAAGATGAGTGTCCCGTTTTCGCAGGATGCTTCTTCTTCCCCTTCAACTCCGGTCTAAATCTCGGATCTCTTTCATCTAAGAAACGAGCAGGGTCAAAGAGTTGGGAGTTGGGGTAGTACTCTTCGTTATGGTTTATAGCCCACGAATTCCCAAGGATGGTAGTCCCGGCTGGGATATGGTGTCCTTCGTATACATCATCTTCACTGGACGCATGTGGTGTTCCTCCTAGAACAGCAACGGGTCTCCATCTTAATACCTCCTTGACAAGCGCGCGGATATAGGGCAATTGATTCTCATCATCAAACGTAGGACTCCTGTCTACCCCAATCACAGCATCAAGCTCCGCGTGTGCAGCTTCCAGAGCTTGGGGATGCGTCACAAGTGCTAGGATAGCTGAGCACAGAGTCGAAGCTGTGGTATCAGACCCAGCACCGAATAAGGACACTGGGATACCGGCGAATGCTCGATCGCTCAACTCTATCCCCTCCTCCTCCCCGACTTTCAAAAGAGTTTGCGTTAGACTCGGCGCCACTTCATGCCCTTTCTCTTTCCCAGCTTTTATATCCCGTTTCACGCCCTCGACGAGCTTCATACTCGCCTCAGCCTCTGACTTGGCCATATCGTGGATTTCCTTTTTCCATGGTGCGAGGAAATCAGGCACATACTTAAGTAATGGAAAAGATTCTGCAAGATATGCGCCAGGAACATTCAAACTGGCCATAAAATGCATAAACCTTAATCTCTCCCTGATTATCGGCGCATCTAGCGAGTCAATTCGATGACCATACGCGATGGAGAAAACCACACTCGCAGTAAATCTATCAAACGCTCTCTCAAAATTCTCTGGATCGTGCATAATCCCCACCACCAACCTCGTAGCCTCCGCCTCCTGCCTCTTCAAATAAGTTCCCAGCGCCCTCGGCGTCATCGCTCTATGCAATAATTTTCTCCTCAAGCTCCACTCCTTCCCATAAGGTTTCACGAGTAAAGTATCAGGATTATAAATCTCACCCATAACCACGAACCTCGGCCTTGACGAATACTTGTTGCTTCTTTTTTCTAGTAAGTCTACGGCAATCTGGGGATCGGAAATGATGAGGGTAGGACGACGACCGATGAAGATCGTGAATAGAGGTCCGTAGGTTTGGGACCAGGTTTGGAATTGGATCCATGGCTTGGAGGGAGGTAATTTGTTTCCCAAGAAGGGGAGGGGCAGGGGACCGGGTAGGAGACGTGACCATGTCACCAGGTCGGTGAGGAGGATGAGGAGAGGGATTGCTATCATACCAGCAGCTAATAGGTACCATGATGAGAGGAAGGGGATGGGAAATGACATGGTGATTTGTGTTTAGTGCCACAAGAATTTTTTTGGATTCTCTTTGTTGAAAAAAGATGAGGGTTCGACAACGCGGAAGCTCTGCCGATATTCAGGCTTTGACAGTGGCAATGTTGGGAATAGCGTGCTGCGAGGATGCATGAACAGGGGCTGTGGGTGGAGTTCCGCGAACGAGGATCCTATACTTTCCTCCCCGAGCGGAGCTTGCAATGCAGGCGTCCCTTCTGCCAAAAGGCGGCAGTTACTTACGGCAAGTGTCTATTCCATCTTGTTTGCGTTCGTGACGCTTTCTGAGCAGAGCCACTTCGCAAAAAACAGCCAAAAGATGGCGATACCGTGTCCTGTAATTGGCAATTTCAAGCACTGGCTTTATGAACAAGAATCGTTGAGAAGCAACTTATGTCAATCAAGCCACCGAAAACATCACGATCCCCAATCTTCTAGATAATAAAAATAACACCGAAGCCAAAAATGTTTCTAAGCCGACGCAACAACTTCTGTCATCTGAGGTTCTCTAGATGTTCCAGCAACCGTAGTATTCGATGCAGCAACCGCAGCCTCGTAGTTCTCCTCTGCGAACCTTTCCGCATCAAACCTCAGCAACCATGGCTCTCTTTTCAATTTCATACTTTCCGGGTTCTTCTTCACTTCATCCCAATTGGCCTTATGCCAAGTATCCCTCGTCTGTTCTCCCGTTTTCTGCGCTGCTCTCACTCTCTCATATCTCAACGCTTCAAAAGCTGCCACAGCTTCCTGAACCCGCAATTTCCCGCCCCGGGTCAGGCAAACAGCCATGGTAGCTCCATCTTCCATTGCTTGACTTGCGCCTTGGATCGATGTTGGGAGGAATGGATGAGCAGCGTCTCCAATGAGAGAAATTCGTCTCTTGGGTGAGATCCAAGTTGGGAGTGGATCACGATACACCAATTTCCAGTCAATGATTGGGGATGGTGTTGCTTTCAGTATCTTCTGGACGACTGGATCCCATCCCTCAAGGACTCTTTGAGCGTCTGATAAGGGAGCGTGCGCTTGCCAACTTTCTTCTACATCCGCTTCGTCCTGCGTTTTTATTAGCCTGGGTTCAAGAAATCAATACACGATTTACCTTGTGAGTGCAAACCCAACTGAATTCTTTCCCGTTCTTTACGGACGCTGCTATGAAATGTACATCCGGTCCTAGAACGCGTCAATTTACCACTGTAGCACTTTTCATGGAGTACCAACCCAGCCAAGCACAGTGCCTGTCGCCATTATTGACCATCCAAGCCGTATCGGGATCTTTCGCCAGCTCATCAGAATCAAACCACGTACGATATATGGCATAACCCGATGACTTCGGCTTATCTTCATGGCTTAATACGATGGTTCGCCCTTTGGACCGCACGCCATCTGCAGCTAGAACTACATCACCAACGAATCTCTCTCCGTTTACAACAACTCCAGCCTCAGTTTCCGTCTCAAAATAATCGTCAACCTTATGACCCAGCCGAATATCAACCCCTATATCCAGGGCATGCTGATAAACGATCTCATGGATCTCTCCCCGGTGACCGTTAAATTGCTTACCAAATTTCCTTTCCTCTGCAGTCCAAGTTTGCTTGAAGAGATCTTCTCCAAGATGCGTTTTATAGCGTAAACCATCACTTTTGTGAATTATAGGATCAAGCTTCTCCTCTACGCCTGGCCATCGTTGGAAAATACGTGCTGAATTTGGTGCAAAGCTGATTATATCACCGAGGAGCTTTAATTCTGGAAAGGACTCGAGGAGAAGTACTGAGTGGCCTTTTCGATGGGATTCAATGGCTGCGGTAAGGCCTGCAAAACCGGCACCGACGATGATGACATGGATACCGGAGGGAGGGGGTCTTTCACTAGAAGACATTCTGTATAACGAAAAAGAATCAACGGTAGAAAATCGAGAATGCAACCTCTAGACTTCAGGAAAGTCCGAAGAAATCCCTTGGCATATATTTAGACATATCATCAACTTTAGTAAGTAAGGAGTCAGCCTTCCCCACATGCAGGATTCGATTGGAACCCGATTTTCGTAAGGCAAGCATGCCGGGGGGTTTCCCATAAGAATGCGCATATATGCAGTACTCCCAAAGTCATGACAGGGAGTGGTTGATTGAAATATTCTCCGTCAATGCAACTCTGTGACCCCTCTTCGGCCCACCCCCGCATCGGCAGATATAGCCCCCCCGCCTTGTTTCTCAACCACACTTCGTTTCGCTCGACGTATCAGCGATCGATACAACATCATTCTCCCTGCATGGAAATTCCAGGAATTGTTAACATGAGTGGCTTATCGATATATAGCCCCTGCTCAGCTTACTCATTCCTTTGAAGAGAACGGCTTTGTATTGGCTTGATGGTTCCATGGTGATCTATATTGCGGCCCGCGTCGACATTGGGTTAGAAGCCGTGACGGAGGAATGGTAATGTGATTTATCTGCCGGGTGAAATAAAAATTGAGTTCTAAGAAATATATTCTCTTCGTTTCTCACTCTTAACCTAGACGAGTTGAAGCTCACTCGGTCTACGCGGAATCACGTTCACCTTGACCAGCGGCGCTCCTTTTCAAAGATCGATTCTGACGCATAAAAATTTCTCCTCCGTCTTTTAATGAACCTGTTCTTCCTGGCCAACTCCAACCTTAACCCCCCACAGCCAACATGGCATTCGGAATTCTTGAAGACCATCACATTGAGCTGGTCCCTGGGACAGGTAAACTCTACATTGCCTCGAGAAAAATAGCAAAACTGACACAGATCGCAGCTTGTATGAACGACCAATCCGACGTCCCACGAGAATACGAACAAGTTCCTCGAGAACTCTTGAAACACGCAACAGGGCGTTTATCCCACGTAATTCTAGTTCCCCAACCCTCGGATTCTCCAAATGATCCATTAAATGTAGGTGCAAAATTATTCTTGGAGATCAAGGCGCTGAGCTGGCGTATAGTGGTCAATCTGGAAGAAAGATGCCATCCTTCTAATCGTTGGCCTTTCCGCTGCAGTCGTTGGAGCCTTCGGCCCCATGCTCTCCCCCGGCTTTGTCCAAATCGCCCATGAGCTTAATATCAGCGTCAATACGCTCGCCCAATCCACCGCATGGCTTATCCTCACAATCGGCCTCTCCCTCTTCATCGCCAACCCCCTCGCCAAAGTATGGGGCCGACGTCCGGTCTTCATAATCGCGATCATGATTATGTTCGCTGGCAGTGTCTGGGGAGCGTTTGCCAAGGATTATGATTCGTTCTTGGCGAGTAGGATTATATCGGGGTTTGGAATGGCGCCCTATGAAATTTTGGTGCAGTGTACGATTGGGGATTTATATTTTGTGCATCAGAGAGCGACCAGGATTGCGGCGTGGAACCTATGCTTGCTTTGTGGGATTGCAGGGGGGGCTTTGATCAGCGGATATATTATCCAAGTAAGTCCCAAATTCCAGGTAAACTCGCCATGTGCTGATAGAGCAGGATATTGGATGGAAATGGACCTTCGGCATCTGTGCCATCCTCTTCGGCATCTTCGTCATTCTCGTCCTCCTCTTCGTCCCCGAAACGGCATACAACCGGCCCTCAATCCGTGAACGCTACCCCGCCGCACCCCCAAGTCCCAAATCCAAGTCCTCTGACCCGGAGAAATCAGCTATTGACACCTCAAACCTCTCGCTCCCCAATTCTCCCGAACCAACAGAACTAAAAACCCCTTACATCAAAACCCTCAAATTCATCAGCGGCCGCTATTCCAACGCTCCTTTCTGGAAAATCCTCTTAAGACCAGTAGTCATCTTCTGGTATCCGGGTGTGCTCTGGGCGTTTTTAATATACGGCACTACGTTAACCTGGATCGTGGTCTTCAGCGTCGTAAACGCATCCATCTTCACCCTCCCACCCTACAACTTCAGCGTCTCCCAAACCGGGCTGATAAGCATATCCCCGTTCATCATGACGCTCATCGGCGAAATTATCGCCGGGCCCCTCAACGACTATATCTGCCTTTTCCTCTCCAAGAAAAACCATGGGATTTATGAGCCGGAGTTTAGGCTGGTGTTGATGGTTCCGGTGTTGCTGTTGGGAATTACGGGGTTTTTTGGGTTTGGCGCGAGCGTCCATTATCATACGCATTGGATTGGACCGGTCTTGACGTTTGGGTTGGCGAATATGAGTATGGCGTTTGCAACGGGGTGTGTTTTTGGTTATATTATTGATTCGTACCAGGAGCTTAGTGAGGAAGGTTTGTCATCCCCATCATTCCCATCCCTTTTCTACTTCCCCACAAACTTTGAATGCTGACTCGGAATGAAAAACCAGCTTTCGTGGCCATAAACGCTCGCAATCTCCTGACATTCGGACTAACGTATTTCGTGAACGATTGGCTGGCGAAAGATGGCGTGTTGGCGGTGTTTAACGTTTTGGGGAGTTGCTTTATTGCGGTTTGTGCGTTGACGGTTCCGTTGTGGGTGTTTGGGAAGAGGTTGAGGGGGGTGATTGCGAGGAATGAGGTGTTGAATGCATTTATGAGGGATTAAGTCTAGGATCTTGAACTGGAGGCACGGGCTGGGTGGGGTCCGAGTTAGACTTCTGGGGTTGAGGAGAGAGGGATGGTGAATGCTAGATTATCAAAGAAAGACGTGAAAGAAATCCACTTAGATGATTTACTGATTGAGGAGTAAGTGTCGTATGAAATGAGGTTGGATAAAAGGAGAGGGCGCTCATTTCTCACTCTCGTAACTTGGCGAACTTCCGATTGGAATAATTTCGCGTGAAGCAGTTTCCCTGCGTTATGTCCCACACTTTGAGAGCCAGAGAGGAGAGGTCTGATCCAGGGGAAGAAGGAAGATACCAAGTCACCGTTTTTGATAACTTTCACATTGGTTCTAGCCGTAAGATTGTCTCCACCTCTTTCATACGCCCGTTAAGATACCGCAGCGCAATTGCTACATGCAGTAACCCGCGCTAGACCATGCCTTAATCGGCCTGAAGCTATTTCCCAGGCCCTTCCCTCCTGACCATCGTTGCACTGACCTGCGCCAATAACCCATAAGTGGTCAATGAGGACTCCCGATTCTCGTCATCACGTGATGTAGCTCCTCGCACCATATACGCCTGTGGGTAAGGTATTGTGTGTTTTCTCTTGACGAACAGCCTGTGCATCCGCGGTTCTCGATGCCATCATCTACTGCAAACGTTCATTCATAGATGATGCCTCGAGAATTATCCCTATAACCCCTCATCGCCCCAGAAGCTGAACTTCCCTGCCTTCCCAAATCCTCGATCCCTGGCTCTTGAAGCCTTTGAGATTTATTAGTGGGTCTGAAGATGTTCCAGAACTGACTAAATGAGGGGGGGTTGAGTAGGGTGTTGAATCGAAGTCGTGAGTTGAACGCAGCAAGGGATGGCCTGTCGTGGGCGACTATAATTCCTTTTATTATGGTGGCCCCGATCTCGATCTTTTTCTTGATGGCTTTGAATGAAATCATGCCGGAATTCATTGAATCCACTGTCGAGAAAGGCAATCTCCCACAGAAGAGTGGCTCATCATAGTACCGGGATGATTTTGTTCTAGAAATGATCGTGCCGGAAGAAAATTACGCTTTACCCTATACGAATAGAGATATCCAAGAATTCGAAAAGCCTTTCATGACAACGTTGACGTCCTCCGATTGTACAAGAATATTGCAATAAGGACTATCGTACTCCCGGCAATAAACTATCCCTGGTAAGCAATAATTCAAAAATTGCTTGCGGGGAAGGACTTACATTCACAGTAACAGGCGACTTAAACACAAATACGTCCACCAAGAAACTACACACAATACTGATACTAACAGCAAAGTTCTTCGCAATATTATCCAACCTCGCTATACAAATCGCCACCGTAATACCGCCCAGAACTTGCAGCGCAATGGACACCCAAACCAACGGGCTATACCCGACGAAAAATCCATGTTGTTGAATCTCCTGTCCATCGCGGTACAGAACACCAAAGAAAAAGGCGGGAAATAACGAATAAAAGGATAACTGGACATTGCGAGTCCAGATTGAAACGGATGAAGAGTCTTTCACGACTTTCTCGAAATAAACGCCCGTTAAACCAGAGGTGATGGACGCAGCGAGCACAGCAGCCAACCCTTTCGACGCATTCATCAACGGCTTCCCTAAATCCCTTTTTTCTACAACATTCTCAGACCTCGCAACCAGACTCGACTCAGATTCCATCCTCACAAAACCCAGCCACGTCT